>Ga0209666_1001152_pt1 | contig 20331 bp, 1 predicted proteins | sample SaaInlV_125m_DNA_FD_184679 | JGI IMG/M metagenome (GOLD analysis project Ga0209666, IMG submission 184679) | Marine microbial communities from expanding oxygen minimum zones in the Saanich Inlet - Saanich Inlet SI037_S3LV_10m_DNA (SPAdes)... | ecosystem: Environmental > Aquatic > Marine >...
GGCACGCAATTGCGCCTGTACCAGTCCTCGTGGAACTCCTCCGCGCCATCCATAACGCGGTCGACTCTCTCCGGCTCCAGAGAGAAGTCACATTCAGACCTGAGCAGGCCAATCTTTGCATGTAGGGCGCCTCGCATCGAGGCTTTCGCCATCTCATAGTTGAACGTCAAGCCGGTGATGAAGCCTAGTCTCACCACGAAGGCACACGAAGACTCGTTGATTGACTGTTGCCACAGTAGGGAGCCGTCAATCAGACCGGGCTGCATGCAGAACTGCACAGCTCCTAGAAGAGCCCGCTCTTGACCACCAACATCCCCAGCCGTACTGTCATAAGCGAAGACCATCGCAAAGCACAGCGGATTTTCATGGATCGTCCTCATAAACAGATCGACGTCTCGAGTAACTAGTGACTTTTGCCGATCGTGTAGGTTGAGAGCATAGTATTTGCCCTGGTTGCCCTCCGCGGCCGGCGATGCTCCATCTTGAGAGCCGTCTGCACTCATCGACGACCGCAGGGCGGTCACTCGCGCGTCCAGGACATCACGTTGAGCTCGGAGACGATCTATTGAGACCTTACTAGACTCGTGCTGTCTTTGTACCTCCACATTGCGCCGCACAGCTTCATCATAGGCAGTTTGAAGGGATGCCAGCCGCGCAGCCAGGTCATCCAACTGCGTATTCTGTTCGCCAACCAGCTGTCTCAGACTGCTAAGCTCGTCGGTAGAACTGCTCTCCGCACGCTCCTCAGCCGTCTTTAGCTTGTCCGTGAGGCTATCGACCACTGAAGACAGCCGTTGGTGTTCAGTCTGAGCCTTCCTTTCTCGGTTCCTATGCTCCTCCTGCTCCTCAACTCGGCTCCTCGCTAGGTTAGTGCAGCGCCTCTTCTCCTGGTCAAGGTCAGCTTGCACATTGCGAGTATGCTGCTTGGCGGTCGCCAGCTGGCCCTCCAAATGCAGATGTTCAGGATCATTGCATCTCGACTCTCCCTGGGGGCGGCGATGATGGTTGAGTTGACTGGCAGCGTCTCTCAGCTCCTCGCCCTCGGCCAACGCGACCTTCAGTTGCCGCGACTCTTCTTTCAAATCTCGGCTCAGCGATGCGATTTTCCGCTTATTCTGCTCCTCTCGGTGCGTATATTGGCCTCTCAGGGAGTCATACTGCTGCTGTAGCTTCTCTTTGATACTTCTCTGCTCTTCAACTTCGGCCGTGGCTTCGTTTACTTCCTTGCTCAAGCTGGTAACCTTCTCGTCTTGTTCCTGCCGGGCCATGAGTGACGACAGTAGCTCGGCGGCATCCGTTTGAGAAACGGTTTCCAGCTGGGTAAGGGCCGTCGCTGCTCGCTGCGCCACCGCCTTCTCGACTCTGAGACGCTCCTCATATTGCTTGCGGTTTTTAGCTAACCGCTCTGCCGCTTTCTTCTTGGTCGCCTCCAGCTCATCGCGGAACATCCTGGCCTGATCGTGCGACTGGTTCAAGATACTTCTCATCTGGTTCACTTCTTCTTCGAGCCTCTCTCGAGCTCTCACCTGCTCGTCGAGCTTCGCCTGAAGCCCGTCCTCAGCGGTTGCTCTCTCGCGTTGCGACAGCACGGGCAGACCTCCCGAGCGCTGCGCCTCTTCCAACTCGTTGATGCGGATTTGGCACCGTTGTAGCTTCTCCTCCCGGGCAGCCAGCTTTGACTGCAATTGGGATTGTTGCATCTGGGCGGTATGAGCTAGGTCTCGCGCTTGGCCGAGTTCTTGGGCTCGATCATCGACCTGGCCGAGAGCCAACGATAGGTCCTTTCGGACCTGTTGGACGATGGTCGACTGCGACAGAACCTCGGACTTCAACTCATTGACTTCCGACTCAAGGTCCATTTGAGTGATAGCAGCGAGGTCCTTCTCTTCTGCAGCCTCCTTCTGCATCTCCTCTATGGTTGCCTGCATTTGCGTCCGCTGTTGATGGCCCCACAAGGCTACATGCACTAGGTCTCGGTGCGCCTGTCTCGCCAACTCTCGGCCGGTTGAGGGGTCATCGGGCTGCAGAGTTACTAGCAGCTCAGCAAATACGGTTGAATGCTCATTCAACTCGGTCTTGATGCCAGACCAGTCCCTCTCGTCGAACAAATCGGTATCGAGGCCCGTCGAGTCATTCTTTGGGTCTAGCACCCCTTCTGGCGACGGAGGGCGTCTCCTCGATACTGCCGGCGCCGGAGCCGCCTCTTTCTCTTCGGCAGGGCGCTTACCCGCTCGATTTGAGACCTTTGGTGAAGCAGATTCCGCCCTGTGGGTGCCACAGCCTTGCAGCACACCTTCTCCAGCCCCTAGGGAGCTTTCTGAGGTCGACCCCTGCTCGATGCCGCTGCGTACCGCGCCTCCCAAGCTTGACATCTCGCTCTGAGATGCACCATTTTTTTCGTTCTGGGCGTCCTGGCAACCGTCAGAGCCGGAATATGGCGACTGTACAGCGGGGGTACCTCCCTCAGGCCGATCTGATCGCGAAATTTCGGCCCCACCGCTCAGCGTTGCGCGAGAGGGGCCCGGCTGCGATCCAAGGTCCGATGGTGCAAGTTTCTCTTCAAAGGGGCGGTAGACCCTTGAGTCTGGGGTGAACTGGCTTCGATAGTCGGTCAAAGGCGGCGTTGCCCCAAGATTTAGCTCGTCATCCGAGCCTGAATCCGCGCCTTGGGCCTCCAAAGCAGCGGTGTGCCGGGTATTCCCGGCAGAGCTGTCACCGTCGAGTGACATGGTCTCCTGAGCCATTGGCTCATCTTCCTCGCCTTTGAGGGATCCGCCACTTGAACCCTCGATGCCCGCATTGCACTCGGACATGGCAGCGGAAGTGATGATCGCACCGTTGTCCTTGAGGTCAGCCGGGATCTCTTTGGAAGCGGGACCACCCCGGTCTTCTCTCGTCGATTCTTGGTTGTTCGTACTTATCGTGGTCGAGGGCAAACTGCCCCGAGACACGTTAGGAAGCTCCTGACCGGAACCCCCGTCGTGGGAGGCAGTCTGAGAACCACCCGGTGAGCCCCCGGGGCTGGCCTCCTCACCGGCGGCGCTTTCACTCTCCACTTCGATCGTCGTTCTTGTTCTTTCTTCGTCAGGCGGTCTCGTCCCCTCCTTGGGAGGATCGGGGCCGCCGCCTTCGGTTTCCATAAACGCTTATTCACTCAACGAGACAGACGGAAGCCGCAAAGGGGCACTGACCCTCCGAGCCCCACCTGCTCCGTGGAGCACAAGATACCTAAAAAGAACATGAACCGTGCTGGCGACTGTGGTTGAAAACCAGCCACCCGCACACCAACACGTTACTTAACAGTATGGTATTATGGTATTCCCATCTTGAGTATATTGGGATGAGGGAAGTTAACTGCGCGGGTGCTCAACCCCGACAGCCCCCCCCTAAGACGCGATCCTGCGGATGATACCAGCAGTTAACTCCTCCAAGTGGTTCATGACGCCACTGAAGAGCTAAGGCCTTAGATCATCACTATAGTAGCAGGTATGAAGCATCAGCTGCAGACTGACCCTCCAATCACAATAGCAAGTAGGAAGCATCAGCTGCAGACTGACCTTCCAAGAAAATTCTCGCACAATGTAACATCACTCGATCACTGTGGCCACAGGTCGCAAGCAGATCCCAACTCAATGGAAATCACCGTGTCACTCTCAGAGAATATAAAAACGGTCGGAACGCGCTGCACGTTCACGCCGTAATCCATGTACGTCTGTGATAAAGAGCCAGTTCAATCATAGTGCGCACGAGTACGAACAAGCTCCTTGACCGGACGAATGAATGTCGCGGGGTAGGACAAGTTCACCAAATTCCACCTGATCCTTGATGAAAGGTACTCAACGGCTGCCTGCTTAGGCTGGAATCTTGGCGATTCTGACTGTTATCACGCATGAAGGACATGGTGGATATCCATCCCTGGGTATAAGCTGGTTGCATGCGGAGAGAACATCGTTGACGATCTAGCGTAAGATCCGTCCATTTCGAGATGTCACTCTCACAACTTGAACATCAAAAACCACCACACTTTCAGGTGCAGCGGGTATAGGACATCGATGGAAGTTACTCTCATAGAACTGTTGAATGTCGGAAAGTTCGTTCGAAGAACACCACGACTCAGGAACCAAAGCACGTCGGTGATGAGCATAGGCATCACCAAATGAAGAATAAAGATAAAAACGAGGCACTCGAAGAACCAGCTCGCGGCGGTTCGACTGTGCCAGTACATAGCAATTCTCATTAGCGGAAGCTCGAAGCTTCCGAGAGAGAGATCGATTAAGCAGACGGGCATCACACGTCTTAGAACCATTCTCGATTAGTCCCAAAGCTGGTTCCAAGAAACTCCATGAATGAAGCATCTCGCGAAGTTGAGACAAACTAGCTTCCATCAATTCAGATAAGAGCCATTCAAAAGATTGCTGTATTTTGACCACGGAAGGGCCTTGACCGCAAGGATTCGCTTGAATCACAGGTGGCGCCATCGGTAACGCAGCCGCCTCAAGTGACGGGACGTCTTCTGGTGTAAAGCCAGGGATAAGGAACGACGACGGTTCAACCGTCTCATAAGTCTGTCGCCCTACGTACATGATAGGAATACGTAGTTGGCTTCGAGGGGAAGCAATTTCAGCCGCCGTGACTCCAGGAGGTGACCACGTGTTGCGGTCGATACCCGCAGCTCGGCAGATACTATCGGTCAACGCAGCCACACGTCCATTCCATCTCGTCATCCCCCTTGCTGTTGGATTACGCATTTTTGGGCATACGGCAATCCACGCCGTAAGATCAGAAGTAAGTAACGTGGGCCATAGTAAACGCCCTAACACAGCGCAGAAGGCCAGCCGAGACTTCCCCTCTCGGAAGGGTGAAGACCCCTCAAAGAAAGTTATCAACTCCTTCCACCAACGATCGTCTTTGAAGAAAGGATGCTTCTCCAAAGCCTCTTCCATACCCGAACATTGCTCTCGAGGCAATTTACTCACAAGGTGAGCATTGGTATTGACCATAAAAATAGCATGCAGGGCATTAAGAAAGCGCACCACAGCGTTGTCCGCGCGAGCAGCCCATTCCAAGGGGGTCTCCCCAACTGCTTGACCCCAAAAGACCTCAATGGCATCTTTGATAACCACCTCTTCATCCTTGGGAGTACCGAGCTGGAGTAACGTCTCGGCAGCGTCATCGTGGAGCTCTGAAGGCCCTGATCCTATCATCGAGGGGCCGTCTCCCATAGAATTGCAACTGCTGGAACGGCCACGGCTAGTCTCCACAGGGGTTAGCGCGCGGAGGCCTCCGGACTTAGCATTATCCTGCGTGCTCACCTTTTCACTTTCTCGACAAAGAACACAGGAGCGGTTCGGCTGACAGCAGCAGCCGTGTAGGCAACCATCACAACGCGTCAAAACCGGACGAGTACAGTTCCGACATGTTTCGATAGAGGGTAGCGCCCCTGGTAGCGCTGCCAAGACATCGACGGCTAAAGGAGGGTCGGGTTGAGCTTTCATCCCTATCTCTCTCAATTTGAGCAGCGAGCATTGAGCTTCCATCGGAGTGTCGCTTAGCATAACTTCACTCCCCAACAGAGATTTCCATTTGGCAACTGACCGTAGCTCCTTATCCCTAGGAACGGCGTCAAAGGTTTCAGGGGTTAGCACTACCCACCAGTAGCTGGACCCCAAGCTACTGTCAGTAGTTACGTGCCCGCCAGGTGTCTTTAGGATGACTTGCTCGACCAATTCTTTAATCTCCCACGGATAAGAAACCAAGTGTTCCTGAAGAAGGCGATGACTGGCCTGTAACCTGGCCTCCACCGGATCAAGTACCCCATTGCTCGAGTAGAAACGGTCAGTGGCCAACACTTGACCCCCAGGACAAAAGGTATTGAGCTGACCATATAACCCAACGAGTTGCCAAGTATAGCTCCGCCCGTCTTCCATAAAGAAAACAATGTAAACCCATTCGGTTGCGACTTTCCTAGTAGTGGCCTCTAGAGAAGCAACCTGCGCAGACTCTCCAAGCATAGCCTCAACTGAAACTTCCGGCTGCCAAAAATGAGTAGACCCAAGCGGAGTAGAGCTCCACCATCGACCCGCAAGCCATCTACTGGTAACAGGTTGAGACTTACCCGAAGGCTTCTCAATGAATCGACCAATCAACGCCGCCACCGCTGCCTTGCGTGAGCGCGTTTCATCGTAATCCTTGCGTGGCTGAGCAGCTAGCCTCGAGGACCGAGAGCTAGTGTTGGTACTAGACCGTAGCTCATCAGTATTCACGTTACGCGCTGGCGGTAACAACGTTGGACGTGGCCTCTCATGGCGTAATTGGTTAGGGCTTGCTCTCGAAGGAACTGACTCCGTCTCCGCCTGGGAGGACAAGGAGCGGACTTCATCAGCAGTCGCCCCAGCCGAACCTCGGGTCAATTCGAAAGCTTGAACCATATCGGAACATCTCAACATCAGAGCACTCCGAGGTTCCCAAGTAGTCTCCTTCAAAGAGTAACCTCGCCATTTCACTAGGAAGTGCGGCACCTTCGCAGAAGTAGAGCCCATGTTAGCCAAAGGTCGATCCTCAGCCTTCAATAGTGCTTCCACAATGTACTCATCCGGAGCAACTCGGTCAACATCGGTGATGGTAGAATACAACTTAAGGCGAGAAACGGCAATCTCATCGTGTATCCTCTTGGAATTGAGATCACGCAACCGATAGTTTCCTCTCTCGTCAGGACCTGAGACCACGCGGTATGGCCCATCATACAGATCTTCCAACTTAGCTTGAATGTTCTCTCGACGTATTAACACTCGGTCATCCGTCTCAAAATCGGGAGGCTTCTCCATCTTTCTATCTCGATCGCTCTTGTCAGCTAACTGTTGCCGTAGGGTAGCAGCCTCAGCTAAACGCCAAGCGACTCTGAGCTTGCGAACGGTACTTTCGGCTGCTTGACGGCTGGCGGCGGGTATTCCTCGAGTGTCGATGACAGCTTCCGACGGGCCTCGCAACTCTCGGCCGTAAAGAAGATACGCTGGAGATTCACTTGTCACTCGGTGTGGCGTTGCGCGGTAACTGTATAGCAAAAACGGAAGCCACTCTTCCCATCTCGTGCCTCCTGGATCAACAGCTCGCACCATTTCTTCCAAGGTCTTATTGAAACGTTCCACCGAAGCAGCACTCTCATGGTGATGCGCCTTAGAGACAAGCATCTTTGTCCCTATAGCTCGGTTGACCGCAAATACGATCACAGCCGCCAGGTTGCTACCTCGATCACTGCGAAGCGCCCTAGGTACCCCATAACGTGAAACCACATGCTCACAGAAGAGCTGCACATAGTCTTCGGCAGTAGGGTCACTCTTCAGGGCAACGGCCTCGACCCATCTGGATAGGCTGTCCACAAAGACTAGACATTTGCGAAATCCCTTAGCAGAACCCACCTGAGCGTGCACCATGTCCACCAGGTCAACTGTGACCAGATCAAACGGATATTTGCCCAGAGCAGGCACCACGCCGCGGCTTACAGAACGATGTTGCTTGCTAAAGGAGCACTCGTGGCACCGCATTACGTGGTCGGCCACGTCATTGTAGCTGGTTGGCCAGAACACCTGACGGCGCAGGGCTTGCCACGTACGCTCACGGCCTTGATGACCCATTTGGTCATGGAAGGCATACAAGAAAGCCTCTTGACATGACTCAGGAATCCACAAGAGCTGAAGCTCACGTTCGTTTTCTTCGTCGGGATGTAGCCTAACCACCCTAAAGAGCGTGCCATCCGTGATAACACAATGGCGAGCATGTTGCCTCACGCAAGCAGCCAACCTAGCGTCGGTGGGCATAGCTCCAGACGCCAAAAAGGTCATAATAGCCTTGCACTTTGGATCCTCACGTTGTAATTGCTTGACATCTGCCGCGGAAACGGAGGAGCCATCCCTCTCCAACGGAACTCCTTGGTCATCTGACACCATAATGCCGCCTTCCTCCGGAGATAATGGCCGGAAGAACTGCTTCATGGGGGAGTCAGATCGAACCTTATGACGCGGGGGTACCTTGACGGCCTTACTCTCGGGATTCTCAGGCAAGGAGCTCACTACCTGCGGGCCACTCCATGCGTGATTCAATCGTAGGGTCACCTCCGTATCTAAACGCTGCTTAGTGCCACTTATGAGGTCAGAGTGAAGCTGACTCCGGTGGCCTCCCGAATGTAGAAGGTCACGAACATCTTCTTGGCACCATTCAGATTTGCCGTAGAAGGAGTGCGGCATATTGCTCTCCAAGGCGCACACAAGCCGAGAGATCGCATCACAATCAACATGTGTCTTACCAGGCTTATGCTCTACATAGAAATTGTATTCTTGCAACTTGATGACCCACCGTGTGAGCCGCGACTGTGGTCCACCCTCTTGAGTGCCATTCATTGTATGTAACCATTTCAGAGCGGCGTGATCCGTCACCACCCGGAAGCGCCTACCCCATAAGTAAGGACGGAATTGCCGAATGGCTTCCACCACGCCTAGCAGCTCCGCTTCGGTGGCCGAGTAATTGGCCTCGTGAGTGGTGAACTTTCTCCCATAAAAGCATACCGGGCGCTCCTCTCCGGGTTGACCCTCTTCATCAGGGTCATCCCTCTGAACCAACACGGCTCCGATGCCGTGACCCGTCGCTGCATCGCTCTTTACAACGAACTCTCGGTCGCGCCGCGGGTAAGCTAACACAGGGTTCTTGCACAAGGCTTCCTTCAGCTGCCTGATAGACTCCTTAACTTCAGGGTTATCAGTTGCCTCAGGGAAGACAACACCACTCTTGGTAAGTGCAACCAATGGAGCTGACTTCTCATGAAAGTTCTCGACGTGCCGGCGATAGTACCCGCAGAGGCCAAGGAAGGACCTAACCTTGGTTAGGGAATCGATTGAATCCACATCGATTGCAGCGATGCCCTTGATCTTCTCGGGGTCTAGAGAAACACCCTCTCTACTGCAGATGTGACCGAGGTATTCCACTTGCGCAGCAAACAAAGAGCACTTTGACGGCTTACAGGTCAGTCCTGCCCACTCTAGCCGTTCTAACACAAGATCAAGCCGATGTAAGGCCTGATTGAACGCATCTTCTGGGGTATCGCCTGATGCCCATATGGCTATGTCATCGAGGTAGGGTAAGCAGATATCCCAACTAAGTCCTTGCAAGGTTGACTCCATCAACCGCTGCATGTACGAAGGTCCTGAACGGAGTCCAAATGGCAACCTACGAAAGTGCCACTTGCCCATGTTAGTAACGAAAGCCGTACGCTCGCGGTGCTCCGGCTTAATATTGAGAGCCCAGAAGCCTGCCGTCAGGTCCAAGGTATGGTAATATACCGCTCCAGACATCTTTGCTGTGGCTCGGCCCAGCTGATCAATGGCGTCATCACAACGAGGCAACGGTGAGTCCTCAACCAGCAGCAACTCGTTGAGGCGCCTAAGATCCACGCAAAAACGCGGCTGCCCATCTTTTTTCTTGACAAGAACCACTCGCGACGCCCACGGGCTGTTACTCTTTTCGATAATATGATGACGCTCCATGTCTTCCACCGCTTGAGCGATAATCTGATTGCCCTTATCTCCCACTCTACTCGCCGCACACTTGAATGGGCGAGAATTCTCCTTGAGAGGCAACTCCACTTCAATCGCATGCGATTGCCCAGGAGTCTTGTAAGGCGGCACAGCGAATGCATGAGCTCGTTTAGCCAGTAGCTTATAGACAGCCAACCTTTGCTCCTCGGTCAGTCGACGTTCCGACAGTAGGTCGCACGACTCACAACCTTTCTTGCAAGTTCCATCAATATGGAGGTCAGCTAAAGCCTTCGTGTACTCTGGGGTCAGATTGCCAGTAGGGTCAGTGTCAGGCGCCTGATCAATCACAGTGACAGTTTCCCCGCGAACCATTGCAACCGGAGCTAACGAGGGTAAGCTATCGGAATGGTGCGAGTTGTTGATCACTTGGACTGCGATCTTTCCATTGACTACGTGTGTAATTCCATAAGCGGTGAGCAGGTGTGACTTGCATCTTACTCGGTTGGGTGCTGGTTCCACTAAGAGCGGTCCCACAAAATCAATCAACCTCTTCGGAGCGGGAAGCATCACCGTGGTTTGAGTCTTTGGAGGTATGACAATCGGATTCACATGGTATAGGAGGTATTCAAAAGGCTTGATCCGATGATCTGTGGGTAGCTTGCCTCCTGTAGGCACCGCTGGTAAGGTTCCTTCAATTTCGCCCATACATGAAGTGTCCAACTCCGGGCCCACGTCATATTGGCTAGCAGGGATGGCATCGCTGTCCAGCACATCAGCTGGGCCACCCCCCTCCAAGAGCTGAGCTTCAGGTGAGGACTCTGAAGTTGGCAGCGATGCCACAATTCCATCACACTGTGCTTCGGCGGCCAAGAGGGCAGCAGGCGCGGTGGAGGGAACGCCGTGGGGTGCGGCGGCGGCTGAACCGATGGCACACGGCTGGCACACCACCCTCTGGCTCGGTAAGCGGCTCAGGGATCCCATGCAGCATCGCTGATCGTCCGGCCCGACGTAGTCGCCTTTGCACCCGCACTCTGTGCCAGGCGCACAGTAGCCGCACATGCCTTCGCCCGAGCGGCAAGGCATCCAACAGCCCCTATGGCACCGGCATCGTGGCGGCTCTTCGGTGGGGGTCAAGGCCTCGCTAGCGGCGACGGCCTCGCTAGGCGGCAAACGGTTGAACCAACCCTCCTCGTTCAATGCCCTAGCCAGCAACTCGCCATAGGCTCCAAGCAGCTTAGCCGCAGTAGGATATGGACTAAGGTGCGCCCCGCCCTTACCGACGGTGCTAAGCACCGACCTACGCTCTCGCCAGCTCGCATCATCACAGGAGAAGGCGTCGGCTGTGCGCAGAAGCGTCTTCTCCGGCACAGAGACAACCCACACGCGCGTATGATGCAACTCTTGACTAGGAGCCAGGTACACGCCGGAAGTAGTGCCCTCTGGGCTAGCGGCAATTGCCCTCTTGACAGCTTCCTCGATGGAACAGAAAGACTTTTCTGTCAGCTTCTCCCTTAGCTCGCGAAGTCCAGCAGTGACATGATCCTCGCCATTCAGCGCTTTGCCGCCAGGGAAGTCAAACGTCTTACCCTCCACGGCCGTATTGCGCTTTCGCCTGTAACAGAACACCGTTCGATCCGGTGCTTCTAGGATAAATTTGCTCACTAACAAGGGCGAGCACTCCACAGGAGCCACAGTGCTCAGGCCATCGTGCGAAAGCTGACCAACAGCGGAAATCAAGGTAGCCTCCATCCAACCACCTGGAGCACTATCATGGCGAAGTCGTACTGTGCCGCGACTAGAGGCATCCAAGTACAACGCCGGTGTTACCGTGCCGGAGCGCTTGGCAATAAAATCGTTGCCCAGGATACATAGTTCACCTTGCTCAATGACCATGAAGGTATCACGGAATGCGTACCCATTGAGCGTGAAAGTAATGGTCGCCCGTCCATATACAACTACATCCTGCCCATTGGCTGAACGCATCAATACCTGGGGCGGCCGTGCCACAAACTCGACCGCTGCATCAGCAGGTAGAGCTTGAAGCACCTTGCTAGACACGACGTTGTTACCTGATCCGGTATCAGCGAGCGAGGACAGCCAACGCGCCGCGCCAACCCTGAAGCCACGTTGAGCACCACCGTCTTTGGGACGTAATGCCACACGAAAATCCTCAAAGTAAGCACAACAAGCCGGCATGGTTGAAGGAGATTTCACCCCTGACACGTCTTTCTCATCGAAAACCGCTGGCTCCACACCAGCTCCAAGGTAGGCCAGTTCGGTGCTCGCTTCAGAAGCGGCATCTTCCTCCGCCAAGCTAGCGACATACCCTCGCGAGAGATCTTTGAGGTATCTACCCACTTGATCAGACACTGCATTTTGCCATCTCAAGTCGCGCAACTCGGACCAGGTCGGCGGGCTCTCAGCACTAGCATCAGCAAGCTTAGAGTCATCTTGGAGCTGCTGCAGCTGCCGCATGACATCTTCCACCGTAGCGATATCTGAAGGCCGGAGAGCCGGTGTAGAGTCTCCCAGACCCACCCGTGCCGGAGTGACCGCCGACGAGATGGCCTCCGTAAAGCTCTCAGCTTGATCAGCTAAGTAAATGCACAGTTGAATCGGCGGGGCACCACCCACTCGGTCGACCCGCTCTCGAAGGGTGCTCACATCCTCGGCCGACAATGACGCCAAAGCGTGTCCGATAGCTTCCGCCGAAAGCTGCGGCATACTAGAGGCATAAGAACCCGCAAAGACTCCTCCAGAGATTGGCAGCAGCCGCAGTAGCGGTAACCCAGATGACAACCAATTTCGTAGGACGTTGCCGTACGCCACCACTAACCGACTCAACACCTCTGATCGAGTGACCGCAGCCCCTCTCAAGTCTGGGCCGACTGTATGTATCACGTGGTGTAACCCATACCGCTGATATGCGGCGTCACCTTCAGATTTGACCCGATTCCGGACCGAGCTAGGGAAGTGTCCCCTCTTGTCCAAGCCAATAAAACGGTATATGGCGCCAGAAGCAGCCCCTGCTCTACCTGGACCGTCGCGTTGGATGTGGGGCAACCCCGCCGGGTCGGTGATGCATGACATCTTCGACACTTCAGGACGGAGAACACCATCTTTACCCAAGACACCTTCAGCCAAAACCCGAACAATGGTGTTCAGCCGTACTGATCCCAAGGCAGCGGTCGAAGAGGCTTCGACGTCGACGGCCTCAGGCTCACCCTTGACCAGTAATAGTGGTGCTATGATACCTCCGGCTAGGAAGTAATCACTCAAGGGACGATGAGCACCGTCTCCAAGAGGGCTCTCAGCATGTATCTGAGATAGTGATGGTCGCCGCCGTTCTCCACACCCCACGCTTTGTAAGCCACGGAGGCAGAACTCGCGACCTTGTTGGCACGAAGCACATACATCGTTTTCAATGTATTTAGTGATGCCCTCTGGGTGCGGAGGGTCTGGAGGCCACGGAGCGGGCTCTGTGTGCGACTCGTTAGCCATTTTTGATAGCAACCTCCTTCCAAGCCGGCTAGCATGCGGCACGCAATCAGGCGGCAGCCACCGCGCAGGGTTGCTCATTGACGCTAACCTCGGCCTCTTGCAGGGCATATGCTGCTGCGGCGAATAGCACACTTGACACAGTTGTAGAGCACACTCGCCGCAAGGAACCAATTCGTGTGCGTAGCTGAGACACGAGGCACAACGGCCCTCGTCTGTACGCTCTAGCTGACCACGAGCGGAGCACATAAGCTGCGGAGAAGCAGGGTCCGGCAGTACTCCTCGTCGGCAAGCTCGTACAGCCATCAGGACTTCGCCATAAAGGTTCTCCCCTTCCCATAGCCTGCTACCAGCGGCGGGCTCTCGAATTCCCCAATGTAAATCTTCAGGCCATACTTCAGCTACAAATTCTGGCATAAGCTGCAAGGCTTCATCCAAGGATGAGTGCTGTTGTAACTTGAGCCACGTCGCATAGGAAGCCCACAGTCTCTCCACTGTCTGCCATCGACTCCCATCCACACCGTCCGGTGTTCGAGTGGGGTGTGGGCCGGGCGCAAGATCGGGAGTATCTTGATATTCACTCTGCAAGTAGTCCTCATACGAGGCCTCGTCGCCTAGGAGACGAGCACGTTGAACCGAGAGGAACTGCCCAACCGATCGGTACCGGACTCCGTCCCTGACATCCTCGAAAGGGTACAGGTCGCTCCACATAGACAACCCTTGAGTAAACCGCTCGTCACCATCCTCACCGGCCTGGCTCACCCGGCGTAGGCCAATCAGCTGAATTGCCGTGTCTGCGGCAGTACGCTTAGGCCGAAGTTCCATAGCGACCAACGGCGGGGACAGCTCGCATTTGCACCTTGCGTCACTCATGTTTGGGCATTGCGGTGACGCGCAGCTCCAAGCACCGCAAGTCACTGGAGACTGGTTACAGCAATTTGACTCGCACGCCCTTCGGCACTCGCGCCGAGGGCACCAAGTCACCACCGGCGACATGTTTTCATCCACCTTAGTGAAGGCAGACGCCAACAGATCAATGGTAGCCGAGAAAGATGGGAACCTGGTTCGAGGAAGAAGCTGCTCTTCCTTAGACCAAAAGTCTAAGAACCGACGAATAAGGCTTCTCTCGAGCGGATCAGGGCGTAGAAGCTTTCGGTTAAGAGCTCGTACGAGAGCCTTGACCCCAGTGATCCACTTGTCACCATGAACACGTAGGACGGCTGACGCATCTCCAATGTCGACAACAGCCGTCCAGGAACCACGAGACGTCTCAGCGTCATGATCTCCACGAGGGCCCATCGAAGGGTACGCCTTCTCCGCGGTTTCACACGAGAGCTCGGTTAGGAACTGCGTCGCATCGACTAGCTGGTCAGACCATTCTTGGCCCTGATCCGAAGTTGAGCCGGCTGCGTCCTTCCGTTCTGTAGGTAGAACATCACAAACCTTTGACTCCTCGGGAATAGAGGCGGGATCTACTCGCTTCTGGAAAGCTGACTTGTCGCGCAGCTCGATTTCCACTTGATCAAGAGGAGAGATACTAGTTTCCAGCGTAGGCGGCAGTGAGCCCTCCATTCCATGAATGATTCGACAGCAGGCATCTTGCCCGCTTTTGCCCAGGCGTTGCCAGGAGAATAGTGATCTCTTTTCGGGTACCTTCTCATTAGGCAGCTTCGGAACCGACCCCGCAGCCGCATCACCGCTAGGCGCATCAACCGCCGGCCTTCTCGGCATCCATGCGTACCAAATGCCACGTTTGCAGCGAATCTGACGCGTCTCAGGGATGGCATACAAAGGAGGATCCTCCTCTCGTAGCCTCACGCCTTGACTCTGTTCAAGTAAGGCTAACGTCTCCGCCCTCGCCCCTGAAGGTCGAGCTAGAGCCTTTCGCAACCAAGTCTCCGCTTCTTTGGTTTTGGCGCCCACGTCTATCACAGCGCGCTGGGACGTAGTAAGCCCACGCAGCACTGATACTTTCAAACATCCTGCTCGGTCCGGCCCCCTTGGCGGCGTATACTCCAACGGGATGCCTGCATGTAGCCCCGGAATAGAGCTGAGAAGATCTTCACAAGACCTATAGTCACCTGCCACTCGCCGTTCTCGAGCAACTTGGAGGACAGATCCCATCCATTGTGCCGCCATAGCTGCCACGACGCCATCAAAGGAGCGACCTCTCGATGCACCGCGGGTCAGCCCAGGAGCAAGGTTAGCTAAACGCCGATCTCGTTCCTCCACCAGAAAGGTAGGGCGCAGCAGCGGTAGATCTCCTACCTTGTACAAGCAAATAGCCTTGGCCTCGGCGTGTCCATGCTCGAACGGTCTCACTATTTCAGAAGGAGAAAGCCCCACAAGCTGCTTGGCGTAGGGGTTCATTTTGGAGTTCTCAACCACACTCAGTGGAGCACGTACATGGTAAATGGACAGGAATGTCCTTGCAGCCTCAGCCATAGCCTCGACGCGGCCCTCCTCAGTATGTAACAGAGATACGCTTGCGTTACTGAGGTAATCACACGGCGGGCAAGAGTAGACAAAGTCAAATCCGCTGTCCTGAATGAGCCCGGCAGGTACCTGTGCATGCGGTATACTAGGATCTTCCGACGGCTCCAGGTCATTGGTCATCACATCGGCGCCGGCTTGACGCCAACGGCGGGCGGCGGTGCCCGTACGTTCGCAAACTAACAGGATACGTGGCCTTGGGAAGCCCTCCTTCACCGAGTTATCAACCTTGCGTTTGACTTCAGCAAGTGTTTCATCCAACCAGGCCAACTGCTCAGCAGCCAACGTCGGATGAGGCTTCTCCTTCAGTGGTTTGGTTGCCAGTAACGAGGTGGCTGCGTCGCGGATGTCACGAGCACTCACCCGTTGGACGCCCCGACGCGCTGCTCGATTTTCAGCTAGCTTCCGTACCTTCAATATCATGGCGGCATTCGCCTCCTCAACCTCTAGGAGAGCTGCCAATGACTCTCGCGCTGAGAGATCCAATGGTATTGGTGTCTGAGAGACATTAGAGCGTGATCCACACTCGTCCGTCCCTTCCACTAACGCATGGAAGCGTTGTAACCACGGCTCCCTGTAAGACAAATGCGGCGGCGACGACTTGCACGGCCGCCTCAAGGTAGCAGGTAGTGCTGTATTATCATTACCGCGGCAGGGGTCATGCTGCGTTGGAGGAAAACAATCAGGACACAGATTTTTCTTGCAGTGAGGGCACTTCATTGTACCTCCCCATGCATCCACTTCGTTGCAGACTTGACATCTCACCGCATCCTCATCCGGTTCTCTATGTACGGCGCTCGCATGGTTCGATGAAGCCTGACCTCGATGCCGTCGAAGGGAAGCTGCTGTAGACGGTAGAGCTCTACCTTGCCGGTGCGAGGATTGATCCTCGGTAGATACAATAGCGACGCCGCTCGGCGCCGACTGCTCAATGCGCTCAGCGGAATACTCACTCCAAGACAACAGGGGTGGCGCTGCTGACGCCATTGCTGAGTGGCCCACTGTGGTACTCGACTCCGAGGGAGATGGTACATGATGGCTAGGCTCAGATGCACCGCCGGTAGGTACCTTCACATCATTCTCTGCTCGGTCCACTGTCGAGACCGGCTGCGTCTGCGACCGCTGATTGCACTGTGACCAATGCTTCTCCTCATCAAAGAAGCATGTTTCGCAGTAAGTCCGTGCACATAATCCACACAATAGCATTTCGCATCCATTTCCGTCTGAGGTTTCTCCTACGTTGCACGTCCCACAGTACGAGAATGCGGTGACTCCCTCCACAAGCGTAGCCGCATTTCGGTAAAGTTGAGCCACCTTCTCAAGCACATATCGTTCAAATTCTTCTTTAGTGGCGACCCAAGCCGACCGCGCTCCGGCAAGGTCGGTAGCCATCAGCTCATCCACGATTTTCTCATGTTGAGCAAGATTCATCGCCGCAATTCTTATTAGTAGCCTCGCGCGAAACCACTCATCTTTATCCATGTTGGCGCTGCGTAGCTCCAAGGTACCCGTCCGGCCACCCCGCATGCCTCCACGCATGCCACCTCGCGCCCGGCCACGTATTGGGTAAGATCCAAGTCTCGCCTCTGTTTTAACGGTGCGTTCTTCGTCATAAGATCCGCGCACCGTTGCTAGCTCAGGGTGAGTATATTTCCAATGATCGGGCGGCGGCTTCAATGTCACCATTCCCATTGCTTGAAGGGGCGCCCTCGTCGGATACGACAGAGTGGGTCGCGGGTCAGAAGCCGTCGGCTGCTTGTCAACCATCAACGTAGGTTTCACCGGGTTCGTGGCCGAAGAGAGATGGCCCTCGACCCTATCCGGCGCTCCCACGTTGCTAAAAGACGTAGAGATTTTATCAAAAGGTGACGTGATTACACTAGTGGATGGCAGCTTTGCCATACACACTAGCTCATCACTAGTCGGTACACTAGCGGGTGACAGCTCTGTCACACTCACTGGCCCATTACTTGACGAACTAGAAGTAGCTGTGCCTAACCGATTGGTTAGGACTTTGCTTAGCGTATCGGGTGCGCCCCCATCTCGAACGCGCCCTCCCTATGAGTTCCGGGACTGCTGTCGAGGCCGTTCGCTCGCAATGAAGTTCTTACCGGCGCTGACCTCGCAGGGCAGTTGGCCACCGTCCAAGATAGCGTACTTATCCGGGTTTCGCATCATTAGTCTCCGCAGAACCGCATAGTTCTTATGGCAAGGAGGACAGTTTGAGTAGCCATGCAGCTCCTTGCTCCAGTAGAACAACGCTGCTTTCACTCGCGGGCAATCGCCCCAGTCATGGGCAGAATCGGCTTTGTCCTTTTGGCGGTAGAGGAATTCCGGCCCATTTCCATTGTTATTGAGCCCGCTCGCACAATGCGCGCAAGCACCAGACAGGAAGGTGTCGTTTGTCTTATCAATCAACCTAGACTTCTCTCCATAGCCACCAAAACGGGTCTGAAGAGCCTTGGTATCCGTCTGCCGCGGAAACTGGTCACCGTTCATGGGCAGAAGAGGGCAAACAATACCCAGGAGTTGCGCTGAGAAGAAATCCATGGGAATAAACTTAGGAGGAGTACCCTCTTCCTTCTTGACCGAGGCCTTGGCGATCTCATCACGGTAGTAGGTACTGAGTGGAATCTCCTCAAACGCTTTCTGTCCACCTGGGTACCCCGCGAGTTCTTGCTGATTCCTCTGCCAGAAGTTCAAAACGATGATGCCCCTTCCGCCGCCTGGTCTGTGCAGCTTATTCCCCAGGTACCCGACTGACCTAGGTCCTGCCTCCATTGTACTGGGCGGGAGAGCGGCCGTGATAGCACTCGGAAGCGATAGCTGGGGCCTGGTGAGCGACGCACCCTCGGCTGCCGGCTGCTGCTCCATTGCGGCGACTGTGGGCTGTAGCGTAGGCCGTGCCGCCGAGGATTTGGCGTGCATCCCACTAGCCTCTCGAGAACGTTTTTCTTCCATAGCTACCTCAGTGGTGAACTGGGTCTCCATACGAACACCCTTGCTGGTGGCCAACTCCATGACGCTGCGCCAGCGGTAGTAGATGGCGTCTCTCTGCTCCTGGCTCGAAGCTTGATCCACACCCTTAGGTTCGTCTCTAAGCCTCTCCTCCAGCTCAGCTGTGAGCCAGGGTACCAGCTTTTGATCCCTCTTCAAGGTGCTGTCAAACAAGCATTTGATAAGTCGGTCGTGCACCTTCTTGGCTATCTCCTTCTTGGTATAGAGTTCGGACCTTGACAGGTGAAGATGTTGGATTGCCTTGTTCTCGACCTCAGTTGCCGTCTCGTGCAAGGTGCTCTTAGCAGACAACGCCTCCCAATCTCGCTGCCAACGGTCGACCGACTCGTGGTTTGGCACGGCCGTCTCGTCGCACATGAATAAGAATACCTCGATGTAGATGTGCGGTAGATTATTGAACAACGCCCATATTGAGGAGAGCTGCTGCTGCAGTGGCATCATCCAGGAGACAGCTGGTACTACGGCAAGGGCAGTAGCTAACAGATTGTGAATCGTATCGAGGGAGAAGCACATTTCCATCGCCCGTTTAAGTAGGTGCATGAGGCCCATTCGCCCTTTGCTGCTCAGCCACCACTCCTCCCGTTGTTGCGACGTCGGATTGGCGTATTGGCATGTCTTAAAGCATTTGATGAGTGCATCTTTGACCGTTTCGTGCTCCGCGTACCTGCCTTTAGAACGTTCCTTCTCGTACTCCCTGCTGCCCACTCGAACTGGTGGGGGGTTCACCGTCAACGCCTTGACCTCACCTGCCGACTGTGAACCATCTGAGGCTACCGGAGCCCTGGCGACAAGCTTCAATGCGGTTACCACTTGCGTCTTTATCGAGAGCTTTTCATTGTCAAGTAGCCTCTCGAGTTGCTTTTCTTTCAACCTGCCGCTTTCGATAATGGAGACCGAGTCCAGGTTGTACTCAGAGGCAACGCTGCTTGCTAGGTCACTATTTTCGTCAGTCTCGTTCTCCTCACTGCTCTGCGGCTCAGATTCGTCATAGGAAGTGCCAGGATATCGACGTGGCCGGGATCGGAGGCTCGACCTACGCGAAGGTAATTGCGTTTGCTGTCCCGAGTCACCAGCTGCCGTTCTTGGCCCTGGAGTGCTAAGCATCACTCGGTTTAATCGAGGCGCTGAAAACGGTGGCCCTGCAGAAACGGGTTCCGTATCGAAGGAGGCAGATGCTGCACCTCGGGTAGGCGTCCCACGACCTGCCGTCGATGGGCGACCTGAGGCTGTAGGCGCTGGACTTGGCGTGCTCCTCGTTAGACCCTCGAACATATTGGGCGGCCCGCCGGTAGACGTGCTCGACTCAGTATCTGCCTGGCAGAAGTCAGGTTCAGGGTGCCCATGCAAGAAGAGGTATTCTGTAACCTTCTGCACGGATTGAGGTGAGGCTCCTAGAGTTAGTGCTAGCCACTCGGGCATGATGAGCGGTCCATCATGATCCTCCTGCTCGAGTCGACTGCCAAGTCGAGGCACGCAATTGCGCCTGTACCAGTCCTCGTGGAACTCCTCCGCGCCATCCATAACGCGGTCGACTCTCTCCGGCTCCAGAGAGAAGTCACATTCAGACCTAAGCAGGCCAATCTTTGCATGTAGGGCGCCTCGCATCGAGGCTTTCGCCATCTCATAGTTGAACGTCAAGCCGGTGATGAAGCCTAGTCTCACCACGAACGCACACGAAGACTCGTTGATTGACTGTTGCCACAGTAGGGAGCCGTCAATCAGGCCGGGCTGCATGCAGAACTGCACAGCTCCTAGAAGAGCCCGCTCTTGACCACCAACATCCCCAGCCGTACTGTCA
>Ga0209666_1001154_pt1 | contig 20326 bp, 19 predicted proteins | sample SaaInlV_125m_DNA_FD_184679 | JGI IMG/M metagenome (GOLD analysis project Ga0209666, IMG submission 184679) | Marine microbial communities from expanding oxygen minimum zones in the Saanich Inlet - Saanich Inlet SI037_S3LV_10m_DNA (SPAdes)... | ecosystem: Environmental > Aquatic > Marine >...
CTCAGGCTCAGGCTCAGGCTCAGGGTTGGGGTCGGGGTGGGGGTGGGGGTCGGGGTCGGGGTTCAGGGGCATTTGGACCGATGCCGGTGGATGAGTCGGAGGAGGACGACGGCGGCGACTACCGTCGACGTGCCGAGCAGGCGGAGGCTACGGTAGAAGTGCTCAAGAAACAACTGACGATGTCCCATGAGCGCCTCGACCGGTTGCTCAAAGAAGAGCAGGAGGCCTGCCTGAATCCACATAGAGATGAATGGTGGAAGAATACCGAAAATATTTTATGGAAAGATGCATCTCATTCAGAAGATTCGGCGGAAGGGATAAAACAGCAGATTGAAATGTATGCGGGGAAGCAGACTGATGATATAATCAGCACTATACAATATAATTATAATATTGAACGCGTCCTAGACGTTTACAAGAATAATACGGATATATTGGAGAAGGGACTTATTGAACATGTTTCCATAAATGCTGTACTAAAAGCGTATATTGAATTTAAGTCAGATATGGCTGGTAAATTAAAACTCTCTTCAAAAAATCTTGTAAGGGAGCATTGGTTACGTAAATTAATGGCACAATTTACTCGTGAATATATTGGAACACATTTAGAACAATTGTTTGTAGAATATGAGATTCATATAGACGAGTTGCCTTTCCATGCCCAAATACCATGTGAGGATCAGAAGGGATGGGTAGACTCGGTAATTAATGATTTGAAAGATCAAGTAGAGCCTTATATTAAAGACTTATCGAGGTATTTAGACGAATTAAATATAATATATAGTTCTGCAAAATATAACGGACCGAATCGGAATACTATGTATGAGTCAAGTATTATAGTAGGGATGATTAATGGACTTATTAAAAATTTCAAAGATCACGTGTTAAAAAAATATGGATTAGATGGAGAGTGCGCGATGGCGCAGGGGCTGCTAACCGAGGGGGTGGGCGAGGCGGGCGAGGGTATCGAGTCTAATAACCAGCCTCCAGGTCTATTTAGAGGAATGACATTCAAAGAAGAAGAAATGTTATTTTTTAAAAGGAATGCTAAAAAAGTTATAGTTGCTATTATAAAAGATGCACCATTTCCATCGGAGGTATTAGATGAACTTAAAGCGAATGGTTGGTCGGAAGATCTTGAGCAAGAATTTAATGCGGATGTGAATGAGGTATTGAAAAAGAATGTAGGAGATAACGCTCCAGTTATAGACATTACTACTTCAAAAATGTCTGAACTATTTAATGCCTATCGACTCGCTCACAGCGACGATGATATAGTTTCTGAAAAAAAAATGAATCAACTTATGGCATATCTTGCTATCCATATGGCTGGAGACGAAGAATGGATCATAGAACAATTTAAAGAAATGCAGAAAAGTAGATATAAAGATACACGAATTGTAAAATTCGCTGTTCAATTTATAAAAAAATTAGCAAATACAATAGAATCTGAACAAACGATTGGACAAACGATTGGACAAACGATTGGACAAACGATTGAACAAACAATTGAACAAACAATTGAACTAGATGTAGGGCAGGTAGAAAAAATAGGTGAAGCCATAACTGAAACAGAAACCCCCTTAGAACCAGATGGGGCTATTATTGAAGAGGCTATAGAAGAAGAAAAGCAGAAATGTAAAGATCAAAAAGATATATTAATTACTCAAATAGTTCAGATTAGAGAAGAGTTAGAAGCTGAACGGGTCAAAGTTAAAGAAGGTGAGAATAAAATTATAAAATATGTTGGAATATGTTCTGCTGTAATTATAATTCTATTGATAATAATGTATTTGATAAGGAGGAAATAATATTAAATTAAATTAAATTGAATTAAATTGAATTAAATTGAATTAAATTATAAATATAAATAAATTTGTTATATTTATAGTATATAAATGGATTGCTTACAATATCATTACAGTAATAAAACAGATTCTGAAAAATATAAAATAAATTGCGAGGGTAAAATGAAAATTTATCAAAATCTAGATAACATTGAAGAATTTAACAATAAAGATCTTCTGGAATTTATAGATAAAACTTATTCTGATGAAGCTTTTCCAGAAGATAGTCCATTTACTTTCTCAGATGAATACATTGATCTAGACAATGCGTCTATATGTAAAAACACCGATATGAGCTTAGCCCCTCAACAAAAATTCATGGGGCAAATAATGGGTCCGTCTAGTAATTTTAATAATGTCCTGGTTTATCATGGACTTGGTTCTGGAAAATCGTGTACTTCAATTGTTATAGGAGAAGCTCTTAAAAACTCTACATCAAGTAGAATTATTTATGCAGTACCTGCACCATTGATTGATCAATACTTCGAAGAAATAACCGGTGAAATAAGAAATGGAAAATTTTTCTCGTGCCCATCATTTTGTTTAACAAAAAATTCAGACAATGAACTACAAAGAGATTTTTATGTGTCTGAGACTAAAAATAAAACACTTGTTGAATTGCAAAGAAAATTACAAAAGGAGATAATAAAATTAGATGAACTAGAGGACTTAGTTGAAATAGAAGATTCTCCAATAATTAAGAAAAAATTTTTATTACAACAGAGAAAGGTTGAAGCTAAAAAATTTGAATTACAACAATATCAGAATAGTATAAAAGACACTATAAAAAAGACATTCGAGATTATAAGTCATAATAAATTTATAGAATCTCTTTATAAAACCGGAGCTAATAAGCAGTTTATAAAAGGCAATAAACTTACATCAACAGACACGGCTTTATTTAAAAAAAATGGGCTTCTTATAATAGACGAGATACAAAGATTGGTTAGTGCAGGTGGTACATTTTATAAAAAACTATACGATGCTATTAAATATTACTTTCACCCAAGCCTAAAATTAGTTTTAATGTCTGCTACACCAATATACGATAATCCATATGAATTAGCATTAACAATAAATCTTTTAAGACCTAGAATCCCTTTCCCAATAACCCCGGTTGATTTTTATAGTCATTTTATAGGAGAAGTTAAAACATTGGGAGACTCTGAAGAATGTAAAAAACAATCTGAATTAAAAACATGGATAACCCCAAATTCATGTATTATAAATGATGAACTAATTAGATACATATGTTCTGGTTATATATCTTACTTCAAGGGGGGAAATCCTAATGCATACCCTTATAAAAGAGTTATAACTATTCAACATGGATTTTCAAATAAACATAAAACAGATTATATAGATGCCCTAGCATCTGATATAAAAAGAGATAAAGAGACTAGTTTAGATAAAAACCAGTCTAGTAATTATGAAAATATACTTATGGGTAATTATGACACCGAAGATGATGATAAAGTATCTGGAATGTTTATTACAACTCAACAATACTCTAATATAACTCTACCTAGAATAGGACAAGGCATAAATAAAACATTATCACATAAAAAGAATGCGCTTAATGAGTTTAGAAGATTGATGTTTACTAAGAAAAATACATCTTCTAGTGATATTATAGAATATGTAAAGGAAGTATCGGTAAAATTCGCGTCTATCATAGAAATGACTATTAATAGTAATGGTCCGGTATTTATATTTTCAAATTGGTTAACATATGGGGTTGAACCTCTTGCTATTATATTAGAAACTCTAGGTTTTACAAACTTCCAAGATAAAAATAATGAACCTGGTAATAAGTACTTCTTATGGAATTCTTCAACAAAGAATCAAAAGAATGGAGACGAATTAATAAAAAGAGCTAGAAATACATTTAATTCCCAAGATAACCAGGATGGGTCTTTATTAAAAATTATATTAGGAACTCGTTCTGTAATGGAAGGTGTATCTTTTAAAAATGTAAAACAGGTACATATAACAGATCCTTGGTGGAACGAATCTAGAATTGAACAAATTTTGGCTCGCGCCTCTAGGTATTGCAGTCATTCAAATTTAGAAAAAAATGAACAATATGTAGACATCTACAGGCATTATTCTGTATTTCCCGGCGATGGCGTTGATCAGGAGGCTGTAAAAAAATTAGAGGGTAATTACAAAAACTATGCGGAAGATAGTATAGAAGAAAAAATGTTACAGGCTTCAATTAAGAAGTATTCTATAAACAACGACCTAGAACAAATAATTAAAAGCTGTTCAATAGATTGTAAAATAAATAAAAATGGTAATATAATAAGACTTGAAGAATATTGTATACCCGTTGGTAAAGGGATGTATCAAATACACTATAAAAACCCATCTAATGGTAGAATGTACGTCAGGGATGGCGTACCTGATAAATTATCTTTTAAGCAAATACAACAAAGAGAATACTCATTCCCTCGAAAAGATTTACCTATATTATTCACCGAAGCGGGGTTTCAGGGCGGAGTTGATGGTTATAGCATTCTTACTGTATTTGAAGACGATCCAGAAATATTAGACTCTAGTATTATCAACGAAGATTTGAATATACTAGAAAATATAAAACCATGGGATTCTAATAAAAAATTTAAAGACCTAGAATTAGATCCAATTCTAAAAAAATACATAACCGGGTTGTATAAGAATTATAATCTATTACCATCTCTAAGAAGAGATCACCTTAAAGAAATTGGAGGTGGTACAAATATAATAAATTTCAAAGAAATAACTGGTGAAGATACTAGAAAATTAATGGAATGTGTTAAAAAATTATACAATTCTGATGATACTTCGGATTCATTAAAAAGAAAAATGAGCGAATACTTCTCTATTAATTCTAAAAAAGAGTCTATAAATAAAAAGGTTCTAGAGCTTATAAAATATGGAGATTACGGTATGCATCAACTAGATGACCTAATTAGTATAGCTGTGCAACATCCAAATTTTATTAACGAACAACTTAAGATGTATAAAAAATAATTTTTAATTTAAAATGTAATGTATTATTAAAATGAGTGCGGAAACATTAAAATTTTTTGATGATAAGTCAACTGAAAATATAATAAATTGGATGATAAGTAATTTAACAGAAAATCAAATAAGGTCATGTTTAAATAAAGACGCGTCTAAGGATACTTCCAAAATCCCACAAGGGTCTGGGTCGGGAATAAACAGGGGTGAAGCTGCATTAAATGTCCAAAGAATATACAGAGGACGCCTGGCTCGTAAAACACCAGGAACGAGTGATCCAGGTCCATATACTGAACCAATGGGTGAAACAATAGATAACAGTAAAATATTAGAAGAAATATACTCTAAATGTGAAGGGAAGGGATACATTATAGCTAGTATAGAAAATAATATAGTAACGTATTATCAATTCAAAGAACTAGATTCTAGTATTGATATACAGGCGGGTATAGACAGGGAAGTTGAAGATGGTATAGCTACATGGACTTATAAAACAGAACCTCTTGATGTATTTATGAGTAAATCTTGCGAGAGCGATGATACTGATATATTTCAAGCCCTATTAGAAGATGAAGACAATGTTAGAAATTATTTACCGGTATCCGATGATATATATAATGCGGCTCAATCTTATAAATATATAGGATTCGAACCCCCGGATGTATATACAGTTAGTGGAAAAGTGTCTACAGATCCTGAAATCGAAACCCCGAGTTATGTAATGTCTGAGACAATGATGAAAGCTATAAATTCTCAAAAGAAATCTTTTGATTTTATGAGAAAGGAATTTAATGATGATTCTGATTATATGAAGATGTGGCCTGTGTTTTTTATAAACGTTGATGAAGATAATCAATTGTCTTATTTATATCCATACATCGGCTCAGGTGAGATACAGTTTTCTATTGGTAAGATGAATCCTAAAATATTAAATATGGAATGCAAGAAGATAACTAAAAAATTTGTAAATGAAGTTAGAAGTCAGGGTGTATCAGATGTAATGAATAAACTAAATACAGCTTTAAAGTATCAAGATGATGATACTATATGTAGAATAGAGTTTAATTATAATGAACAAAATCATAGTTCATTCGGTGACACGTATTTTGGCGACAGTGACGTTGGAAGTGACGTTGGAAGTGACGTTGGAAGTGACGTTGGAAGTGACGTTGGAAGTGACGTTGGAAGTGACTTTGGAATTGACGTTGGAAGTGACGTTGGAAGTGACTTTGGAAGTGATACCCCGGATTCAATTGCCGAATCCGGAGAAGATAGTCTCATCAATGATCAGATAACAGAGTTTGGAGACAACTGTTCAACCGTTGGTGAAGACATTATCAATACCGAATTCGGTGGAAAACGCAAAAAAACAACAAAAAATCCATTTAATATGTCCTCCATGTATGAAGGATTAGACGATGACATGGAAGATGAAACTGACAGTCTTTCGGTCCCAAGACCTATGATATCTAGTATACAAAGAGGAATAACTAAACAGAAAAGGGTAAGCGATATGACAATACCTGAAATAGAAGAAAGAATGCTTAGAATGCATGGAGCTAAATACTTATCCGAGTTTAAACCAGAGAAATTTAAAACGAAAAGTGGGGGGGCAAGTGTTAGATACGTTAGAAGAACACCTAAGTGTGTAAGTACATCAGATTGTACATGTACCCCCAGGGTAATGGATACATATTTATCAAGATATGGAGATTGTCCTGCATGTATTATAGCAAAATTTGGAAATGAAAATGGGGGTGAAAGTAATGTATTTTCAGACTTTAATACGCAAGACTCGTCAGAAACTAATTACGGAAAGGGAGAATTATTGTTTTAAATTATTATTTTCTTTTATTGGCAATCATACTAGGTCTCTTTTTAGTTATACGACTCCTTTTTAGATTTTTAGTTAAAGAATTTATATTAGTATTTATTCCCATATCTTCTAAGTCTTCTATTAATTTATTTGAATTGTATTCATCTGCCATTTTAATCATTTCACTTTCTCTTTTAGCCTGTTTTTCTATTTGTTTAACCCTATAAAAATCGTATGCATTATTATACATTAATATCATTCTAATGAAATTATCTTGAAATATATTCTTCCATATACTGTAATGACTATTTAAGTATCCATGGAACTTTTCATCATCATAAAAATATGTTTCCAGTAAATTTAAGAATATAGGAACCTCTGAATATATTTTATTTTCAATGTATATACCTGTTTTAAAAATATCTACGTAATTGCGTTTTTTGATGCAATTTATAAGGACCGAATTTATCTCGCTTTTGATTTTTTCCATGTCTTAATTTAATTTAATGTATTATTTTTATTTAGTAATAATTTTATTTAGCAATTTAATATAAACAAAACATACAATACATTATAAATGAATTACCTAGAAGTATCTTATATAAGTTCTGCATGTGGTAAAAATAAATACGAACCAGTGGATAAAACTATACTAACTTTACTGGCTAGACACGATCCTAAATTAGTAAGACGTCTTCTTATTGATGAAGGATACATCATCGAAGTAGATGAAAATGAGAAATTGTATGACAATGAATTAAAAAACATATACTCAGAATATAAAAAAAATGTAACTGATGTGAGTAAAATAGAGGAAATCCGCAAAGAGATAATAGAGAAACTAAAGACCAATAACGAAGACATTAAAGATTCTGATATATCTAAAGCAAATGTATTCTTAGAATCGTCTTTAAAGAAAGACTGTGGAACAAATAACGAAAGTTCGATTATTAAACGTATGAAATACACAAAGGGTAATAATATTATTCATAGGTATAACTTTAATGACTCTTGGGAACTTAGAGGATTTCACGATGCGTCAATCGATGAAGTTGTAATTGAAATTAAAACAAGAACAAAATTTTCAAATTTAAGGAAAAACGAATACGATCTTTATCAGGTGTTCGGGTATCTATTAACAATGAATAAAACAAAAGGAAAGATCGTTCAAAAATTTCAGAATTACATATTCGATTCTGATGAGATGAATGATAACGAATTCGGTCTTATAGATATTTCACAAAAATATTGGAAGACTAAATTTGAAACATTTAAAAATGAATTATCTGAATTTTTTCATCATGTCGATTACATCATTGGAGACATTGAAAATAGGTTTAATATTTTAAATGCTATTAAAGAAGAAGATCTACCAATAGCAATATTGCGCAAGAATTTACCAAGGGACGTCAATAATAATTATGAAAAACTAATAAAAATTCTATTTTAATGGTTTTCTACCCTCATTTGTTATTATATTAATAACTGGGTAGCTATTTCTTGTTTGTATTATTTCAAGTGCTTGTAGTTTTTTACTATCTAAATTACCACCAAATGCCCTAGATAAAGATACATCAGTTCTTATTAACATTCTTTTACATGTAGAATTTATAGTTGCATAACTAGAATGCCCCATTACAACATGTCTAACATTGTAAAATTTTGCGAGTTGTTTAGCTATTTTATTACATTTAAAATCCGATATATTCTTTTTATCCGAATATTCTCTAGAAAATATAGGATTATTTTCATCCATATATTCTAGATATTTAGGAACTTTTGTTTTACCCATTAACCAAGAGGAAACTTCGCTATTAATTTTATTTATATTAACCTTTCCATTGTGGTCTAGGTTGTGTTTAATAATAGAGTCTGTTATAGATCCATGAATAAATAAAAACTCTCCGATTTGTAAAATCAAAGGGCGAGTTCTAGCAAATAATTTACCCCCAGTTTCTCCGGGAATTAAGAATTTATCACGGTCAATTTTGTGATATTTAAATACATCTATATCAGATTTCTTAACATAATCTTTAATGTAATTTTTTCGGTCTTTATCATCTAAATAATAGCAATACAGCTCGTGATTTCCTAAAATAGATATTACTCTACCTCCTTGTAATTTTGCCTGAGAATCTAACATAAGGATATATAGTATTATTTCAAGTTCTCCAGATTCTTGTATATACGTTTTATCCATTTTAACACCAGGTCTTTTACCGTCTATAGTGTCACCCATTTGTATAACAAATGTTGATCCTCCTGTCCAATTGCCTAAAATGTCTATTACATTACACATGTATAATATCCTTTTAAAAATTTTAAAATCCCCGTGAATATCTCCTATAGATATTACCCTACTTTCATCCATTACATTATATTATAACGTTAGTTTTTTAAATATTTTATTAATACCATCGTCAGATGGATGTCCAATTACCGTTTGAGACCCATATAATACAGTAGGGAAAAATAGTCCAAATTGTTTACTATCTTTAATAAATTTATCTATAGTGGTTGTGATAGATTCTCTCTCGGGTAATGTCATATTGGAAAAATTAGAATCATAAGCTAAGCTACCATCTGGATTGTAAGATACGATTGTGTAATTTGTATAGTCCTTTAACTTTTCCTTTATTCTTGTGCAATAAGGACACTGTTCTCTACTCAAAACAACTACTTTATCCGTTTTTAAAGGTTTAATCTCTACATCTTCAGGTTTTTGTATTATCTTTTTATACTCTGAGAAATTTGTAAAACTATTACTAATTAAATAAACTATTACAACACATGTTATAAGTATTAAAGAATATATCAGGAAATCCAACATTTTAAGATAAACAGGAGATAAAATTTTACAATAAATAACACATAATAAGAAATAATTTCAAAAACATATCAATTAAAAGATGAACATGTTTGTAATCGAGGATGATAGCTGGGACAATTATGCTATTATGTCAAAATACATATCAAAAAATTATTTACCCGAAAATGCAAGGATACATCACATTTATGGTAAACATCTACCATATGTAAATAAAATAACAACCGATAACGATCTTAACATATATAGAAGGAGCATAGATGACAAAGAACCTAAAAACTCTTATAATGAGATTATAAAAAATATGAATATCTGTATAATTTTTCATAATTTCATAGAATATACTACACCCTCTTCTTTTGTAATAAAGGTATGTGAAGAAAATAAAATCCCGTATATCATTATAAGCGAACACTCTAGAATGTGTTTTCTAAATGGGGAAATGTACGACGGAAAATTTAAAGGAGCCTTGAAGACAGCAATTGAAATGGGATGTAATACAGTTATAAATTTTAAATTTATAGACGGTATTGAAGATTTTAAAAATCTAAATAATAAAATAATTAGTGAGAGAAAATCGTTAAATCAAATTAAAAAAATTATCAATAAATCTTATGAAAAAATACATACAACCCGTGATAATAAATCTATAGTTTTAATAGACTTTATTAATTCGAAGTGAATTCAACTACTCTAACTGTTCTCTAGCACATTTTATACCACCCTTGTATAAATCTAATATATAATTTGGTGTTATTTTATTGGCTGCATTTAATATATCTTGTGATCCATTATCACAATTACATTCTATTATATATAGACTATTAGGAGGATAATCATTTTTTATCATACTTTTTATAACGGTACCCATGTAACTTTTACTTACGTTTTTTAATATTATAGTATATCCCAAAATACAAATCTCCTTAGGGGGAAGCCCGAGTATATTCTTAACACACCCGTCTATATAATAATCATCTCCTATTTTTACAGGTGGAAATATAAAGGGTACGCTCATAGACGCCATAATGGCGTCTTTTATTCTAATTTCCGGAAAAGTTTTTTTATTAAAATTTGTATATTCGTAGGTATTTATATTAGTTGCATATATATTTATATCTACTTTGTATTTATCTGAAAATTGTTCAATGGTTATATCTTTATATTCATCTAAATTATCAGCTAATTCCATAAGTAGTTTATTATCTAATAAAGACTTATTGGTCTTCATATTAGAAAAATCATATTTTATAAATTGCGATAAGTCAAGATTGATAATAATAGACAAAATGCGAGTAGGTGAAACCCCTGATATATATAAAACACCAATTAAAGATCCTACAGAGCAACCGTAAAATGTTTTGAGATCTAATAGTTTATTTTGATGAATATATTCAAGGGCGCCTATAAAACTTAAACCATCTATACCTCCTCCTCCTATACATAATTCATTCATTTAGTTTACTTCGTTAAAAATGTTTTATTTATCAATATATTTACGTATTTTGCATGAAAATTGTCTTGTAGATAATTATTCTTGTTTTGCCAATTTTCATGATGACCGTAATCCCAACACAGGGAATGAGCTAGTTCATGTAATAACGAATTTATTATTTCTCCGGCTGATATAGGAGTATTATTCTTATTATAAATTTTAAATCCCAATTCTCTACCTTTATCATAATTCCACGCCATTAAATTAGGGTCCATATCAATCAATTCTCTAAAACTAGTATTTTGCAATTTAATCTTAAGGAGTTTAGAATCTTCTGGGTCTATATTTTCATCATATATCAAATCAACTGAGATGTCTCTAAGAACATCTAATACTTCTGCAGTTTTTTGATCTCTGGAATAGTATCTTCTACCAGATTTTGCAACATGTGAAGTCTTACATGCTCCAACAAAAGAATATATAACATAGAAAAAAATAATAAAAACTACTAATAACATTACTATATTATGATAGACATATTATTATTTTTTTTGGGTATTAAATCATGGGACGTGAGTTTTTTCCCAGTTATGCGCCACACTTTACAAGAAACCCCAAGGAATAATAATCTAAGAAATTCTAAAACAGTAAATACTTTAAAACTTATAACAGAAGATACTCCATCTCCTAGATTGAGTACTTATCAGATAAGAAGAAATGTTAATATAAATCTACAAGACAAAACATTCTACATATTTTATAGTATGTACTCCTTTATAATATTTCTAATATTATGTATACAACCAACTTACACATTATATAATTTTTCTAAAGATAGGTCTGATTTAAAATTTTTAACTTCGTTTTTAACACATATAAATGTTCCCGTGATATATATCTGGGAAAAGATATACTTTAGAAGCGATCATTTAGAAAAAAGAATAAAATGTAAAAAACTTAATAGGGCATTGGTATATTCATCGGCTGTTTTAAGTATATTAATAAACTTTTTAGACATAACGTCGTTTTATAATAATTATTATTGGACACATTTATTTAAAAATGACATCTTATTCTTCATGTTTATAATAATTGAATGGATATACTCAAGACTTATTATATTTCTATACGCATTTTCATTTGTATTTGTTATGGATTCGCATATAACCATTTTTAAAAATTTTATAAATAATTTAGAGATAAACGAATGGTGCGAAGAATGTGATTCTCCCTTAGCTAAAATAATAAAAGACGTTGTAATAATAAGAAGAAATATAGAAACTACTATATATTATTATAATAACATAATAAGTATAACTACTTTATTGGGAGGTTTATCAGTTGCTATTTTTATAAGAGATATCATTCCCCCAGAAGCGGATGAAATAAGAGACATTCGTTTTGAAGATCATGATAGATATCTAATACATCCTACGATAGTGTATATATCATGTCAGATAGCTCTACTAAGTTATATGTTGAAGTATGCTATGCAAAAAAATAGAGTGCTGAAATATGTTAAATCTATAGAATTTATAAATAAATTTTTATCTAAGATACCCGACGAAAAAATTCATGAAAAAACAAATGGAAAATTAGATGTAGTTACTTTAAATATAGCAGATTCTTCTTCAACAACTCTCGATTGGATTATATTGGGTAATATATTATCAGAGCAGTGGCTAGATTTTACTATTTTTGGAGTATCTACTTCAGATGGAAGTCTCATTAAAAAGAGCGTGACATTCAGTTCGGCTCTATTATTCGGTATCAGTTTTTTACATAGTAATAATTAACTTAAATAAATGGTATATATATATTTATTCCATGTTACCATTTAAACGCCCTCAATGTATAGATGAAAAAACAGAACTGGTATACCAAATTTTATCATGGGAAGCATTTGATGAGGATATAGAACAAGACCACTCATGTGATGACGAACCTGACCCTAATGTAGTTGATAAAAGATATCACATTTACACATTTGGTGTAAATGAATTAGGAGAATCTGTATGTGTTAGATTTGAAAATTATAGACCTTATTTATTTGCACTTGTTCCTGATAATCATCAAGAGACTTTTACTGATTATTCAAAGAAGGAAGTAGAAAGATTTATCCGTAATAAACTATTCAAATCAAGGGAAGACCTAATTTCAGTTGACCTCATCGAGCGTAAAAAATACAAAGGTTTTAATAACGATAAAAAATTTAAATTCTTGAGATTTGTTTGTAAGAATCTATCTACATTTAATAGAATAAGGTACATTCTAAATCCTAAAGAAAAATCAAGGCTTCCAAAGATTTCTAATATTGATAAGGTATCTCCTCTAAAATTTGACCTATATGAATCTAATATAGATCCATATTTGAGATTTACTCACAAAATGGAGATTAAAATGGCTGGATGGGTAAAGGTTAAAAATATCACACAAGACATTGATATGTCAAGATGTCAACATAGTTACATCTGTAATTACAAAAATGTCATACCTTATGATAAACAAGATATATGCAACTTGACTATCGGGTCTTGGGATATTGAGGCATTTTCTTACTCATCTAGACATCTAAATATTAATGAATTTCCTAATCCAGAAAACCCACTTGACATTGTTACTCAGATTGGTACTAGTTTGTATAAATTTGACAGTAAAGAAAAAGTTAAACATGTTGTGACTATTAAAAGTCCTATTGATAACGATTGTGATCCAGTAGATGGTGTAATAATAGAAACTTATGATACAGAAAAAGAACTAATAGAAGGTTGGGTACGATTTATCATAGAAACAGATCCTGACATTCTAGTTCAATATAACGGTTATGGTTTCGATTGGAGTTATTTATATGCAAGGGCTAAAGTACTTGATATAGAATATGTTCTACAAAATCTTAGCAGAATAAATTCTAAACAGGCTTATTTTTTTGAAAGTCGTCTTAGTACATCTGCTTATGGAGACAATACTATGAAATACATGAAAACACATGGCATTACTCAGTTCGATCTTATGTTTATCATAAAGAAAGAACATAAACTAGAATCTTACAAACTTAATAGCGTATCTGAACATTTTATTGGAGATTCTAAGGACGATCTTAGTCCAGCAGATCTTTTTAAATACAACACATCAACTAAAGATAAAATAGCACTTGTGGTTAAATATTGCGCACAAGACACCTGGCTCCTTATAGAACTCATACTTAAACTCAGGATTATAACTAATATGATCGGTATGTCTAATATTACTATGGTTTCTATGCAAGACATTGAACTTAGAGGTCAGCAAATTAGGGTTCATACTCAAATTGCATACGAGACTAAGAAAGATGATTTTCTTATTCCAACGACAGATTACAAACCAGTCGGAGAAATAGACGACGAAGACAATTTCGTGGGAGCAACGGTTCTAGATGCTACACCAGGTGCTCATTTTGAACCAATTGCAGGTCTTGATTTTGCTAGTCTATATCCATCTATTATGATTGCTCATAACTACGATTACTCGACTATTGTAGATAATCCAGAGTATGATAATCTTCCAGATATAATTTACGAGTCAATAGACTTTGGAGAAGGTCCTGTAAAATTTGTACAGAATAAACAGGGTATTATGCCTAAGATTCTACAGCGCTTATGGAAAGAAAGAAAAGATATTCGTAAACAAATGAAAACATTAAAACCAGAAGACTCTTTGTATGCTGTTCTAAATGGGGTACAACTTGCTATCAAGGTTTCTATGAACAGTATTTATGGTTTTACGGGTGCAAAATATGGAAGGCTCCCAAATAAAAAGATAGCAGCAGCTGTGACAGCTAGTGGTAGAAACATGATTGCACATTCAAAAAAATGTGCGGAAGAATGGTATGACTGTGAAGTTGTTTATGGAGATACAGATTCTATCTATGTAAAATTTAAGAGTGACTTAAAGGGTCAAGATCATATGAATTACGTATTTAAGGTTGCACCAGAATGTGCCGATAGAATATCGGCTACATTTAAAAAACCTATCGAACTCGAGTTTGAAAAGGTTATGTATCCATTTGTATTGTATTCTAAGAAGAGATATGCGAGTCTATTCTGGACAAACCCTCTAAAGTATGATTACATTGATTACAAGGGAATTCAAGTTGTAAGGAGAGATAATTGCGCATTCGTAAGAAACAATGCTAAAAAGATTTTCGAATACATATTCTTAAATGAAAAAGTCTTAAATTACACATTTGATACGGTAGATGAACTTATAGAAACATCTAAGGAATTTGCTAGAGATAAAATCAGGAAATTGATAAATGGTGAGATTCCAATGAATGATCTTTTATTGTCAAAATCACTAAGAACTGGTTATGCATTTGATCGTAAGGCCGTCTGTAATGATTGTTCTAAGGCTTATTATGAAAAAAATGTAGTTGGTAAAAAAGAAATGAACATTACAGTTCTTTGGAAAAAACCGATTGAAGACTCCGATCCGAAAGAAACTATCTTAGAGGATTTTCTAAAGAGAGAACATACTTGTCCTAATTGTTCAAAACTAACTACATTCAAACAGTGTCAAGCTAATCTTCCTCATGTAGCTCTTGCTCGTAAAAGAGAAGAACGAGACAAAATGGACGTTGTAAATTCAGGGGATCGAATTTCTTATGTATTTGCCACATACGATAGTACAAAACAATTTGAAAAGGTAGAAGATCCAGATTATGTTAGAAAGAATAATATACCAATTGATTATCTTTACTACTTCGAACACCAATTTAAATCGGTTATTGAAACAATATTTGCACCTATGATGGATAACATTCCTGATCTATGGCTAGACATTATACCCACAAAACAAAGGAAAACACGTGTAAAAAAACAAAAATAAACGAGTATAAAGTAATACATTATAGTATAATATAATAAAGAATGTCGGTTGTAATTGCAATGAATCTATTTTCATCCCTTGGTCTTGTACCCTCGTCTTCTCCGCCAACTCGTTCATCCAAACGTGTTTATGATGCAAATGGGCTTCGTATGGGAGTAGGGTGGCGTTATGTAGGATCTATTGAACCTCTTAAGAATTTTGACCCGTTGAATATTGTAGAAAATGCTCCAGATAACAGGCTTAAGTTTATTCGTGAAGCAGAGCTTATGCATGGTCGCACAGCCATGCTAGCAACAGTTGGAATTCCTATTCTAGAATTTTTGGATAAAACTGATTCTACGCTGGGTATTAATTATCTAAGCTCTCTTGATTTTAATCACCAAGTACCTTTCTGGTTTACTCTTCTAAATTATGAAACTCTTCGTATGGGCGTAGGGTGGGTAAATCCGTTTACCGATGGAATTGATCCAAATAAGATTTTTACATTCGAAAAAAATTATCAGCCAGGAAATCTTGGAAAGTATAATATGTCAAATATTAGTAACGATCTTTTGAATAAGGAACTAAGCAATGGACGACTTGCAATGATTGCTTTTGTTGGAATTGTAAGTCAGGAACTAGCGCAGGGTAAGCAACTATTCTAGGTGTAAATTTATTTATAATTCTTAATCTCTATTTAGAGAAAAAACAATTATAAATTTTACAAAAAAAGATTTAACTTAAAAAAATAATTCATACATAATTATATCATAATGAGCCTAGACGCGCGGTTCAAGGATTTTCAAACCGAGTACAATCTCGATGATGAAGCAATTGGTAAGATGTTAGGACTTTTTAATGATGCATTCATCGATGTGGCTCGTAAATTACTTGATACAAATGACGAGGTTGTAAAGAAAACTAAATCTGTAAAGTCATCAGAATGCACCCATGTTAAGAGATTTGCCACTAAAATTGCAGCAGAGTATGCAAATGAGAATAATCTTACACTCGATGACTTTGTTATCGAAACCCTGAAGGACGGAAAGATTACTAAAAATGACATCAATACTGTTTTAAAGGCTAATAAACTAACGAATAAGAAAGTTCCAGCATTGAAGAAAGAGAAGACTATGATTAATGAAGAAAAAGAACCTTGGTACAAGACTCAGGAAAAGACCCAAGAAAAGACAACAAACAAGTGTCATGGAATGAATAAATCGGGGGATCCATGTAAGCAAGCAGGAACCACGAAGCCCGATGGGGCTCAAAATTTTTACTGTTTCAGGCATGGTATCGATTGGAAGAATTTTGAAGTATCATCTGACTCCGACTCTGACCTAGAACAAGAACCCTTGAAACTGGAAGAGGAAATCGTATGTAACATTGTAGATTCTGAATAGATTTAAAGATTATATATATGTAATAATATAATGAATTTCAAAGATTATCTGAAACTTAAAAAATTAGACGCCGAAACGTATTTTGATAAAAAAATGAAAACATGTAAAGATATGGATGTATTACCAGCTGAACTAGTAAATTGTAGATGTTGTAAAAAACACAAATTTAATTTCCCCACTCTAGAGTGTGATTTACCTACGTTACCTAAAACAGAAGAATATAATAACTGGAGTTGTGATTGTGATTGTCCATGTAGACATATAGCTAGACATCTATGTAGAGAATGGGATCTTATAAACGAAGTAGATGTAATAGATACAGACGAAGAAATGTCTGAAGAGTCTGAGGCTGACAGTAATGATTCAATCCATGATTTCATCGTGGAAGACGATGAAACTGAATATAAATTTTCAAAAGGTGCTAGAAAAGAACTAAGAAAGATAATTAAAGCATTTGAAAACAAATGAAATGAACTTAAAGAGAATACAAATGTATTGTTAGACATCAATGGATCCTTCGCCAATTACGACAGCTGTTTTATATATTGCAGTGTGGGCGGCATGGGTTTATACAAATCATATTTTTGTAACCAAACAAAATATAAATTTTGCTCTTAAACTGGATGAAAATCTATATAACGATTCCTTTTCACAATATACTTTCATTTAGACTAATTTATAATAAATAAAAGGGGCACTAGCTCAGTAGGCAGAGCGCAAGACTTTTAATCTTGTGGTCATGGGTTCGATCCCCATGTGCCCTAGTACCCTTTTATTTATTAATATTATTATTAATATAAGTTTAATAATAATGAAAGATATTGTAATCCCAAAAAAACCTATAGAAAAAAAGTCTAGTGGAATTATGAATATTTTAGTTGGAGCGATATTAATTTATGGGTTATTACTAGGCTGTTATTATGGTTATAAGAAATATAAAGAAAATAAGCTATGCAACGAGACTCAGTATACTACATGGTTTGTATTTACACTAAACAAACACATGGATGAAGCAATTGGTTATGTAGAAAGTGAAGTAGCGAAAGGTATTGATGAAGAATCTGCGTTGGATCAGTATATGATAGAACACGAACCAATATATAAAAAAGGAGCTCCATTTGACATAGAGACCCCTTTTGTTCCCCCGGATTGTTCGGATGCAGCGCGCGAAAAAAGGTGGCAAAGCACAGTTGCTGTATGCAAAGCTCAAGAAAAACAAAAAGAAGTATTGAAAAGATGTAAACAAAATGTTGGCGGATTCAGGATGAGTACTTTATATTTTGGAGACGGTTTTTATAATTACCCAATCAAGGGTCCAGAAGACATAGGGATATAGGTATCATCTTGGGGTCTTTATCCAATTGATTATAAGGACATCCTCCAATAGAAAGACACTCAGGACTTATTTTAGTTTTAATTATAGGTGAACATCCCATGTAAGAGCTAATCAAGTAAAAAAATGAACCAAATCCTATTATATTTATCAACATTCTTATTTTATTATATGTAATATTTAATTACGCACTCCTTTAAACTCCTAGGAGTCTTAATTAAACATTCAATTCAATTGTGAAATCTAAATGCTACATGCGTGTGATACATACTAGCGTGATAATTCATTCTCATCCTCGTTAAATTAGGATTGCGATAAAAAGAAAATGCAGTTACCCAGTTATCATAAAAACGAGCCCATTCTCTCCATAATACCACCCCATCTGAAAAAAGGTGTGCATTTGAGGGCATACCCGCATTTAGGCGATCTATAAACGATGACCATCCTCTAATAGGCCAGTCAGGTCTCAATTTTTCTACAATTGTAGTTATGTATTGTCCTTTTGTACCCCTGAAATTAAATATCACCTCTCTCCAAGCAAATCCCCTATAAATCTTTTGAATGTAAACGGCGGCCCTTACTTTTAGAATATAAGATTTATAAAATTTCTGTATAACACTTACGAATGTGTTGTAAGGTGAAAAATCTATTATATTACTATTATTATAAAATAATGTAAGAGCTGCTTTATCTGCGAGAGTTGGGATAAACATTTCCATTTAAGTTACTCAGCCTTAAGAACTCCGAAGAGTTTACTGAATTTTTATTGTATTTCTACCTAACTTTCAGATGTTGTAAGGACTTCCATGGCCTCTTCCATCTCCTGGACATCCAGTCTGTCAAGCCATGCAGATCTTTCGATTGGTGTAAGAACAGTTGTAAAATCGTCAATCTCCCTTGGACTTCCCAGAGGACACAAAGAAACTGGTTCTTGAACCTGACGACAAATGAACCTGGCGTTGTGTCTACAACGACAAATACATTCGTCTTTATAATTTTCGTCATTATCGGACCAAGGTATTTCAATCCATGGTTTAAGCTCAGTGGGTCTATTAGTCATATGTCTTGGACAACATTCACAATTTATACACGACATAAATTTTTCTTCCCAAGTTTTACCAGGTATTGATTCGAACCTTTTTTTGAGCTGATCCTGCATAATAAAAGCAGCTCCTCCGTCCCAATTGTCCTCGTCCATTGTAGTAATACTTAATTATGTATATTTATTTTAAATCTAGTAATTTTTTGCAATATTTGTATTTTAAATCTTTAATATTCCAACACCGCAATCATTAGACAATTCGGTAACAAGATCATCATTTTTATAATCATTTATATATTTTACCTCTTTTATACCAGATGAAACCATCAATTTCATACAATTATAACAGGGTCTATGTGTCACGTAAGCACAGCACCCATCTGAACTTACGCCTCTCTTAGCACAATCTGTTATTGTATTTTGTTCTGCATGTATTATAGCTACATTATGATTATCTTTTATCACGGACTTATGATCACATCCCGATATATAACCATTATAACCTTGTGCAATAATTCTATTATCCTTTACAAAAATACAACCAACTTGCAGTCTTTCACATGGTGAACGACTAGCTGTTAATTTCACTAAGGCTTTAAAGTATTCTTCCCAACTAGGTCTTTTATTGTATTCCTCCATTATTAAATCATGTATTTCTTTTTTAAATACATACCACTTTTTTTTCTCAATAAAAAAACAGGTGATTCAAAAATTACATCGAATTACATCCAATTACATAAACCAAAACGGACTTGGCTTATACCCACACTACGGG
>Ga0209666_1001157_pt1 | contig 20304 bp, 23 predicted proteins | sample SaaInlV_125m_DNA_FD_184679 | JGI IMG/M metagenome (GOLD analysis project Ga0209666, IMG submission 184679) | Marine microbial communities from expanding oxygen minimum zones in the Saanich Inlet - Saanich Inlet SI037_S3LV_10m_DNA (SPAdes)... | ecosystem: Environmental > Aquatic > Marine >...
AATCAGATCCTACTGCTAGTAGGGTGGTTGATGGATATAAACCGGAGGACCTAAAGCGTTTGCACAACGGCATGCCGCAACGTGCATACACTGAAAGTAAACGCAAGTGGGAAGGTAGACCAAAGCCTAGCTTTGAAATACCTAAAGATATGATGTATATGCCTGACGCTAGTGTACCTTGGCATATGCAAGTAGAATTTAGAGATTCCAAAGGTGAAGCATGGTATATGGATCAAGCAGAGCGATTTAATGCTTTTAACTTCAATAACTTTAAAGGATGGAGTTGCAACGCAGGCTATCAAGGTATTATTATACGTGAGCCTGATGGTAGTGTAAAGCGTAGTTATAGTTGTCATGATGCTCCTCTAGGCAATATTGAAACAGGATTTAAACTGTTTGACAAAGCCATGCCTTGTATTACAGGCAGTTGTGTTAGTAGTGCCGATAGCAAGATACCAAAGAGGAAGATATAATGACATTGTCATATGAATATATTAAAACTAGGATAGACACAAGCCAACATTGCCAACGCAATTGGGATTTGTCAAAATCTGTTCCAGAAGAAGATTTAGATTTAATAATCCATGCAGCAACACAGTGTCCAAGTAAGCAAAACTGTAGGTATTACAAAGTTACAGTTATTAAAACCAGAGATTTAATTGAGCAGATTCATAACCATACAGTTGGATTCACGCATAAAGATACAACTGAAATTTTTACTAACAGTCAAACGTTAGCAAATATCCTATTTGTATTTCAATTAGACATAAGCCCGGAAGTTATGCACAAAAATATGCAATACGAAGACAATAATTTTGAAATTGTTAAACGAGATTCAGACGTAGCAGTAGGCATTGCCAGCGGGTATGTAAACTTGATTGCATCACTACTTGGTTATAATACTGGGTATTGTCAATGTTTTGACTCACGTGCTATTCAAGCAATTTTGGACGATGATGCTAGTGTTCTTCTTATGGTAGGCGTAGGTTACAAAAACAAAAATATAAGTAGATTTGTTCATCATGCCGATCATAGTAAAGAATATTATCCAATTGTTAAACAGCAAATTGAAATAAGGACGATTGAATGAATTTTATTGAAATAGATACATTACCTATATATGATTTGTATACAGAATTTTTAAGATTACTTGATGAAAAAAAGATTTGGTGGTCAAAAACAGGCAATGATCAAATTTGTTTAAATGCAACTAAGGATGATCCGAGAAACTGTTTAGCAGGAAGAGGAAGTCTATTTTTAGATTGGGATAGCTCTTATACAAACAAACAAGGAACACTAGTAGTACCTCCTAGAAAAGTTCCTTTAAAAGAAGATAGCTTTGAAATACTTTGTACAGGGTTTAAAGATTCGTTATTTGAAGATGTGTACAACAGTATAACTGAAAGATACAAAGTTGGCAGAATTCGTATTATGAATAGTCGTCCTAAGACCTGTCTTAGTTGGCATGAAGATAATACTCCTAGATTGCATTACCCGATGAAAACACAAGACGGGTGTTATATGGTAATCGAAAACGAAAGTAAACATCTAAAACAAAATCAGTGGTACTGGACAAACACTGTTGTTCCTCACACTGCATTTAATGGTAGTACAGATGAAAGACTTCATCTAGTAGTTACAATCCTTGGATGACTAACGTAATGACGTATGATACTGTATTATTAAATGATGTTTTTAGTTCATACGACGATTCTTATCGTTGGAGTTTCTGGTCACGGTATATGGGTCCGTATGCAGTAAAACAAGCAATACTTGATAAAACATCATCTAGTTGTACAGTAGTTGACTATTTTACAAAGCACAAAAACTTCTTTGAATATCTAAAAAACTTTGTTAACGAAGACACGCAGTACATTGGTATTTCTACTACGTTTTTACAACACAAAGAAAACAATAGAATCAACGATTTTAATTTATGGTTTACTGATCACGAACAAACAGTTGAATGGTTTACTAAGTTAAAACAACTTGCTCCTAATGCAAAGATTATAATCGGTGGCTGGACAGCCGAGATATGGTATAATCATTATACAATGTTTCGAAAACACGGTTCCTTACCTAAAGCAATGCAACTAGTAGATTACATTGTAAAAGGGTATGGAGAAGTTACTGTACCTAATATTATTAATCAAAGTATTCCTGAAGAACATATTATACAACGAGACGGAGTTAACTTTGTTAGTGATAGCACAACTGCTGGCAGCGGTGCAGAAGTAAATCCTGTTAACTGGAGTAAAATAGATGCGGTAGTTGAACAAGAATGGTTGCCATTGGAAATAAGCAAGGGCTGTCGATTTGGTTGTAAGTTCTGTATGTTTGACAAACTTGGTACTACAATAGTTGATAAAGATGCATTACGACAGGAACTAATCGATAACTATGAAAACTTTGGTATTATTGGTTACCAGATAACTGACGATACTATTAACGACAGTATGGAAAAAGTAAAAATGGTACACGAAGTTTTTACTAGTTTGCCATTTGATGTTGAATGGATTGCATACGTGCGTCCGGATATGTTTGACAAGTATCCTGAAATGTTGGATTTAATGTACGAGTCAGGATGCAGAGGAATGTTCTTAGGAATAGAAACATTCAATCACACAGCGGCAAAACTATGCGGCAAAGGATTGCACCCTGAAAAAATTAAAAACATATTGTCGTGGATCAAGCAAAAATACAGCAATGACATTTTTGTACTAGGAAGTTTTATTATAGGGCTTCCAGGAGAAACTGCTGAAAGTTTAGAAGACACTTTGCAATATCTAAAAACACAGAATGTCATTGATAAGATATTGTTTGAAGTATTTTATGTAAGACCTAGTGAAACAACAGCAGGCAATCAAAAAGATTATCACACAGACAACGACAAGTATGAAATACGCAATATACAGTTTAGTCCATATTACTGGGAACACGGAACATTAAACTACAATCAATGTCAAGAAATTTCAACAAGATGGAAACAAGTTTTAACATCGGCAAAATATAGCGGACATGATAGCGCAATTGAAGGTAGTACAAATTTCTGGAGTTACCCACGGATGCGTAGTTTAGGGTACAGTCATAAAGAATCATTTACTATGTTAAAAGATGCAACTATGCCCGATGTATTATATGAAAGAAATAATAAATGGATATCAGATTATCATGAAAAACTTATCATGGATTGACCAAGAAAAATATGACCAACTATATAGTTCTAACTTTGTAGAATTGCCCTACAAGATCGATGTTGACTTGTTCACTAAACAAATACAACCGTACTTGCCCAAGTTTAGAGATTGGGGAGAACGTCATTCTAATGAGATGTTCCGCAAAGGTATTAGTGTTGTTAATATGACAGGTAGTATTGATGACGAAGTAGATCCTTGTTGTTATCCTCAAGATCAATACAATGAGCAATACGGCACAGATTACTTTGATAACCATTATACAGTACCAACTGAAATCTTAAATTTAAGTTGTTTTGATTGTTTAGAACCACTAAAGCCTTATATGATACGTAGTGCTATTTTATGGTGGAAAAAAGGCAGTCACTTTAAGCCACATCATGACACTGAAGTACCGTGTGTGTATTTGAGGGTGTGGGGAACTACTAAGCCCGAAGCATATAACTTTACATACTTTGACGGAAGCAATCATACTAATCCTAAATGGAAACCAGGACAAATGTATCTTGCTGACACAGTAAAAAAACATTATGCAGAAGCATTGGAAGATGATGTGTTTACATTCTTTTTTAACTTTGATGCAAGTGCATATGATAAAATAATGGAGATTCTTAATGCACGTTGAATACTTAGATAGATTGCCTAGTGTTGATTTGGATGTTGATAAAGTTTACGATATTGTTTACAGAAGCAAAAATCTACACCATGTACCTGACAACGGATATTATGGCATATTTAAACCCTATGAAGAAATTCAAAACTTAGGAACTGAACTATTAGGCAAGCAACTAAACACTAGGTTGCATGTAATGTATCCTCCACGTCTTCCGGTACACAAAGATACTAATAGATTAGTTGCTTGGAATTATATAATTGATCAAGGTGGAGATGAAGTATACACTTGTTTTTATGATGATGATCAAAATCTAATAGAACGAGTAAACATTGAAACAGGACGCTGGCACAAGCTAGATGTACAAACGTTTCACAATGTAGAAGGCATGACACGCCCAAGGATTGCACTAACCGTATATCCACCTGAAGAAACAAACTGGCCCAAGCCTGTAGAAGAAGTTGAGTTTGACTGGAATACGGATTTATTATGGAACGAATACAATCAAATGAAATCTGGTCCACAGCCTGACTATCAATTTTCTAAGGATGGAGAAGTACGATCAAATACACTAAAAGGCATGGCAGTTTATGGAACACAAGAGTACAATACCGAGTCTGCACTAATGCAGGAAGCAAGAAGATTTTGCAAACATTATAATATTAAGGATGATATTTTTGCACAGTTTATGTGGATTGACAAAGATTTTAAACTAAGTTGGCATATTGATGATGCTACTGTATGTCGTAGTAGTGTAAATGTAATAATGACACCAGAACCTGCTCCTGTTACATTTAGAGAAGGTAATTTTTATTATAAATGTGCCGCATTAGATGTAATGCAAGAACATTGTGTTAACAACAACAGTAACGAGCGTGTATTAATGCGCATTAGTTTTAAAACTCTTACACATGAAAAGTTAGTTAATGAATATATTAGAAATTAAATATCAGTTTCCAAAACAAAAGCTGCTGGAATACTTTCATCAGTGTTATCCAGATATGACAGATTATGTTGTACCAAAAGATTTTGAATGGTTTGATGTAGATGTAGTTGATGGATTTAAAGTTGACGAAACCCGGCACTTTGATGCAAAACTAAATGCATTTGCACAAGAGTTTGCAGACTTCTATAGTATACAAGACAAGTTTATTACACAGTTTTTAGTAGTAGAACCTAATAAAACACTACCGTGGCATGCCGATGGCAAGCCTGCTAGTTGTTGTGTTAACAGTTTGCTTACAGGCGGAACTGCACCAATTGAGTTTAGACAGAAATCGTATCAATACGACACTGCTCTACTAAATATACGTAACGAACATCGTGTAGTTAACGGTCCAGACATGCGTGTTATGTTTAGAATAGTATTCTATGAAGAAACTACAACCTTTGAAACTATAAGAGATAAGATACATGATAAAACATTTAAAATATAGTTTTCCAAAAGACGTATTATTAAAAGAAGCAGAAACATTATTTAAATCCAAGTATGAAATAAAAGATCCAACTGGCGAAGCAGACTTTAACGGCTTTTGGCTGTTGTTTAGTAATGAGACCACAGAATCTATTGCTAGAGATTTTTTAGATCATTATAACATAACTACAGACAAGTATATTGTAAACTACTTGGTCATCAATAAGAATTGTTCTTTACCGTGGCATGCGGATAAAGAAGGTTCTGTATGTGCAATCAATGTAATACTTACAGATGATCCTGCTCCGATTGAATTTGAAAACGAAGAAGTGTATTATGATACTGCGTTGATTGATGTAAGATCTATGCATAGAGTTAGTGCAAGGCCTTATGATCGTATTGTATTTAGAATTACATTCCAAGATGAAGCCCATACTTTTGCAAAGGTATCGCAATGGCTGAAATAGTTATATTCAATGATTGCAATGGTCCATTAGGGTTTAGTAGATATGCCGGCCCGTATCGTATTGCAACTGAATTGCGACTAAACGGATTTGAAGTACAACTTATTGAATTCTTTGGAGATATGACTGTAGAGGAAGTTTTCAAAGTTATTAACAAACATGTTAACAGTACTACTCTTTGGGTAGGCATGGCTAGTACGTTATTTGGAAAACATCTAACAAAAGAACAAGATTTAAAGTTATGGCTTACTCCTCCTATGGGTGGCTTAAAACAGTTGAATGATGTTTTTCAAACATTGTTTCCGCACAGTGACAAAGACATGATAAGTTTTATCGATCGTATCAAAGAGATAAATCCTAAAACAAAAATGGTGTGTGGTGGATATAAATCTCTACATAAAGATTTTCCTGCTATTGATTACTGGATACTAGGCCAGGGTGAGAATAGTGCAGTAGCAGTTTCTAAACATCTCAAGTATGGCGAAGATTTACTTTACATTGACACAGAACTTGGCAAAGTTATTACAGATAAAATGTACGAGTTTACCAAGTTTAACACTTGTAAAATAACTTGGGATAAAAGTGATCATATCACATGGGGTGAAGACTTACAAATTGAAACTGCAAGAGGATGTATATTTAAATGTTCGTTTTGTGCATTTAACTTAAACGGTAAAAAGTTTGGCGATTTTACAAAAACACCAAATGTGTTACGTGAAGAACTTTTATACAACTACGAGAATTTTGGAACGACTGGATATATGGTTGCAGATGATACTGTAAATGATAGTATACACAAAATTGAATTTCTGCACAAAGTGTTTACAGATCTTCCTTTTAAACCTAGACTAAGCTGTCATCTAAGATTAGATGTTATTGCAAGACAGCCACGTATGATTACACTGTTACACGAAATGGGATTAAGTAGTGCTAACTTTGGTATTGAAACGTTTAACCAAACTGCTGGTAAAGCAATCGGCAAAGGTGCAGATCCAGAACTATTAAAAGAAACGTTGTTCCGTTTGCAAGAAGAATGGGGCGATGATGTGTTTACTAGTGCAAATTTTATTGCAGGACTGCCACACGAAACAGTTGATAGTTTAAAATCTACATTTGATTGGCTACACAGGCCCGATGTTCCATTACACGGTCTAAGTGTTAATAGATTGTATATTAGTCAAGTTTATCCTGCAATTAATCCTCCTAACTTTACAGATGAGCAAATGATCAACTGGGGATTTATAAAAGGCAAACGTGGTTGGCAATATAATAATGTTAGTCAGATGGAAGTAGATGCAGGTAAATTCAACTTAGAATACGGAGAAGAAAAGTTTTTTATGTGGAAAGGAGAACATCTTACTGCAAAAACAGCAGACATATTAGTTGATGAATTTTATGCAGATTCAACTAATGCTGATAAAAAGTTTAGTTTAACAATGTTCTTAAATTATAACCGTATAATGAATTTAGGTTATACTAGAGATCAGGTAAAAGATATGTATCAAAATAATCCAGATACTGTAGTAGAATGTATTAACCGTAGACATGATCTAAGAAAAGAATATTTGAAAAAGATATTGTAATGAACATAAAACGTATATACAATAAAGACCACGACGATCTTTATAAATTTAGAATCAACGCTATCGAAGAGTGCGGCGGCAATGCTAAACACGTTATGATGTCTACTCCGTATCCTAATATAGTTAATGTATTAACTACGTATGGTGCTCATAGAATAGAAGATATATATAGATTTACAAATAGTAAATGGCAAACTACAGATTTTGATTTTATTGATGCACACTATGCAGAAGATGGAAACATTACAAATATATCAGGAGCCAAACAATATAATAACTGGCTACGAGGAGGAATCTATCACTTTGGGTTAAAAGCATACAGCAAACAATACCCGTCAGTTCTTTTTCAGAATACTGGACATTTACAACGTTTGATTGAATACAGTACACAACATCATTTAAACGGGGTGTTTATTAGTATATATCCACATACAACTCGCTTGCAGGCGCTTTGTAGGGCCCTTAAACGCGGTACTAGTATACCTACTACTGGTGATATAAACTTAATACGCAAGTTAAAATATGCAGGAACATATATGCTTAATGGTGTAGAACAAGAGTTTTTTGTGCTAGAAGGAAATAAAAAAGAATTTAATATAAACGATATCTATAAATCCTAATAACAAATAATATTAAATCTTTGTTTTTGCTATCGGTGTTTCAACATAAGGTATTTCAGGTAATAGATTTGCTTTGCTGTTAAATGAAATCCATAAATTCATTCTCATACCCGTTGTATGATTTTCTACTTCGTGACATGGAGCAATATGCATAAGAACAGGTTTATCTAGTTCAAACCTTGTAATTTCATAACAGTTAGCATGTGTGTATGACCAAAACGGCATCGGGGTACCGTCTGTTGATCGAGCTATAATCTTTTTAGCTGGCTGATCCGGTTCCCAAAATATAGTACTGCAACCTTCGGTTCCGCTTAAAGGAACTAAAATCCTACAATTTCCAGATTCTTTTGTAATACCGTCACTGTGTTTTTGAAACTCTCCATAAGGTTTAATTACTACAACGGCATAATCAGCAAAGCCGTCTTCCCAGCCTTTTGATCTTAAAAAGTCTTTTATCTCTGGTACTTCATTATCAATTCTTTCGTAAAGATCTGGTAAATGTCTACTAGTAATTGTTATGCCATGCCTGCTAGTTAGCCATTCATAGTCTTCTAATATCTTTAAGACTTTATCTCTTATTACTTCCCAATTAACCCAATCTAAATAAGTCCAACATCGAAGTTCCTTTTCATCAAATGGTGGTTCAATAAGTTCTATGTGTGAGTCTTCCATTCTATCTCCAATAACATATTTTTCCTGCGCTATTATTTTCTAATAAAAGCTCTTTACTAAACCAATGAAACTTAAATGGATCCATAGAAATGTACTCGCATTCTTGGTTTCTTATTTCATTAATTCTTTGCATATTATTTTCTGGTCTATTTAAAATATCAAACAATAATGCAGATTTTCTATTTTTAATTTCGTCTATATAAACTTCTAAAGGATAATGCCATAAGTAACTATGGTTAGACATAATCAAATCAACATCATCTCTCCATGCTGATCCTGGAGACACTAAGTCAAAATTAGATAGGTTTACATTGCTATGAGTTGCTATGTCTCTGAATACATCCCAATCATTATAAAAACCATGCCTGTCACTCCAATGAGATACTACGTGGTTATGGTCAATTATAGATTCATCAACTAAAACAAATTTTCCACCATCAATATATTTGCATAGCACTATATCAATAATACCAACGCCTGAACCAACGTCTACTATTACAGACTCATCCGTTAAATTGTCAAATGCTCCCAACGATTCTTTTTCTTGGAAGCGTTTTGATAATACTTTACTGACTGAATCTAAGTATTCTTCAGTATCATCTACGTATCCTCTGAGTATGCCTATTTGATGTCCAGCAACCCAAACAAAATCATGAAAATTGCTAAAGTTTAATTCAATTACACCACGATTTAACGTTTGTATTTTTATGCTATTCATCATCACTCGTTATATCTATTATCAAATCTTCTAATGTTTCATAACTATAATAATCTTTACCAGCTTCTACACATTGTATCCACCAGTAAACCTCAGAGACCGGACACATCGACTTAGACCACAGATGCGGTTTAATCATTTTTATTCAAATAATCTTCTATTGGATCTTGACTGTCAAGACTAATGATTAAGTGATTACGAGGAGTATCACCACCGTTTACTGCGTAGTGTTTATAACCTGGATTGATAAACCATACACTACCGTCTGCAGGGATATGATACTTTAATTCGTTGCCGTCTTTATCAAAGCCGCCGTTGAAACAGCCTTCGTTAGTATCAATCGCAATGTGCAAACGGATACCATACTGTGTATCATAATCGATATGCGGTTTGATATCACTGTTAGGTGCTAGTCTTGCAAAGCGTGATCTATGAGCACCAGGAAATAAGTTGTAAACTTCTCTCATGTATTCTGGTACATCGTTTTTCATTTTGCGATACCAACGTTCATCTGCTTCAGGCTTGCCTTTTGCAATGCGCTTATCCCACGCTGTATTTGATTTTTCAGTGCGCTGTGATAAGTCGTAAGTCTCGTCAAACTCTACTAGACTTAGTTGCTGATAACTTGCTTGTTCCCAATCTAGTTCTGTAATACAGTCTACTTGTGATAGTTCTTTTTCGTTAAAGAACATCTTAGGAAGTTTAGTATGTGTTTCGCACATAAAAGCATAGTCGTATCCAAGTCCGTCCCATGTCTTACCTGCTTCAAATGTTTTTAATTCTTCTCTTAGTTTTTCAATATCAATTGAAATATCTAGTTTTGCCAACACTGGCAGTTCATTTCTTTTCTTCCATTTTTTCATTTTGTAAATAACCTTTCTGCAATCCACCCACCTGTATCGTATTTGTGCAATCTCACACGTTTCCAATTGTCATGATGATTTTTGTGATAACCTTCGCCGGCAATAAAAAAGTTAAGCCAAGGAACATTTGCACCACCTTCTTCTTTATGACCTACGGTATTCAGTAATCCAAATCCTACTTTGGCAAATATAAATGGTACTAGTGCGTATGCGATCCAAAAATAAGGACTTATAATAAAACTAATAATACTGTGTGCTACTAATATTTTTACATGATGTTTATGAAAGAATACTAATCTTGGATTTGCAAATAAATCTTTTGCATACTTAGGGGAAATACTCGGAATGTCCCAAATAGTAAGTAATACTTTCCAAAAACCAATGTGTTTTGCACTATGCGGATCTTTATCAGTATCCGCATGATGATGATGCATACGATGACTTGCAATCCATCCAATTGGAGATTTAATATATGCTACTGAAAGCATAAACAATCCAACCCATTCAAACCAACCAGGTACCTTAAACTGATTATGACAATAATATCGATGCAGAAGTATACTTGCACCAAAGTGACTAATAACTTGGCTCCATAATAATCCTACAACGATTGCTACTAATAATTCGTATTGCATCTAAACTCCTGTAGTGTATTTATATTATAACAGATTTAGATAATACAGTCAAGAAAAAGATAGTCAACCTCTATCCCATTTTTGTATATAGTTTATTTGTACTCCGCTAGTGCGCAATCCAGATTTCATACTACTCTTACGCTTTGGAAATACTGTTTGAGTAAACTGTGTTGCATCTTGGTATATAATCTTTGGTGCTTCATCAGTTTCTATACCAGGATAATCAGTCCAGTTAGAATCATTTACTGTAGTTGATTCCGTTCCGTAATAGAAGTTGTCAGTTGTTTGTCCTGGCATATTAGAAAGATAGGTTTTAATATCAGCATATGTCCAGTTTCTATTAAACTGTATTAGAGTAGAAATAAATCCCGCCGCAACAGGACATGCAGCACTAGTACCACTAAATCCAACATCTTCTGGGACACCTGCGCCAGTGCCACTGTTGCCAGTAAATCCAGCATACGTAGCAGGATATGTGCCTTCTGGTGCATAGCTTCTATTTGCTGCTAGTGTACCGTCTGCTGGCGCATACAAGTCTATGCCGTTGCCTCTATCACTGTATCCAACTTTTCGTTCTTTACCACCGGTAGAATGATCGTCGTCTAATGCACCAATGTTGATTGTTTTATATGTAACTTCGCCTGTTTCGCCGTTTACTGTTTTGCCACCTTGCTGAGGGAACCCACGTCTGTTAGTAGTACCCGTAACATCAATACCAAACTCTTGAAATGTACTTTGTTCTAAAGTGTCTGTATTATTTTGTGCAATGTAGTTGTCAAAGTCAGGATGTCCCCAGTTTGTTTGTTTTTGATTACTATTACCAGCAGCACATACAAATATTACACCTGAATCGCAAAGTTCATCAAGTGCTTCGGTGTACGAATTAGATTTCATTTCACCTTTCCAACGTCCTAAATCGCCTTGTGACCCCATATGACTTAGCCAGCTAATACCGGTTTCTGTTGTATATGCTGTTGCAGCACCACCTCTAAAGTGATGATAAAGTGTAGCAGCTTCAGAACCACCTGGAGATTTAACAGCTCGGTATCCCCAACTGTTTGAACTTACAGTAGGATCTTGTGTGCCGTATACAGGATTTATAGGTTTTGTGTTATGAAAGATTTTCTGCATGTCAAATCCAGGTTCGATATCAGCACCATTTGTACCATACAAGTTTAGTGTCCATTTGTTGGCATTGTATGCCCAACCTTGTGATCTGCCGTATGTAAGCGCCATACAGGGTGTTGCATGTTCTCCTACACTACTTTGTGTTGTGTTGGTACCGTTGCAGTATGCTCGTGTGTAGTTGCTTGTAATAGACGATACAACACCAGCACTTGGAAACTTTGCATTAAATGCACTACTTCTATTTGCAGTACTTGTCCACCAACTACGTGCGTCACTTTCTACAGGAACAGTTGTACCGTCCCAGCGTGTCTCTAGTCTGCTTACGTCAACAACATATCCTGACGCACCTGCTAGTGTTGGATCGTCTTGGTCTGGCGTATTGCCATCTTGGAATATGCTTCTAATAGTAGCAAGTGATGGCTTACTAATAACCGGAGCAATATATGAATTGTGTAGTGCATACCCTAGAGGGTTATTAGATTGTATGCCTGCTGGTGTACGCATACTATCGCTCCATTCAGGACTAAGGCTTCCGCCGTCCCATAGACTTGAATAATCAAACATACAAAAGTTTAGTAGATACAAATATTCTTTTGCAGCCACTTCAAATGCATCTCCATTAGTCTTCCAAGCATTTCCGCCATATCCTGATGAATCCCAGAATCCGCCGTCGTATGCTTCTACCATTGCATTATACAATGGCCCAGTGTTCCAATCTGAACTTAAAAAAGGATACAACTTTAATGTTTGTGCATCTAAGCCATGCATATGTATTGTGTGAAATACGTGTTCAATAACTTCTTGTGCATCTTGATCGCCATCGCCGTAACCATCACCAGTTGAATTTAAATACCACACCATATCGTTTTGAACAGTATTATCAAACAAGTCTGTTAGGTTCCAAAATATAATGCCAGCATCTGTTAAAAAGTTTGTGCTATAGTCTGCACCAGCACCTCTTGCTACTCTTTGTATTGTTGGTTTGCCTACATGATATGTTCCTGCGTCACCACTTAGTGTTTGGATCATTGCTCTTTGGAATGTTTGATTAATACCTGCGCCGTTTGGATCTGTAAACAATTCAAACATACGTGCTACTTTTTCTAGCCACGCATCCGGAACTGCAACTTGTCCACCTACACCACCTGCACCCATAATTCTTACGCCGTTGGTTGTAACTTCACGTTTGAAGAAATCACTGCCATCGCCTGTAACATTGCCAACTGCGCCATTGTTGTATTCTGAATCTATATTATTAAAATAATCAGGATCTAAGTAGTATGGTGCATCTAAACATAAATCTAATACATCACAGCTACCATTTCCAGGTAACAGATTGCCACCTGTGTATCCGTTAGGCTTTTCACCTTCTGTGTCTCGATTAAACTCGGGGTGTCCAAGCCAGCCAGCACCGTCATCTGCTACAATAACATCAACATGCTTGCCATCACCCCATTGCGGTATCTTACTTGTTTTTACAACATTTGTAGCATCGCTACCTGCAACCCATGGATCAACTAGTGTACTACCTCTTAGTGTCCCCCAGTTGCTTCTATTGATATCTGCTGCTCCAGGTGTTCCTGGTAGAGTGTTAGAATCTTCAAATTCTTTATAGATTTTAACTGTATTTTTATATCTATTAAAGTTTTTTGGAGCACTCGCATACAACTCATCAGGTGGTGCTTTGTACGTATCAGGATACTTAGAGTAATCAACATTAATAAACTTTATACGAGGATCTGCTCTTAGTGCAGTTGCTTCTTCGTCTGTTAATGAAAACGAGCCTCTTGTAGGACTATGAACCTTTTCGTCTGTACAAGTACATTCTCTATCTGGAATATTTGCAATTCCATTGGTTGCTTCACAAAGTTGATCGTGTATTTCGATATATTGTTCTGCTGTATTCGTTCCTAACGAATAATACTGTTCGCTCATATTTTTAGCCCTTAGATTAAGTTAGCCCAAGCACCGTTCTCATATCCTTGGAATTTGTTGTCAGTTGTGTTGTAGATCATATCGCCATTTTCTGCACTCAAAGCATCACGTTCTACAGTAGTAAAACTTGCTAGTTTAAACGGACTGCTAGATACTTCAACTCTTGTTCCGGCAGCAAGTATAATATCAGTATCACTCGATATCTCTGGTGTGCCACTAGCATTAGTGATAATGTTTTCAACTTCGATAGTATCGGCAATGATCTTATTTGTAACTATAAGATTGTTTTCTACATTAACATCACTACTAAATACAACTGCTGGAACAACTGTGATTGCACTTGAGTCTGAACTGTCTATTGTTCCTGACAAAACAGGGTTGGTGCTTTCAATAGGACCAACAATCTTTCCAGCTACTCCGTCAATAAGCATTGTCGAATCATCACCAAATACACTACCTGTTACATCAAACGCGGATCCTGCTTGTATAGCATCAGTAATACCATATCCTGCTAATGTAGTTGGAGTCACACCTAAATCAGTAAAGTCTATAACTGTACCAGTAATAGTTATATTGCCTTCTGCATCACTTGCTGTAGTAATGCCTGCACCGCCAAGTATACCAATAGTTTCTTGACCATTAACAACTCTTAATGTACTATCGTCTGCTGTAATATTCCAATGTGAATAGTTGTCAGTACTTCCGCCGCCGCCGCCGGATACTTCACGCATGTTTAACCAGTTGCCAGCTTCATATATTTGGAATCTATTGTTTGTAGTGTTATAGACCATCATACCATTAGAGCCTGTGAGTGCGTCACGTTCTGCTGTTGTAAAACTACCAATTTTAACATCGCCGGCAACGTCTAATGTTGATGTTGGAGTAAAGGTTCCTATACCTAAGTTTCCGTCTGAGTTAAAAAGCATATGCTGTGACTCTGTGGGTGAACCGCCTTCGTCAACTGCCCATACAAGTTTATCTTCATATCCTATCATAAGCGCAGTATCAGTTCTACCATTTGAGTCATCTACACCAAAATACACCCCACCATAGATAAGATTATTATTGCCGCTTAAATCACTAGTACTATTTCTAATAAAAGTAAGTAAGCCTTGTTGGTCCTCGGCTTTTACTGTTAAACCCATTGACGATGCAGCAGCAGTATTCTCAAAATTTATGTTACCTGAACTAGCTGTTTTATTAGTCATAGTTAACGGTGTAGCATAAGATATCTTATTAACATCTTCTATGTTTCCGTGTAATGTACGAGTATTACCGTCGACTATTATAGTCGAATCGTCAGCAAACACACTACCAGTCATGTCTCCATCAAAAGTACCTGTGTGTGCGCCCGATGCATTACCTGTAACATTGCCAGTAACATTACCAACAAAACTATTAGCGGTTATTATGCCAGTACCTGCACCGCTTGCTGTAATATCTCCAGAAATATTAATATCACCATCACCAACAATTTCTTGTCCGGTAATACTTAGATCAGCATCTATGCTTATAGTTGCATCACCAAGTGTTAATACTGATACTGTAGCATTGTCAGTAATACCAGTTAAGCTACCTCCGCCGCTGCCTCCTTGTAGTACACCTCCAGGTGTACTGCCGTCACCGACATATAGTTTTTTAGTATCAGTAACATATATTATTTCGCCTTCTGCTGGCGTAATACTAGTCCTGTTTGCTTCCGTTCCGCGTCTTAGCTTTAAAGCCATGATAATAGTCTCCTAGGTACTGTTTTATATATTTATCACTTCTGCACAGAAACTATTTTTAAAAGGAGAAGGCTACTGTAACTTTGTATTAAAAATACAGCTACAGTAGCCTTTTTTACTTGTTTACTTTAAGAAACCGTGTTGTTCTTTTTTGAATGTCTTTTTTTAAACGTTCAGTATCTAATCTAAAATCAACTTTATCTATTGTTTCGTCATATTCTTGAAAAAAATCTTCTAGTATAGAGTCAACATCATCAGTACTTTGTTTGGTTTTTTTGATATCAATTTCCCATTCTTTCCCATCAATAAACCCGACAATAACAGTATTGATATATTCTAATGGAATAAAATCCATGTCAATATCATTTAGGATTTCTTCCCAATATTCATCTTTGCTTTTATCCGGCACTAGTTTCAGTTTTCTTTGCTGAAGCCTTCTTTTTGATAGTTGGCACTAATTCTTCGGCTTGCGCTCGAAGTGCTTTTGCTTCTTTATACAAAGCATCAGCTTGTGATCTATATTGTGCAGCAAGTGCATTATCGTCAAGAACCCCATCTGTAGCAGTTGCCGGTTCGGCAGTATAGACTGCTGCAGGATCAACTGCTGGCTCAGATTGGATATCTGGTTGCTGAGTAGTTTGTCCGCCTGGTCCTTTAAGTGCAAGATCGTTTACTGTAACACCTTTTTGTTCTGCAATAGTATTATTCAACACGTTAAGTGCAATAGTCGTATTGCCATTTGGAGTCATTTCAACAGCTTCAGTTGGAACTTTTCTTAGTTTTCCAGTCTGTTGAAACCCTGCTAACATATTGCGTCCGTCGGGCAAATATGCACGAGCCATTGCTTCTGCAAACTCATATGCTTCTTGTCCAGCTGCTGATTCAACAACTCTAATTAAGCTGTCATGCTCGTCTGCACTAAGGTTTTCTGTTTGTACAACCAAGCAGTTATCAGGATCACCTGGAATAACTCGGTATGCTACGATTACTTTACGTCTGTTAGAGGCAACTCTGCCTACATGTTTAAGCGCCATCTTCATCCTCCTGTGGAGTTTCTGTCATTGCTGCTTCGGCACCTTCTTTTGCTGCCTTAGCTTGTGCTTCTACTTCTTTTAGAAAAGCATCTAGTTTGTTATATAACGCACCTACATTAGCCAATTCATTAGCTTTAAATGTACCACGTTCTGTTGCAAGTTCGATAACAGCTCTTGCTAATGCTAAATCTTGAATATTTAATTCATTTGCTTGTGTATTTTCGGTCATATTTTACTCCTTGTATAATTTATTTATAACCATTGTTTTAGTTGTACTTCAAATGTGGACAAGCCAGCATAAAAAAACTAAGTTCTTTTGAGCTTTCAAATCCAACATAATGTTGCGGTACAAAGTTTTTTCCTTCATCTAAATGAACAGAATTGCCAAAGAAATACCTTCCAGATAGATTACTAATAATCCAATCGCATATTGCTTGATCTAAGTTATATCTACGCGGAATACTTACTGTAGCAAAATGAGGAGGGCAAAAGTTTACCCTCCTTATATCTAATACGTCAAGTGGATTAGGATCTTTTAGTTTCATGCAGCCTCGTCATAATGTGCTGTTACGCCAAACGGAGCCTGCAAGTTTTTATCATGGTGTGAGTGAATAATAAAAACTGTTTCGCAGTAATCTTCATCACCCCAGCTATCCCAAGCATAGCCATCTGTAAACATAAGAAACTTTTTAGGTTGGATATCATTTTCTTTCATGTAAGTCCAGTTAACCATAAAGTCGGTGCCACCACCACCTAAAATTTCATAGTCTACTAAGTTCTCGCCATTGTCTGCACTAAAGTCTTGTTCGTTGTATACTTTAGTATCAAAGCACCATAGTTTGATTTTATAGTCTTTAAACTCTTCCATGATACCTTGTATTTCGCCTAGGAAGTCAGCCGCCTGCTCGTTGCCAATACTACCCGACATGTCCAAACAAATACACAAGTCAATAGTATCTTGAAAGTCCATACCTGGAAGTATTGCACCAGTGTGCCAACCTTTGCGTGAAGGACGACTAAATGTAAAATCGCTTTTAATAGTTGATTGGATTTGTTGACGAATAAGTTCACGCCAGTTCATTTTAGGTTCAGTAAGCTCTTTGATCATACGTGCAACTCCTGCAGGTGTATTTCCAGCACCAGCAGTCTGAGAAGCATTAATCATTGCTTCTTTTACTTCATCGCGTATTTGATCCATTTCGGCTTTACTGTACTTAGGGCGACCTTTACCGTCTTTGCCGTTGTTGCCTTCTTCAGAACCATCACCTTCTAAGTCCAAATGTTCGTCTAACATTTCGCCTAGTTGCTTCAAGTATTCTTCACCATTCTTTTTAGCTTCTTCGAATAGCTCGTCATAAACTTCTTCACTGCTCCAGCCTTCGTATTTAAAGTCTTGATAACAACTTACAATACTAGGAATAGTACCAATACGATCACGTACTAATAGATTGTTTACAATGTAATCTGCGGCAATGTTGTACAGCATTGGATTACGTTCATCTCGACGACCTAAGTGGTCAAACACGCAATGCAAAATCTCATGTGCAATAACAAACTCAATTTCTTTGTTATTCATAGCATTAAAGAATTGCGTATTAAAGTATAAGTTTCTGCCATCTACAGCAGCAGTACCTAACCATTCATCTGCTGCCTGAATACGTAAACGTGTAGCCATATTACCAAAGAATGGGTGCCGCAGTAGCAATCCTACTCGTGCAATAATAATGCGATCAAGTACTTCTACACGCATTTCTTCCAGCTCTTCTGGAGTAATATCTGGATTTGGCTCCCAGTTTTTAAGTTTAGTTTGTGTATCTTTAGTAGCCATGTCTCACCTCTTGTAAGCGTTATACAGTTAATATAACATATTTACTATTAATGTCAACCTTTAAATAGAATAATGGGCAGTCGAAACTGCCCATTATGTACCAACTTAAACCTGTTGCGCTGCCTTAATATACTTACCAAAGCGATTGTGGAATTCATCAAAGCATTCAACTTCGTCTGGATCGATAGGAAGTGCATATTGCGTAAGAGCAAGTTTAATACCCATAACAACTAGTTCAGTGTCAAAGTTATCCATTGCAAAGCGTAGGAAGTTATTAACTTTGTCATCAAACTTTTTGTCATTTTTATCAGATGCTTCTTTAAGTTCGTAGCAGAGTGAAACTGTTAAGGAATACATGGCACTGATTTCTTTAGTTTTTAGCTCTTTTACTTTACCTGCTAGAATATCTGTTGGGTTTGGCATACTTGCGGCGACCTTGCGATGAGCCATAAACTTAACAGCAAGACCTTCGCCTACTGTACCTGCAACCAAGTCAGTAGTAGTGCTTTCGTCTAAGTCATCTTCTAACAATTCGCTAACAAATGACCATGAACGAGGTGTTGCAAACGAACGGCTTGCTGACTTTGGATCAAAATCATACAAGTCTTTTTTTGCAAAAGTCAAATAACCAACAACATCTGTGTGTTGATTATTATCTACGGACCAGTTAAACCAGTCATCAAAGTTAACAGCAAGTTCTAAGTGGATAAAACGGTTAGCCAACGGAGCAGGCATACGATATGTAACACCTTTATCGCTTTCACGGTTACCGGCTGCTACAATGATAACATTGTCTGGTAGTTTGTATGTACCTACTCGGCGATTCAAAATCAGCTGGTATGCTGCCGCTTGTACAGCAGGTGCAGCCGAGTTCATTTCGTCTAAGAAAAGTACAATATTGTCGTATTGTGCTGCCATTTCTTCGTCTGGCAGTTCACTTGGAGCACCCCATGCCATTTTAACATTGTTGCTGTCAAAATATGGAATACCTTTGATATCGGTTGGATCCCAAAGACTCAGTCGAATATCAATAAGATGCGAGTTTGTAAAGCTATTACTAATCTGCCTTACAATATCGGATTTACCAATACCTGGAGGACCCCAAAGAAAAACAGGACGCTTCTTATTCATTGCATGACGAAGAGCGTTTTTTGCTTTACTTGGAGAAACTGTGCGAATTACGTCTGACATTTTATATTCCTTTTAGATTTGTGTTCAGTGCCTATACATTACAATAGCATTAACTGCTATTAGTGTCAACCTTTAAAGTAAAGTTTTGCGATATTTTTTCGATCGCTGTAACCAATGCCTTGCAACCAAAGAAAGTAATCAAACCCTTGACTGTGTTCTTCGATGTTGCAGTCTTCAGCAACAGCTAGGTGCCGCAGTGCAGATTTCCAGTTGCAGTTAGCAACCTTCATAACGCCTGCTACGCTTTTGCGAAAACTAACAATAGCCTGCTCTTCAGCAGCCTTTTCGGCAATGTTGTTGCGCTCTAGTTCGTCGCACAACATATCCCAAATACGCTGTTTAGTATTAGCTGGAGATTGTGTCCATTCCTCCCAGAAGTATTCACGTGGACGGAACCCACGTGCGTCTTTGTGAAGATCGGAGATGATATCGTCGCTATAATCGTACATTGTATTGCCCTTTGTGTATTTGCCCTATACACTTAATATAACACAAGTACTACAGAAGTCAACCTCTTTTTTTCAACTTTATACTAAAACTTCCGGGATTATGTTTGGTTTGAACACATTCCTTAATGCGTATGTGATTATCGGCCCACGTATGTATTTCACGCATCATAGCACCTTGTCCGGTAACTACATGGCATTTCTTATATCCTTCGAGATATGCTTCTTCTATTTGTTGA
>Ga0209666_1001159_pt1 | contig 20272 bp, 7 predicted proteins | sample SaaInlV_125m_DNA_FD_184679 | JGI IMG/M metagenome (GOLD analysis project Ga0209666, IMG submission 184679) | Marine microbial communities from expanding oxygen minimum zones in the Saanich Inlet - Saanich Inlet SI037_S3LV_10m_DNA (SPAdes)... | ecosystem: Environmental > Aquatic > Marine >...
GGGCGCGCGCGGCGCGGGCGCGGGCGCCTTCTTCGCCGCCTCGACCCTCTCCGCCTTCTTCTTCTCCTCGGCGGCGGCGGCCTCCGCGGCGGTGTCCGCGGCGGCGAGCCAGCTCATCTGGCGCACGCGCGTCTTGGTGTCGCTTCCAGCGTTGGCCGCCTTAGCGCGCAGGCGCGCGACGGTGGCGGAGCCGCCCACGCGCGCGTAGGCGTCCTCCTCGTCCGCGGCGGCGGCGGCGAGCGTGTTGTTGCGCTTGGCGGCGGAGGCGCGCAGCGCGACGTCCGCGGCGTTTGCGTTTTTGCCCTCCCCGAACCACAGCTCGGAGGAAATCTCCAGCGTCTTCTTGCCGTACTTCTTGGCGAGGCCCCACAGGCCGGCGGACTTCAAGTCGCTGTCGTCCTTCGCCTTGGCCGCCGCGGCGCTCAGCGCGGCGGCGTCGGCGGCGTCGGCGTCCTGCGCATCCTTCATCTTCGAGAGCAGCGCGATCACCTTGCGGTCGGCTTCCCAGCTCTGCTTGAACTCGGCGAGAATCTCATTCGCCTCTTTCAAGTCAGACTCGAGCTCCGCGATGCGCTCCGAGGCGGGCTTGGCGCCGAGCGGCGTCTCGATCTGCTTCTTGAGCGCCGACGCCGTCTTCTCGGCGGCGGCGGCGCGCGCCTCGGCGGCGGCTTCGAGCTCGACGGCGACGTCCAGCTCGCGCTTGAGCGACTTGATCAGACGCTGGTCCGCCGAGCGGCTCTCGAGCACCTCCGCCGCCTTCGCGGTGATGGTCTTCACCTTCTCCAGCTCCTCGCGCCCGCGCGCGAGCTTCGCCTTGAGCGACTTGCACTGCTCGTTGGAACCCTCCAGCGCCGTCACGGCCTCGCCGAGCTTCGAGCGGAGCAGACGCTCGGAGGAGGACGCCGAGTCGGCGAGCTCCGCCGAGAGCTCGGCGGCGGCGGCGGCGCGCGCCGCCGCGAGCGCCTGCTCGTGCTCGGCGACCAGCGTCTCGATGTGCTTCGCGTGAAGCGTCTCCAGAGCCTTCACGCGCTCGTCCACGGCGGCCGCCACGGCAGCCGCCGAGGCGGAAGCCGCGCGCTTCGCGTCCTTCGCCGCCAGAACCTCAGCCTCGGCGGCGCGCTTCTCGGCGGCGGCGCGTTCGCGGCGCGCCTCGAGCGCCGCCGTCTTCTCCCGCTCGGCATCCTTCGCCGCCGCCAGACGCTTCGCAGCAGCCTTCGCCTCGAGCTCCGTCGCGGAGCGCGTCACGCCGTACGCCGCCGCGGCGTTCGCGGTGGGGGGGGGCGCGGCAGCCTTCGCAGCCGGCGCGGGCGCCGGCGCGGGCGCGGGCGCTTTCGCGGCGACGGGCGCCGTCTTGGCGGGTGCCGCGACGGGGGGCGGGGGAAACGCGGGCTCGGGCATGGCATTCTTCTTCGCCTCGGCGGGCTCCCGCGCTTCCGAGCCGAGCGCCGGCCCGGCGACGGACGAGGAAGCCGCCTTCTTCGCCGCGCTCGCCTGGAGCGCCGCCTTGGCGGCGAGCATCTCCTCGCGCGCCGCCGCCAGCTGCGCCTCCGCCGCCGCCTTCGCCGCGGCGAGCTCGCGTTGCTTCTTCCTCGCGGGCGTCAGCGCGGGCTCCGAGACATCCTCGCATGCCGGCGCCGGTGCGCTTTTGGTCTGCGGCTGCGCCTCCGCCTTGGCCTTCCTGGCCTTGGCGGCGAGCGCCTCCATCTGCAGCTTGACGCGCTTGGCGGCTTCCGCCTTGACCCGCGCCTTGTCGCGCGCGATCTCGGCTTCCTGCTGCAGGCGCGCCTTGAGCACGGCGATTTCGTCGTCGCCGAAGGCGCCGAGTCCGGCGTCGCCGTCCAGGGACGCGAGCTCGAGCGTCTTGGCCGCCTCGGCGTCCGCGCTGCGCGCCGCCTCCTCGGCGGTCTTCGCCACCAACACCTCCGCGGCGGCGGCGATGCGCGCGTGCAAGTCATCCTCCTCCTCGACGGCGGCGGCGGCGTCGGCGGCGCCGATGTCCGCGACGTCCGTCTCGAAGGCGAGCTCCAGAGACCGCACCGCGTCGAGGTCTTCCGTGATTTTCTTCTCCGACGTCTCGGATCCGGTGGAATCGGAAGCGCCCTTCGCGATGGTCTTCGCCTTCTCGATGCGGTCCCGCGACGCCTTCTTCTCCGCCTCGATCGCCTCCGCCTCCGCGTTCTCGATGGCGGCGATCTTCGCGGGGTCGTAGTACTCGCGTTCCTTGACGATGTCCGCCGCGATCTTGAGCAGCTGCAGCTCGGGAACCGTGGGCGTGTGCATGGGCGCGTCCTCCCCGAACTCGGTGTCGAGGCTGTACCTGCGCCGGACGTCGTTCAGGTTGCCTCCGGCGAGCATCTCGAGCTTCAGGTCCACGAGCGCCGCCTGGTACTCGCGCACCTGCCACTCGCGGCTGGTGTTCTCGGGCTTGCCAGCCTCCTCCCAGCGCACGAACGAGCGAATCTCGGTGAGCTTGGGAGGGATGACGATGGAGTCGAGCATGCCCGCGGGGAGCACCTTCTTCAGGCGGTACTCCACGAGGCGCACAGCCTCGGCGCTGATGCGCGCCTCGCGCTGCTCGTCCGTCTCCGCGGGGCCAGGCGTCTCCGCGGCCGCGCGGACCGCGACGCGCCGGGGCACGCGAATTGAAACAACGGGCGCGCGTCGCGCGCCGCGCGCGAGGCCGCCGTGGTCGGGCGCGCGACGCGCGCCCGGGGCGAGGGTCGCGCCGCCGAGGGCGACGGGGAGCACCATCGGAGTGGTGTGCGTGTTCGTGAGCGTGCGTGTGCGCGCGCGTGTGACGACGGCCGCGGTCGAGGACGCGGCACGTTCTCGGAAATTTCAAAAAAAACAGGTGTGAACGAGGTTTTTGAACTGTAACGGTTGCCGAAGCGGCCAACTGGCAGTGGTGAGTCACGCAAAATCTTCACCACTGACATGACTGAGGCAGAAAAAAGATTTTCTGCCTCAGGCTGTGGGCCTTTCGCGGCGCTCCTTGTTGGTTTTTCTCGATAGAGATGGATGGGACTCGAAGGGGGCGCCCACCCAGTGGCATGTCGCGTCGCGGGTGGCGCGCGGCGGCGAGCCTTGTCCGACACGCGAGCGCATCCGCGGTCGATGCCGCCCCCGGTGCGTGCCGGGCCGCGCGACGCGTTCCGACGCGACGCGTCCCCGAGGCGGTCGGCGCGTCGGTGACCGACGCGCGCGCCACCGCCGCGTTTCCCCGGTCGATCCGGCGCTGGGTCGCGGCGCCCGACAACGCGCGACCGCTGGAGCCCGTCGGCAGGCACCTGTCGACCGCGGCGCCCGGCGTCGAGGACGATGACCCCCCGCGCTGGGAGACCGTCGTCGGCCTGGAGCTCCACGTGCAGCTGGGCACGGCCACCAAGCTCTTCTCCGCTGCGCCGAGGCGGGCGTCTTCTTCCGACGGGAGCGGTTCTCTCTCGGAGAGCGCACCCAACGTCGCCGTCGCGGCGTTCGACGCGGCGTGGCCCGGCGCGCTCCCCTCTCTGAACCGGCGCGCGCTCGAGCTCGCCGCGCGGCTCGGGATCGCGCTCGGCGGCGTCGTCGCGCGCAGAACGAGCTTCGACCGGAAGCACTACCACTACGCGGACCAGCCGCACGGGTACCAGATCACGCAACAAAGAGAACCCGTCGTTACCGGCGGCGCGCTCGACGTCTTCGTAAAAAACGATACGCGTCGCGAGAACGGCTCAGTCACGAACGGCTCGGTTGACGTGGAAGAACCGAACGACTCTTCTCGTCGGTCAAACGTGAGACTCCGTGTCGAGCGGCTTCAGCTCGAGACGGACACGGGCAAGAGCGCGACGCGTTTTTTTCCCGACGACGACGCGTCGAAGACGAAAAAAGAAAGCGGAACCCGCGAGTGGTTGGTGGATTACAACCGCGCGGGGTGCGCTCTGGTGGAGATCGTGACTCTTCCTGATCTGCGATCGGCGGAGGAGGCGGTTGCGGCGGTGGAGGCGTTCCAAAGAGCCGTGCGCTTCCTGGAGGTGGGAGACGCGAACATGGAGGACGGATCGCTGCGCGCGGACGTCAACGTCTCCGTGCGGCGCGTTTCGCGTTTTTCGAAAAACGCCGAAAACGAAGAAGTCTTCGGCGAGCGGTGCGAGATCAAGAACCTCAACTCGACTAGGTCCGTGCTTCGCGCGGTGCGTCACGAGGCGGCGAGGCAGATCGCGCTTCTCGAAAACGGAGGGGTGGTGAACCGGGAGACGCGCGGATTCGACGCCGAGACGGGGACGACGATCGCGCTTCGCGGCAAAGAAGTAGTCGCCGATTACCGGTTCGCGCCCGAACCGGACGTTCCGACGACGTACTTCACAGACGCGGACATCGCGGAGATGGCGCGCGGTGTTCCCGAGCTCCCCGACGCCGCCAAACAAAGGCTGGTGGACCCGGAAGGCGATTACAGGTTAAAGGCGGCCGTCGCGGACACGCTCGTCTCTCACCCGACCACGCTGGACGCCTACGAGCGCGCGCTCGCCGCCGCGCGCGCGACGTTGGCGTCGGAAAAATCGTCGGAAAAGCGCGCGAACGCGGAATCGGATCTGGCTCGAACCGTCGCGCACTGGGTGGTGGGCGAGCTCGTGGGCGCGGCGAAGCGCGCGAAGGTGGTGCGCCGAGCCAACGCGCCGCTCGCGCACTTGCCCGGCGGCGCGACGCCGGAGGCGATTGGCGAGCTCCTGGGTCTGGCGGCGGCGGGGAAGTGCACGGCGCGCATGGCCAAGGCGGCGACCGCGGCGATGCTCGTCGCGGAGCCGAGCGTGGAACACTCGGGATCACGAAAAACGTGGCCGACCGCGCGACAGACGCTCGTGTCGTTGTTCGGGTCAGAGGCGGAGCGGGAAGAAGCGAAGGGCGACTTTACGACGGAGGAGGAAACGAAAGACGGCGGGGACGAAGGGAACGAGCGCGCTCTGCGTTTGCTCTGCGTCGCCGTCGTGGCGGAGAAGCCGATGGAAGCCGCGCTGTTCCGCGGCGGCAAGACTCGGCTCATGGGCGCGTTCGTGGGGGAGATCATGCGCCGCACGAAGGGGCGCGCCGACCCGAGACGCGCCGCCGAGATGGTCAAGGAGGCGCTTCTCGCCGAGTCTCCCGAGACGCGCGCGAAACGCGAGAGCGACGAATGAATGATCTCCCGAGCGACGCCTTTGGAAAGGAGACGAGAACGCGCGATGGATGAGAGTCGTTATTACGTACCTTCAAGGTAATAGACTCGTCGGGAACGTGACACTTCGAAAACTACGTGCGCCTTCTGAAAGCGGCTTTCACACGGCTTTCAGCACTCCCACGGCGACGATCTCGCCGGCGTCCCCGTCGTCCGCCTCCGTCTTGAAGTCGTCCGCGCGCGCGCGCACGACGACGGCTTTCCCGGCGACGCACTCCGCTTTTTTCGGGTTAAGCGAGACGTACAGGTCCTTGAATTTTTTCTCGTCGCCCGCGACGTTCCCGTCGGCGTCCGCGACTAGGTTGCCGAGGTCGCCGGCGTGCCTGTTCCACTGGCACCCCTCGCCCACGAAGTGGCACGCGCTCGCGCCGAATTTCTTAATGGAGCTCGGCGAGCCGTGCGGGCGCCCGTCGGGGTTGAACGACTCTCCGACGGCGCCGGAGGCTTCGTCGACGTCGTGCACGTTGAGCCCGTGCGCGCCGGGCGACAGACCGCGCACCGAGGGGGACACGAACACAACCTCCTGGCCGGACTTGTTCAGAGCCGCCTCGAAGCGGATCGAGCCGGAGACCTGCGCGTGCCCCGGCGTGGGGACCAGCTCGGCGACGTACGCGGCGGGGGGCTTCGGCGCGCCCGCGAGCGCGGGCGCGGGCGACGCCGCGACCAGCACCGCCGCGGCGAACGCCGCGCATCGCGACCGCGCGTCGTGAAGCTGAGCTGGCACCGCATCGCGGGACGAGCGCTCGGCGCGGACCGCGACCACCGAGCCGGCGCGACGCGCGGGACCGCGCGCGGTACGCGGCGAAGCCGCGCGCGTGAACGCGAGCGCACGCGAGGACGCGAGCGAGGACATGAGCGACGCGTGACGGCGCGGCGGGGAGTGTTGTCGACGGACGTCGCACGCTCGCGGATAAAAAAAACCACGAGAGCGTCTTCGGAGGTCGTTGTGCATCGAAACGGCAGAGCTGTGATAAATCAATCAGATTACGTCGCCTACATCCTGTGGTAGCCGATCCACGTCTCCTTGGGCCTGAAGCGGCTCTTCCTGGCCCACGAAGCCTCCTTCGCGAGGTCTTTCTCGCGGCACCACGTCCCGCGCTCGGTCAACACGCACTCCTCCTTCTTGTAGTACTTGCCGTTCCAGCACCGCACGTACCCGCCCGCCTCGAACCCGGCCTTGATCTCCTGGAACAGCTCGTACGCCTCCGTGCCTTCGTCCGGGCCTAAACGAAACCGCATCGAGAGCTCCTCGTCCGTCTTATCCAGGTTGTTCCGCCACAAAGGCGGAATCACAGCGTCGTTCGGGTCGGGTTCCCACAAATTGTTCGGGTCGGACCAACGATTCGTGATGGCTTCTAACTCGAATCTGTACGACCGTAAACGCCGACGCTCGCCGGGGGTCAAACCGTCGGACCCGACGGTTTGGTGCGCGCCGCCGCGCTTAAACGTTAACCCGTCGCGTTTCGCATCCTTCGACGTGTTCGTCTCTTCTTCGTCTCCGAGCCTCTTCCTTCCCGCCGCCACGTCCGTTTCGGAAGGCATCCCCGCGAACCGCGCGCCTTTCGTCTTCGCCTCCAGCGCGGGGATCAGCTCGTCGCGCAACTCCGCCAAACGCTCGTCGTCCGCGGCTTTGGTGAAGCGCTTGAACTCCTTTTTGAGCCAGTCGGGGTCCTCCGCTAAGTTCTCGCGCATCGCGATCACCGACCACGGCTCTTGCGGGATCTCGCGGAACCGCTCGTGCGGGGGCTTCTTGAGCTCGGGCATGTAATCCACCAGCTCGACGTCCTCGCGCTTCTTGCCGTAAGGGCGCCCCTCGAGGCGGTCGCGGTGGTGAGGAATCGCCAGCGAAACCTGCGGGTAGTACTTCTCCACGGCGTGTTTTGTCTTCGCTCGCGGATCGGCGATGACCCTCGTGCCGTTCGCGAGCTCCTCGTCCTCGGAGGTGAGCGGCTTGCACGGCGTGTCCGGCCCCTTCGTGGGAAACGAACCGGCGACGGGCGGGTGTTCGTCTAAAATCTCGTTCAGACGCTCGCCGGACAGCGTGTCGTTCGCCAACAGCTCCTCGTACGCGGCGTCGAACGCCTGCGCGTGCGCCGCAATCACGGCTTTCGCGTTGGCCATCGCTTCGTTGACGATTTGCAAAATCTTGCGCTCGGCGTACTGGTAGTGGTCGAAATCCGCCGCGCGGCCGTACCCGTGGATCTTGCGGTTCCACTCGTGCCGGTTCACCTCGCCCGTCGACGCGACGCTGGACTTGCGCGACGCCAGGTGGCGCTCCGGGGTGAACAGAGTGTCGGGGTCGTACGTGTACGTGGTCACCAAATCGGGTTGGCCCAGCGCGTAGTTCACCACGACGTTGCGCGTCAAATCGTTCGCGTCGCGAACGTCGTCGCTTCCGTAGCTCGTCGCGTCGTCGCCGAAGTACACCTCCTCGGCGGCGCGCCCCGCGAGAAGCACCTGCACGCGCTCGAGAAGGCGCGCGCGCGTCGGGAACAGGTAATCCTCGTCTCGCTTGCGGTTGTACGTGGTCTGCGTCGGGTCTCTTCCTCGAGGCACGATGGACACGCGCTCCACCGGCTCGATTAACCCGTTGCAGCGCTGCAGCACAGACGCGACGAGCGCGTGCCCGAGCTCGTGCCGCGTCAAGCGGTGCACCATCTCGTTCTGCTTGTCCACGCTGGGGTGCCTTAACCCGTTCGTCACGCGGTCCGTCGCCTCGAGCACGTCGCACGCCTCGATCACGTCGCCGCCGCGTCTGACGGATATCGCCGCCGCCTCGTTGCAGATGTTCGCCAGCTCCGCGCCGGACAAGCCGGGCAGGTTCTTCGCGAATTGCAGCGTGTCGATGCTCGGGTCGACGTTTCGTTTCGCGAGGTGGATCTGTAAGATCTTCGCGCGCGCGTCGATGCCGGGCGCGGGGACGGTGACTTTGCGGTCGAATCGCCCGGGGCGCATCAAAGCCGGGTCGAGCAGGTCGGCGCGGTTCGTGGCGCCGACGAAAACCACGCCGGTGTCCGGCGTGAACCCATCCATCTCCGTCAAGAGCTGATTCAGCGTCTGTTCGTGTTCCTCCGTCCCGCGCGTTCCCGCCGCCGCGCGCTTCGTGCCGAGCGCGTCGATCTCGTCCACGAAGATCAAGCAGGGCGCGTTGAGTCGCGCTCTTTTGAACAGATCGCGCACGCGCGCCGCGCCGACGCCGACGATGATCTCGACAAACTCCGAGCCGGACATCGAGTAGAAGGGCACGTTCGCTTCGCCCGCGATGGCTTTAGCGATGAGCGTCTTGCCCACGCCCGGGCCTCCCTCCATCAGTAACCCCTTGGGAGGCTTGGCGCCCAGCCGCCGGAACTTCTCCGGGCTCTTCAGGAACGCGATCACCTCGTTCAGGTCCTCGACGATGTTCTCCAAGCCGCCGACATCCTCCAGTGTGACGTCCACCTGCGCGTCCTTGCGCGCGTCCGCGCGCGACTGCGCGAATTCCATCGCCTGGATCGCATCCGTGGGAATGCTGTGCTTGCGCTTGATGCCCAGGTAGATGGATCCCGTGAGGAACGCGAACCCGCCGAACGCGCTGCCGAGGTATTGCCACGAGTTGAACTTCGTGGATTCCGGTTTCTGGTGATACGTGTACCACGTCGCGGCGGAGTCCGCGAAATCACGCACCGCCCGGTCCATGTCCTCGTTCACGCCGTCCACCCAATACACGACGTCGTCGTCTTTACACCGCACGACGTACCGCCGCGCGCGAAGCGGGTCGCGGAAAAACGTCGGGGGCCACTTTTCGTTTCGCCTCGGCGGATCCCACACTTCAAACGTCTTCAGTCGACCGTCGCGCATCTTCTGATGGAACACCGAGGTTTGCATCTGAGGCATTTGATCCCACCTAGGTTCCTCGGAGTCGGGGTGCTTACCCATCATCTCCAGGTTAATCGTCGCGCGCGGCGTTTTGCCCTGCCCGGGATCGCGCATTTTATCATCCTTGCCAACCATGTCGCCCAGCATCGGGCCGCGCTCGCGGATGCGGTCCTTCGCGCGCTGCGTGAACTGGCGGTAGTTCGGATTAGACTGGCGCTCCTGCGCGGCCCACTGCTCGTCCGTCATGCCGCGAGGGCGCAGCGAGCCGCGAGCCACCACGCGCGCGCCTCGGCGCGTCGAAACCTCGCGCGACGCATCGACGCGAGCCTCGCGAGGCGCCGGCGAGGCGGAGACGCGCGCGGCGGGAGCGGCGCAGGCCGTCACGCCTCGTTCGCGGCGCGCGCGCGCGCGCGACCCGACGAGTCGAGCGTCGCGCACGGCGGTGCCGGAGACGGCGGCGCCGAATCCCGGGCGCGCGCGCACGGGCGTCGCTCGGATCGCCCCGCGCACCGCCGCTGGTCGCGTCGCATTGCTTCCCGCGGTGCTCGCCACCGGCGCGGCGCGAACCGAGGCGGTCACCATCGCCCTCGTCGAAGCCACGCGGAGACCGACGACGCCGAACGAGCTCGCCGCGCGCCGCGCCCCCCGGGGATCGACCGCGTCGCGTCTGTGCGTCTCGGTGTGCGGGCGCGCGGAGCCGCCGATGAGGTTTTCAGAGTGCAGGGTTTATCCGAAATTGGACGGAATCCAGGGTCTGTGAATCGGGTTTCGTCAAAGGAGGGCGCGATCGCCTCGCGTGCGCTTTTCTCTCCGTGTGAAGGTTGTGTAAAAACGGACGAGACGTCTTCGGACGATTCGGAATGACATATTTTGAGACGACAAGGGTGTCACGCGACGCGCGCTCTTCGCGCGCGCGTGTTCGGGCTCGCGGCGAGCCCCATCATCCCCATGCCTTCTGCGAGTCCCCGCGCCTCGTCCGCCTCGCCCTCGGAAGCCGAGCCCTGCTGCGCCTCGCCGTCCGTCTCGACCCACTCCGAGTCCGAGTCCGAGTCCGAGTCCCCGTCGCGACGAGAGGCGCCCAACGTTTCGGCGCCGTTTTTTCGTCGCCGCGACGTCTCCGTCGTCTTCTCCCGCGCTTCCCGCCGCGCGCGGCGCAGGAACGCGGCGTGCGCCCGCGCGAGCCTCGCGGAGTACGGGCGCACGGGCGCGACGATCGCGAGCGTCCTCGCCCTCGAGTCGAACACCACGCCCGCGTCGTCGTCGTCCACCGGGAAGGGCAAAAGAACCTCCAAAAACACGTGCTTCTCCGCCGAGACGCTTTTTTCTTGTTTCCTCTTCGCGTCGCGCCGCGTCGACACCGAAACCGTCGCGTCCGTCATCTCCACGCGGAGCGCGCTCGCGCTCGCCACCGTGGGCAGCTTCACGGTGACGGTGACCTTCGCGGGCCACGGCGAGGCGCGAAGGCGGCTTCGAGAAAAGGTCTCTTCCTCGGAAGAGTCTTCCTCCGAGTCTTCCGAGACGTCCGCGGACGCGACGTCGTCGTCGTCGTCGCGCGCGCTTTTTTTCTGCGCGCCCGACGTCTTCACGTCGTACTCGGGCGTCAAAAGCTTCGTTCCCGTCTCGTCTTTGGCTTTCGCACCGTTCGCGTCGCCTCGCATCGCCTCGCGTCGCTGACGCACGCGTTTCTGACGCGCAGCCTCGGCAGCCTCCAGCGTTTCCTTACGCGCCTGCTGCGCCGGCGTGCGCGTCGGGGGCGCGCCGCGCGGCGCGCGGCGCTCGTAGAAGAGGAGGTACGCTTTTTGTTTCAGCGCCGTCGCCTCGGTGGTCTTCGTCACGGCGCCGTCGTCGCACTTGCACCAAAAACCGTTCGCCAGCTTAACGAACGCGACGTAGTGCCCGGAGTGCGCGCTTCCCATGAAGTCCAGGTGCACGACTACTCCGTACAGGTCGTACGTCGGCGCGCTTCTTTCGTACGGCGCGTCGGAAGACATGTACGGCTCCAAGTCCAGCGTCTTCGGGTACTCCACGAACTTGGTGATTTTCCCAGCGCGGCCGAGCTGGTACCGCTTCACGGGCACTACTAAAACGTTGGGCGAGACGTGGATCTTGCTCCCGCGCTCCGCCTTGACGTACGAGCGGCACCCGCCGCACTTATACTTGTTCGCGCCGTCCAGCGTCTCCGTGTCCACGAAGTTGCGGCGCATCGCCGCCGCCACCGAGGAAACCGCCTGGCCGCGGCCGGCGGCGACTTCGATCGGAAAGTCGAGCGCGCTCTGGTACGTGCGGCTCTCGTGTCCGCACGCGGAGCAAATCACCCGGCCGCACGTGTACCCCCCGAAGATGTGGTACACCAGAGTCGTCTCCTGCGTCCGGGGATCCAACGCTTTCTCCGCGTCCTCGCCGAAACGCTCCTTGAGCCAGCCCACGTGCATCAAATCCAGCAACGAACGGATGTACTCGTGCGAGTCCTCCTGTCGGCCGCGCACGAAGTGCCTCGCGATCTTCCCGATCGAACTCGTCAGCGCACCGATCACAACTCGCCCCCGGGGCTTCGCCGCCAGCGAACGCCGCACCAAATCCTGGTACTCGCACGTCACGCAGAAATCTTTCGCCAACGTCTTTCGCGCGCCGCCGCCGACAAACGCGTCGGTTTTTTTTTTCAGGAAACACCGCGACGCTTCGTGCGCTTCGGGATCGGCGAAGTGCGCGGTGAGCGCGCGCGTGTGGTACAGGCACTGCAGCGCGGACGCGGCGAAACAGGTGTTCCCGGAGTTGGAGTACCCGGCGGGGGGCTTAGACAGACGTGCGCGATGATCCACGAGCGGTTCCACAGTCGGATCGTCGAGGTCAGACGCCGACGCGGGCGCCGAACGTCTCCGTTCGTCGTCGTCGTCGTCGTCGTCTTCCTCCTCCTCCTCCTCCTGCTCCTCCGCGCTTCGCCTCCTCCACGCGCGCAGCGGTCCCACGACCTGTTCGTAGTCGTGCACGTGCTCCGCGGGGGGGAGCAGGCCCGCGGCGACGGACTCGACGTCCTCCACCTCGGGCTCGTCATCGGCGGGGTCCGGAGCCGCGGCGTCGCCCTCGGCGCGGCCGAGGCCCGCCGCGCACAGGAGCGCCTTCAGCGTGCGCCGCGCGCGCCAGCGCAGGTACGCGGCGTAGCTGGCGAGGATCACGAGCGCGCGCGTCGCGAGGATCGCGACCGCGGCGACCAGAATCGGGGGGGGGGAGGACGGCAACAGCGTGCCTGACCTGCGAGCGCGCCGAGCGGCGGATCGGAGCGATCGCCCGAAGCCGGGAGGCTACCAGGCGACGCGCCGATCGAGGGGACCGATATCGAATCGACGAACGACGACGACCCTGAAGGTGGCGATGTGTCCCACGGGGAAGGTCCGGCGACGGGACGAACGGGCGCGGGCGCCGCCGCGAACGAGGCCACTGACACTCGCGCGCGCAGTGAAGTGAGGCTCGCGCGCGCGACAACGGCTGCGAATTTCGCGCCGACTCATCAGGCCCGTTGCTTCGGGAGTGACGTGAACAGGACACAGGAGTCCATCGGTGCGACGATTCGCATATTTTTTTTCGCAATAGTCTATCGAACGCGTCGAGTACACCGTCGACGCGCGCTACCGGTACGGTTTCAATGGTCCATCGCCTGGACCGTCGCGGCGACGAGCCGTTCGAGCGCGCGCACTTCCCTGCGCAGACGCGGCGCCTTCTGGTCGGACTCCGCGCCCAGAGCCTCGACGCTCCGGGTCACGCCGGAGACGAGCGACTGGATCTTGTTTTCCAGGATGGTCTTGAGCGCGGCGCGTTCGCGCGCGAAGCCGTCCACCTTCTCTGCCAGCGCCGCCGTCTTCGCGTCCCGCGACTCGAACGACGCGGCGCCGTTTCCGTCGCCGTCGCCGTGCCCGTTCGCGATCTGCCCGCCGTCCTTCTCCAGCGCGCGTCGTAAACGCGCGTTCTCATCCTCCAGGAAGTGCACTTTGCCGTTCTTCTCCTCCAGCCTCGTCGCCATCTCGCGCCGGAACTCGCGATACTGCGCGGCAACCTTCTCGGCGGACGCCGCGACGGAGGCTTCGTCCAGGTTCGTCCGCGCCGGCGACGCCGGCGGCGACGCGCCCCGCGCCGCGCGGCTCTGCGCGGAAGCCACGGAGATCTCCGCGCGCAGACGCTCGAGCTCGGCGGACTTCGCGCGGAGCTCGCCGCGCGCCGACTCGAGCTCCGACGCGAGAGCGCCGCCGTCGTCGTCGTCGCGAACCTCCGTCGCGCCGAAGCGGCGTTCGGGCCGATACACCGGCGTCTTCGTCTCGTCGCTCCTTCCGTCGAAAGTAAGTCTTCCGTTCGTTTTCGCGTTCTCCTTCTCGCCCGCCCAGCCGCCCAGCGCGGCGACGAGCTCGTCGTCGCGCGCGCCGGGGCTCTCCGCGCTGTGTCGCATGGCGGCGCGCCGCAAAACGATGAGCTCCGCGGTTTTCGCGTCCAGCGCGTCTTCCACGCGGCGGTATTCGCCGTCGTACGCCTTGAGTTCCTCCTGCATGCGGATGATTGTTTCGTCGCGCTCGTTCAGTCTGGCCGTCAACGCGATCATGATGTCTCGCTGTTTCAGAAGCACGGCTTTGTACCGCCCCACCTGCGCGCGGCCTTCCTCGGCTTCCTGGCGGTCAGCCTCGAGCTCTCTTATCTTGGACTCGTACTCGTCGCGGATTTTTTCGTGCTCCTTTTTTAGCTTCAAGTCGTAGGCTCGCTGGTTGACGCGCGTTTTGTTGTCCGGAGCCATGGCGCCGGCGCCCTCCGCGAAGAGCACGCCGTTACCCAGCATCTGAGACTGCATGGCGTTGATCCGCTCCTCGAGCTCGGTCTTTTCTTTCTTCTCCTTGAGGAAATCGCGCGACCGGCGCTCGAGCTCGGTGATGGCGCGCATCTTATCCGCCTCCGCCTTGCGTCTCTGCTCGTCCAGCTGTAACAACGCGCGCTTGTCCACCAAGTTCTTAGTGCGCTCGTCGAGCTCCTGGCGCAGCCGCCTGAGCTCGCGCTCGTACTTGCGCAACAGCGACTTCTGGTCCAAATCCTCGTTGACGCGCGCGGTGTTCTTGATGTGCTTCGCGCGGTTCGCGAACTTCACCGTCGACAGGCTCTCCGCGAACGCCTCTAACGCGGGCGAGATCATCGCCATCATCGTCGTCTTGCAGTTGCCGCCGAGCGAATCTTCCAGCACGCGCGTGAGCTTGGAGTCGCGGTACGGCACGTGCGACCGCGTACCCTTCGTCTCCGTCAGCGCCTTGATCACGTTCCCGAGCGCGGAGAGGCTCTGGTTGATCTTCTTGGACTCCTCCAAACGAACGCCGGTCGCGCCCGTCAACCGCACGCGCTCGGAACCGGCGAGGTCCACCAGGTTCAGTTTTCCGACGCGAAACGACTGACGCGTCTCGCTAGGTTCCGCTCCTCCATGCGCGCTCTCGTCATCCTCCATGCGCGCGTTCTCCACGATCACGATGAACACCGCGTGCGACCGCGAACTAAGTTCGTTCATGCGCGTCGACCCGGTGGCTCTCTGCGCCGCGCCGCGCTCCATCAAACCGTAAATCTCATCCGGCGTGCGCACTACCCACTCGGACAGACCTTCGACGTACACGCCGCGTTTCTTGTCCTCGCGAATCTGCAAATTCACGCGGTCGGGCTTGAGCAAATCAGAGATGACCTCGTTGTAGATCTGCACGTACGATGCTCTAACAAGGTACTTGGATTTAGGAGACGTGTCGTCCGCGATGTACTGAAAGATGTCCTCGATAGCGCGCGGGATGATCCCGCGCTCGCTCCCCGTCGCGTCTTCTTGCCCGACGCTGGAAGACGGACCGCCGGCGGCGGGCGCGAGCGGCGCGGATCTCCGCGCCTTTTCGTCGCCGTCCGCGCGCGCCGCCGCGGCGGCGGCGCGGCGGCGCGCCAGCGGGTCGCCCTCCATGGTGTAGGTCTTACCCGTGCCTGTTTGCCCGTACGCCAAAATGGCGGCGTTGTACCCGCGCAGCGTGGACAGCACGGCATCCTTGGCGCTCCGCTCGTACACCTCCTTCTGGCTCGCATCCTGGTCGTACACGTGATCGAAGGTGTGCTGATGCGTGTTGAACACCACGCCCTCCGAGTCCACGGTGCCGCCGCCGCCGCGCCACGCCTCGAGGTTCTCGGAGAGCGTGCACGTCGCGTTCGCCGCGTCCACGGCGACGCTGTGCCGGTAGTGCTTGCCGCCCACCTCGCGCTCCAGGGGGGGACGCACGCGAATGACAACCTTGAAGTTCTCGTTGGTCTGCCGGAACGACGACGCGGTGGCCAGCGTCGCGGGCATCGGCGCGGGCGGCAGGGAGGGGTCATCGCCGCCGCGCATCGTGGCCGCCCGGCGTGAGCGGCGACTCGCGAGAAGGGCTCGGACCGCCCCGCGCGTGTCGTTGTGGCGTCCGACGAAAACTTGAAGACACGAAACTTCGAAGCGGTGCCGATTTTTTTGCGTCTTTCGCAACGGGAAAAAATCGACCACACCGAGCGGCGTTTTAGTCACAAAAAAGCACAGACTATAAAACGATCCGCACTGACTGTGTGACGAACGCGGCGCGATCTCGGTTTCGGGACGCGCTTTTCGGGACGAAGATAGAACTCCGCGATCGATCGCCGCCGCGCCTTGTCAAGAGCTGGACGCCCTCACGCGCCCGCCACTCGACGCGACGCACGCGCGCGCCGGAGACGTTCCCGTCTCTCGTCCGCCTCCCCAGCGACCATCATGGCTGCCCTCGCGGACATGGACCTCGGCGAGCTCAAGGCGCAGCTCGCCGCCGTGGAGGCTGCGGTGCACGCGAAGCAGACCGCCGCCGAGGGCGCCGCGGCTCTCGCGGGCACCATCAAGAACAAGTACAGCAAGCTGTACGACCGCGTCTCCGTCTCCGCCGTGCACGCCTGCCCCGAGAAGGGCGCGTCGCTCATCGGCGCCTCCGTCGTGGTCGGCGGCTGGGTCAAGACGGGCCGCGTCGCGGACAAGGGCGCGCTGTGTTTCCTGGAGATCAACGACGGGACGGGCCCCGTGAACCTGCAGTGCGTGGTGCGCGCGGACGTGCACGCCATCGACGAGCTCAAGGCCACGGGCACGTGCGTGGTGGTGGAGGGCGAGGTCAAGGCGCCTCCCGAGGGCGCCAGCCAGGCGGTGGAGCTGCACGTCTCCAAGGTGCTTCACGTCGGCCCGTGCGACGCCGCCAAGTACCCCATCGCGAAGAAAAAAATCTCGCTCGAGTTTTTGCGCGAGAAGATCCACTTAAGAACGCGCACCAACACCATCGCGGCGATCGCGCGCATCCGCAGCGCGCTCTCCTACGCCACGCACACGTTTTTCCACGACAACGGCTTTCTGTACGTGCACACGCCGCTCATCACGCAGAGCGACTGCGAAGGCGCCGGCGAGATGTTCCAGGTGACCACGCTGCTCGGCGCCGCCGACGAGGCGACGGAGGAAGCGCCCGCGCCCACTTCAGAGGCGATTGCGGCGAAGCGCGCGGAATGCGAGGCTGCTGGCGAGGCGGTGAAGACCGTGAAGGACGCCGCGAAAGCGGAGGGTGGTGATAAGGCCGCGGTCAAGCCCGCGGTGGACGCGATGCTGAAGCTGAAAAGCGAGCTCGCCGAGATGGAGACGGCGGCGCGCAAGATTGGCGGCATCTTCCGCGACGAAAACGGCAAGATCGATTACTCCCGGGATTTCTTCCACGAGCCGACGTTCCTGACCGTCTCCGGGCAGCTCAACGTGGAGACGTACGCGTGCGCGATGACCTCCGTGTACACGTTCGGCCCCACGTTCCGCGCGGAGAACTCCAACACCACGCGCCACCTCGCCGAGTTCTGGATGATCGAGCCCGAGCTCGCCTTTGCCGACTTGAAGGACGACATGCAGTGCGCCGAGGATTACGTGCGCCACTGCCTGAACCACGTGCTGAAGAGCAACCGCGCGGACCTGGAGTTTTTGAGCAAGATGTACGACAAAGAAAGCCTCGCGCGCATCGAGAACGTCGCGCAGAACGCCTTCGGCCGCGTCTCGTACACGGAGGCGATTGAGATTCTGCAAAAGGCGGTGGCGGAGGGCGTGAAGTTTGTGTACCCGGTGGAGTGGGGCATCGACCTCGCCACCGAGCACGAGCGGTACCTCGCGGAGCAGGTGTACAAGAAGCCGGTCATCGTGTACAACTACCCCAAGGACATCAAGGCGTTCTACATGCGCCTGAACGACGACGACAAAACCGTCGCAGCGATGGACGTGCTCGTGCCCGGGGTGGGCGAGCTCATCGGCGGCTCGCAGCGAGAGGAGCGCATCGACGTCATGGAGCGCCGCATGACGGAAAGCGGGCTCGACCCCGCGGAGTACGAGTGGTACATGGATCTCCGGCGGTACGGATCCGTCGTGCACAGCGGGTTCGGGCTCGGGTTCGAGAGGCTCATCCTCTTCTGCACGGGGATGGACAACATCCGCGACGTCATCCCGTACCCGCGCTGGCCGGGCAACTGCACGTGAGTACGCCGGGAAAAAAAAAAGCGGTGGCGTCGGCGCGAAAAAAAAGCGCGCGCGACGCGCGCGCTCTTCCGACGTCGCGTTCATAACACCGTCGCGTTCATGTGACATACCACTATCGCATTACCTTCTACACACGATACACGCGCGCGTGATCATAGTTATCAAGATAGTACTCGACTCACTACGGATGACACTTCGCCGGCTACACGGGCGCGACTTTATTCCTCGCCGCGCAATCAAAACTTGGTCGCGTCGGGCGCGTCGGCGACGCGTACGCACGCGATGAAGCTCGACATCGGCGGAAACTCAAAGACGCACAGACCGCGTTGTTCGTCGAAGAAGTGCAGAGGAAACTGTGCGAACGAAGAGACGAAGCCGGCGTTACCGACGGCGTCGATCAACGCGTCGCCCGCCGAAAGTCTCTCCTCCGGCGACCGCAACGAAGCGCGCGGCGGGTCGCGCGGCGCGTCTCCGTCTCTGCCCACCCAAAAACTGGAAAAAAATAACTCCACGGCGTCGTCGCGCTTAGCGGAGACCTTCACCCCCCCCGCGGCGCTGAGCCAACCCCCGAACCCGGTGGTCTCCGAGCCCGTCGAGTTAAACTCAAAGGGCACCTTGAAGCGCACGTCGCTCCGTAATTTGCGGTTCTTCAGGGTGTACCGCACGGGCTTGAATCCGACGCGCGCCGGCGCGGATAACTTTCTCATGTGCGGCATTTCGAACACCTCCCAGACCCCGTCGGAGGCGTCCAGCACCTCGGAAACGGTCTTACCGTCGGTGCGCTTCGAGGCCACCATCGTGCGCACCGCCGCCGTCACCTCGGGCGTCGCCGCGTACAGATCCGCGCCGCGAGACGCGAAGTGCGCCTCCACCGTGTCGAGCGCCTCTGCGATCGTCTCGGGGAGGCGAGGCGTGGACGACGCCGACGCGTCGGCGCGCACCACGCGGTACGGCGCGGCGCGGCGCCAAGACGGACCGGGCCGCGCGCCCGAAAAGCGTCCGCGCGCGAGGCAGAGAGGCGCCGGCGCGGTGAGCGACGCCATCGAGGACACGTCCAGACGCCGCGGGTTGTGCGCAGTGACGTGTCGCACGTCGCCGTGTTACTTTCGACTCTCGGAAAGGCAGAAGATCGCTCAGCGTTCCTGCACTGGGCACTACAATTGTACTTTACCTTCAGCTGCGTCGTCTAAAAAAAATGTGTGCCTAATACCTACTAAGGTAACACTTCTCGTTCGTCCTCTACTCGTCGAAGCGTCGTCGGTACCCCAGCCCGTGTATGCCCCTCCGCGCCTCCGGGTCGGGGTCCACGGCGAGGTCAAAGACGGGTTCCTCGTCGCTCCAGTCGTCCTCGTCTGCCGCCGCCGCCAAAGACCGCGCGCGCGACTCGGCGGAGGCGCGGAAGGGAGCGAAGACGCCGTCGGAAAAACTCGATTCTTCTTCGTCCCCTCTTCTTCGTCTCCTTCCCGCCAGGCTGGACCTCGTGGCCGCCGCGCGCCACACAAGCACGTGCCTGTCCGCCCCGCCGGTGTACACCTCCTGCGTGTCGGGGTGCGTCGCCACAGCGCACGAGGAAGCGAGGTGCCCGCGAAGCACGCGGTGCACGCCCGCCGCGAGCGTTTTTTTTCTTGTCTCCGTACCGAAGGCGGTACGACGAGACCACCTCGACGACGTCTCTGCGCGCGAAAAGCGTCCGCCGCGCCCGCCGGTCGAGGTCGACCGACGCTTTTGTTTTTCGCGCGCGCCGCCGCGCGAAACGGTCGCTCTCACGTCGTCGTCGCCCTCGCTCGCTTCGCCTTCGGAAGTATGTTCGGTCTCTCCCTCGGTTTCGTCGTCCGAGCTGAACAGACCGCCTGAACCGCGCGTTGGCCTATTACGACGACAAGAAAACACGAGCACGTCCCCTTCGCTGGTGGGGTGGTACAGGCGCGCGCCGGAATCGTCAAACGCGAGCTGCGTCGCTTTTCGCGTGTCGTTGGGGGCGAACCCGAACGGCGCGTCTTCGTTTTCGTACAGGCCGCTGGCGAGGTCCCACAGACGCACGGCGTGGTCCGTGCCCGCGGAAGCCAAACGCAGCCCGTCCGGCGAAACCGCCAACGCCGTGACCCGCCCCGCGTGCGCGCGACCGTAAGGAAGAGCTCCGGTGCCGGTTCGGTTTTTTTTTTTTTTCCTTCCCACGTCGTCGCGAGACACAGGCCCGAGAGGCGCGCGCGTGGCATTTTCAGGAGGAGTATCGACACACGCACGCCCGTTCAGACGGTCACGAACGTGAGACTTGCGGAAGCCCATTCCCCACCCGCCACCGAACCCGCCGCCGCCCGCGAGCGCGGCGGCGTTAAACGCGCCGTACGCGCCGCCGCGATACGCGACGTTCCCTCCCCTTTGATTTCCGCCGCGCGCGACGCGCGCTTGGAGCGAACGCAGGTGCGCCGGGACGTGATCCTCCATGCGTCTAGTGGCGGGCGCTGGCCCGCGCACGAACACGGGCGCGTTTCTGTCCTCGGAAAACGACGTGAAATCGCGTACCTGGTCCCACGTATGTGTCTGTCCTCCGCGCGCGCCGACATCATCGCAGACCATCTTACACGCGTCCAGCGACGCGAGCGCGCCGGCGGTTCGCACGTCCCACACTCTTATGCTCCCCTCTCCGCCTCCGGTGATTAAAACGTACTCGCTCCCTTTTGACCACGCCGTGGCCC
>Ga0209666_1001166_pt1 | contig 20212 bp, 11 predicted proteins | sample SaaInlV_125m_DNA_FD_184679 | JGI IMG/M metagenome (GOLD analysis project Ga0209666, IMG submission 184679) | Marine microbial communities from expanding oxygen minimum zones in the Saanich Inlet - Saanich Inlet SI037_S3LV_10m_DNA (SPAdes)... | ecosystem: Environmental > Aquatic > Marine >...
GGGGGGGGGGAGGGAGGAAGCCGCGGGCGAGTAGGCCTTATACGGTTGTGCGTCGCGCGGAACGACGGAGGACTTTCGAACGACGCTCGGGAGTGCGCATCGATTCATATTTCTCTGACCAGCGCCTCTTGGACGTGACGATACGAAAAGGCAGAAAGCAACGACACCTCCCTTCCCGCCACACTTCCGCGTTCCACGCCGACGTACACCTCGTCGGACGTATCCGTACGCCCGCGCTCGCCGACGCTTAGCCCCGTCGGTCGATCTCGGGAACCAACCTCCGCGGGAGCCCGACGCAGTGCCTCGCGACGGTTCGCCGCCGAGTGATCGGCCGTTTCTCAGATCCGCGCGCGAGATCTACCGAAGCCTTAGACGCGCACGATGGCGAACCAGGAGGAGACGCGCAGCATCGTCGATGATGATGATATCTCGACAAACGCGAGACTGCACATGTGCGTGATGTCAGCTATGGAAGGGATGCGTCTCAAGGAATCTGAAGGGGGGCGGTACCCCGACATGTCACCCCACGTTCCCCAGGAGGTGGACTGGTCTCGTCCGAGAAAGACCTTAGTGCTCAGGGACGATGAGGGCGTGGATATCCCCACAAACCCCAAGTCGAAGAGCGCGAAGGGATACATCGCCCGACAGCGCGTCTCAATCTCCGGCCTCATCTCCGACGTTTCTCTGAACGGCAGACAGGGCACTCTCGTGGAGTGGTCCGACAAAACGCAACGCTGGCTCGTGAACGTCGACGAGAAGGAGGACTTCGTCCGCGTCAAGCCCGCCAATCTGGAGCTCGTCAGGCCCAGCCCCGACAAGCCCAGGTACTGGCCCGCTGGCGTGCACATCAGAGAGCTCGTCTTCGACATCGGGTCTCATCCCCCCGTCGCGAAGCTCGCGCGCCGCGAGACCGGCGACGAAGACGAAGTCAACGGAAACGCGGAAACGGCGGACGAGAGGCCTCTCACCGACGAGGAGCTCGGATCGCGCGTCCTCTTCTCCGGAGCGCTGATCGACCTTCGCGGGGAGTTAAAGTTGGCCACCGTCGTCAGCCTCTACAGCCGCAAGGCGTACGAAGGCGAGGACTGGGAAGCAGAGAAGTTCCATCTCCAGAAGATTCAGAAGGGTCTCAGCCCTCAGCACTGGAGCGCGCACGTCGGCGCGATGGCGAACAACGGACGCGTCGTGATGCTCCGGTGCGAAAACATGGGCGACACCATGTACTGCGGGCGCGAACCTCGGCGGCACGGATGGCTCGAGTACGAGCCCGAGACGGGCTTGAACCAATTGGTCGGCCGAGTACTTCACGAGACGTGGACGCCCCGAAACGACGAGAAGCTTTGGACGGTGAAAGACCTGTGCGAAGTCGTGCTCTCCAGGTACCGAAAGAAGCGGACGCCGAGCTTCAAGCCGGGGAGCTGGTTGTTTGGCGCGAGGGCGCGAGTCGCGTGCGACGACGACGAGGACGATCCGGATCCGGAGAACCTGTCCACCCGCTTGACGCTCTCGAAGCATTGCGGGGACGGCAGTTGGGGGGCATGGGCTATCTGTGGATGGATCCCGATGTGAACATCGGGAGCATCGAGGCGCGCGTGAGCGCGGGGGAGGGGCGAGACGAAGCGAGACGTACGCGAACGACGGGAACTTTTTCATGCAGACGTTTCATGTTTTGTTGCTTTTCGAAATCTTCATTCGTCGTCTCGTGCTCCTCACGAGCGTCCTCCTCGCGCGGCAGCGCAGTCTCGCGCGCGCGGCGCGCGGGGTCGGGCGAGGATGTTCGTCCGCGCGCGCGTCTTCGGGACGCTGGGTGCGCTCTTGGGGTTTCTCGCGCTCATTCCTCCCTGGTGCGTGCCAGCCGGCCCACCCCTCACCCCTCGTCCGCTCCGACGTTCGTTTCGATTCCTCCGCCTCCGCGCCCGCGACGACGCTGACCCCCTCTGGCGTACGCAGGTTCCGCGGGTGCGACTTACGGGCGGTGTGCCAGACCGCAGGCGCGACCGCGTGGGCCAGCGACTGGGCCGCGCCCGGCTTGGTGGCGTTCCTGTTGCCCGCGCTCGGGAACGGCGCGTGGGTCATCTTGTTGACTCTGCACATAAACGGTTCGCGCCGGACGCGCGGCGGTTCCGGCGCCGCTAACGGCGCTTTCGGCGTCCCCGCGCGCTTGGTGCGTCCGCTGGGCAGACTCGCCGGCGCTTTGGCGGCGATACTCGGCGCATTCGTGGCGTACTTGACGTACGAGAACGCGTCCGAGACGGCGCGCGCCGCCTCCGCCGGCGTCGGCGCCGTGACGCCGCGCACGCAGCACGTCGGGTGGTACTTGGCGATTTTCGCCGACGGCGTCACCGCCTTCGCCGGCTTCGTCGCGTGCGTCTTCGGGCGCGGCGCGGTGTGCGGCCCGAGCAAAAAGCAGCTCTCCGCGCGCGTCGCGGACGACGAGCTGCTCCGCGTCATCTCCACCAAGCCAACGCCCACGCAGGTGGGCGTCACGCCACGCGGCGAGCGCGTGATGCGCGTCGGAAGGCCCGCGCCCAGCGGCGAAGCGCACCGGAAGCACGGCGGCGCGTTTGCGAGGAGGACCCAGCCGGAGAGGATGGAGAAGCCCAGGAGCTTCTCGCACACGTCCAGGGTGAGCGAGCGCGAGCGCGCCAGGGAACGCGCCGCGTGGAACGCGCGCGCGGCGGCGAACGCGCGCGGGCGGTACGGGGGCGCCGCGTACGCGGGCGAGGCGTCGCGGTCGGAGCCAGACACGAGCTCGGGGGAAGAGGGCACGTCGAGCGACGAGAGCTCGGAGACGTACGAGGACGTGGAGAGGGGGAAACGCCATTTGGGAACGGGCGCGCGGGCGCGCGTGCCGGAGCCCGCCGCCGGGCAGGGAGGGTGGGAAAACTGGAAAGCCGCGTTTTGGAAATCGTCGGCGGGCGCCGCGGCGGCGGCGGCGGCGTCGGCGGCGCGCGCCGCGGGGGGCGCGACTGGTTCCGGGTCCGCCTCCGGCGACGTCGGAAGGACATTTTCGGGCGTTTCCGCGCCCGAGGAGGACATGGCGTACCGCGCCGAGCGCGACGCGCGCGCGGCACGGTTGAAGAGCCTGGCGAAATCTCCCGAGACGCGCGCGTCGCGTCCGCGCGCTTTTTCGTCGGCGTTCGATCAGCTCCCGAAACCGCCGCGCGGCGAGACGGTAAACGTAAACGACGATTTTATCGGCGCGGCGGCGGTCGCGGAGGCGTCCCCCGTTGGCGCGCGCGGTCGCCGCGACCGGTCTCCCGCGCCCGTGTACGAGCTCTCGTCGTCGGACGAGGAGTTCCTGGAGCATCCCCGGCCGAGCGAGTCGCCTGACTCGGTCGCGGAGGCGAGGTCGCCGCTGTTGTCCCCCGTCAACTCCGGAGCGCGCGCGCGCGTCGCGGGGTCCGAGCCAACAAAAGAGCCGATCTCGCTGCGGCAAAGAGCCGAGCTCGGGAACCGCGCGTGACGGCGAGGTATATAACCTGTAGACGAGCTCTAGAGCTCGGTAGAACGGATGCCAACTCTCCTGTAGCGGAAGGTGTATGTAGACTATTAACAGCTCTTCGCTTTCACTTCAACTTGGAGTGTCCCCTGAAGTATGGCGGCGCCGCCGGCGCGCACGCGCGGTTGGCGTTTTCGATCGCCTCAAGCACGACGGCGGGAAGCGGTTCGCCGGCGGCGGCGACGCGCGCGGCGGACAGGTTCGCGTCGAGGTGCTCTATGGAACTCGCGCCCAGGATCACGGCGTCGCCCTTCGCGCCGTCCAGCTGCGAGTGCGAGTACAGCCACCGCAGCGCCGCGGAGGCGGGTGTCAGACCCGTCTCACCCGATTCGACGCACGCGGCGGCGACGGCGTCCACCGCGTCGAAGTACGCTTTGTTCCAGAAACGGTCGATGTACATCTGGTTCCCGGTGAAACGCCCTTTGCCGGTTTCCGAGTCGCCGGGGGAAGAGAGCTTCCCCGCGTGCTTCCCAGTCAGCAGACCGCCCGCCAGCGGGTTGTACACCACGAAGCGCATGTTCAGCGCGCGCAGAGCCGGGACGAGCTCAGGCTCGCACGCGCGGGTCACGCAGTTGTACATCCCCTGGTAGGTGTCCGGTTTCGGCAAACCCCGCGCCTCGCACATTTCGCAGATGCGCACGACTTCCCACGCCGCGAAGTTGGAGAGCCCGAGCCTGTTGAACGCGCCCTCGTCGTATAGCCTTTTCAGCTCATCCAGCGTGTCCTCGATGGGGGTCGCGGCGTCGGGCGCGTGCAGGTACAGCAAGTCGATCTTCGCGGGGGCCAACGATTTGAGGCTCTGCTCCACTTGCAGCCGAAGGTCAGCGGGGCCGAGGCCCCCTTCTCCCGAGCTCGAGCTCATGACGCCTCCAGGCCACGGGTTGGCCTTCGTGGCCACCGAGCACTTCGCCAGGAGATCCGGGTTCGCGCTCAGCACGCGCGCCATCATCTTCTCGGTCTCGCCTCCGGCGTACGCCAAAGCGGTGTCCAGCTCGTGGTGGCCGGCGTCGAGGAAGGTGGCGATCAAGTCGCGAGTGACGTCGTCGTCGCACTCCGTGGACGCGAACTTCCACCCACCCATGGTCATGCACCCGAGAATGGACTGAACGGGCGTCGGCGACGCGGAGGCCATGGTCCGGACGGCCGTTCGCGCGGTACTGGCCCGTCTCACCGCAGGTCTCGCCACGGGTCCCGCGACGGGAGCAGTCGCAGCGGCCATCGGGCGCGCTGTGAAAAGTGACGTCGGCTCCGAAACGGATCGCGCCTCAGCCTTTTTTCCACGTCAGCTTCCTGAGGCTTTGGGTTTTACGGGCCGAACCACAGCGGACTGCGCACCGCACCGTGACCCCAGCCGCAAATGACCTTCGCGCTCGCCTCGGCGGCTCGGGTGGGCGCCGCCCCCGCCCTCGCGCACCGCGTCGCGCGCGCGAAAGGTTCCGCTAGAGCCGCGCGAGTGTCACGATGTCGTTCGGTCGTCCCGAAAGGCGCGTTTCGTCCCTTCCCGAGTTCTGGGCTCGTCGAGCGCGTTTCGATTTCGCGCGCCGCGCGCGGCGCGGCGCGCGGCCGGGTCATCGCCTCCGCCGATGGCGACGACGGGTCCTCGTCCGGTGACGCGCTGGACGTCGACGCGCTGGTGAAGGAACTCACGGACTTCTCTAAGATCGGGCAGAGGGACGAGGCGTATTTCGTGGGACAGATGGTGCTGCTGTTCTGCATCGCGTTCCCGCCCGCCGGCGGCGACGTGACGAAAGCCGACTTGGGCCTGGAACCGTCTTGGTCCGACCCCGTGATCGGCCTGTCGCTCCTGCTCCTGTGCGGCGTGATGCTCAAGCAGGGCGTGTCGGACCTGGGGAACTCGCTGACGCCCTTCCCGAAGCCCCGGGACGACGCCGCGCTCGTCACCGCGGGGGCGTATCAGTGCACGAGGCACCCGATGTACTCCGGACTCATCTTCGGCGCGTGCGGCGCGGCGCTCGTCACCGGGTCCCCGGTTCGAACCCTGCTGGCGGGGGCTCTCGCGGCGCTGCTGTACTTCAAGTCCGGGAAGGAGGAGGCGTACCTCGCGCAGAAGCACGGCGAGGCGTACGCCGAGTACCAGAAGAAGGTGCCGAGGCTGGTGCCCAACGTCGCCGGCATCGGCGCGCTGTTCGAAGCCGCCTTCGACAAGCAAGCGGGAGAGGATGAGAGCGAACGAGAGCCCTAAACGCATAGACCTCATGACGACGAACGACGCGGAACGACGCGGGCGCCACCACCACCGTGGTCAGATAGTACCTTCTATCTGTGAAATGTCTCTAACGATGTAGTCTATGAAACGTGACTATTAAACGCGACTATTAAACGACGAAAAACGCGCGCGCGGATTGCGTCGCCATCTGCGAAAGACGAACCACCGCCGCTTCGCTCGGCGCGACGCATCGCTCGATGAGCGCTACGTCAAACAGACTCAGGAACCCCCAGAGCCACAAAAGCGTCGCGACGCTCGGCGTTTCGTGGTTTAGGAAGGTGTTCACAAAGCCGTTGCTCCACCCGTTGACGATCCCGAAGTTCTTGCCGTGCGGCGCGACGTGGTGGCCTCCGACGTGGTGCTTGGGGGTTAAAAGCAACCTCGTTCTTTGCGCGACCTTGACCCATTTCGGACGCGTCGCGCCCCCTCCGTGCGCGTAAAAGTGCCCCGCGGCGCCTCCGTAAGCCGACACTAAAAGCTTCATCAGGCATATGCGCGCAGTCATTAAATTCCACCGGCCGAACACAAACGCGCTCGCGATGGTGATCACCTGGATCCTGTGCGTGTCGCAGATCATGCGGTACACGCCTCTTCCGCGCGTCGAGGCGTACGGAAACTCGTGGTGCGCCTGGAAGCCCCGCGCGGCGCCGTTGAGGATGGACACGTTAAGGCACTCCGCGCGGTCCAGCGCGCAGTGCAGCACGGCGGTGTACGCGTCGCCGTACCACAGCATCCAGAGCGTGAGAGGCAGGGAGTGGAAGAATCCCCCCCCGGTGGGTCCGGGGTCGCCGCGGGTCGCGAAGTGCAGAACTAAACACGACGCGAACACCAGCGCGTGGTGCAAAGCGTGCCACCATCTCGTCGGCAACACGGGCTCGGGTCCCGTGAATCGCTCGGGTCGATCGCGCTCGTCGTCCGCGAAATCCTTCTCCACGGCGAGCGCGCTCCCGGCGGGACCCTCCGCGGGCCCGGCGGTCGCGCCCGCCTTGGACCGAGACGACCGACGCGCCGCGGTCGTGGCGTCGCCGCCCCTGCCGCCGCCCTTCCCCATGCCTGCCGGGACGAACTCCGCCCGCGGGCGCTTTTACCCTAGGGGAATCGACACCGGCCGCGACCCCGAAGGCGGCACTCGAGACGACGATCCCGAGGCGCGAAGCAGCGAGCGCGCGTTCGAGCGCGACGGCGAAGACGCGGAAAACCCCGTCCGCGACCCCGCGCGACGCGTTGTGCGCGCGACGCCCCGCGGATCTCTGTCGCGGCGCCCGCCGAGTGTGAGTAATATCCCGTGCGTTTCCTCGTCGGTTTTGTCGACGTGGGGTGCGCGGTGCCTTCGGAAAGATTCACTTCGCGACAGGGTGGAGTTCGGGTTCGAACGCTCGGTTCAGAAACGTGCGCTTTTTCGCGCGACATGGGCGAGATGCGCGAAAAAGATGATGAGGCGCGAATGACGAACGAACGCGCGACGCGGCGTACGACAGTCCCACAAAACGTTCGCCTGTGGAACCTTATCTCTGACGACTCAGTTCCTCCAGAGCCTGAGCATCTTGTCCTTCCCCCCGCTCGCGGCTTTCGTGCCCACCGGCGACCAGTCCACCGCGTACACCTCGTCCTCGTGCCCCGGGAGGTCCAGCTCTATTTTCTTCGTGCGCGCGCTCCACACCTTGAGCGTGCTGTCCTTGCTGGCGCTCACCACCATTCTAGAGTCCGCGCTCCACGCGATCTGGTACACCGGGCCGACGTGCCCGCGCATGGTCGCGAGGAACACCCCGGTGTGCCCGTCCCACAGCTTCACGGCTTTGTCGAAGCTCGCCGACGCGCAGAATCGGCCATCCGGCGAGAACAACACGTGGTTGATGAGCTGCACGTGCCCGGTCATCCTGCTCACGGGTTGCTTGGACGTCGCGGGCGTCCACATGAACATGGTGAAGTCGTCCGACCCGCTGACTAACCGCTCGGGCTTACCTTGTGTCGCTTGTTTGTACCTCTCGAGCGCCTTCGCCTTGGCGTCCGCGTCCGACTCAGGCTTGACGGCTTTGTGGTCAAACGGCCCGGTTCTTACGACGTACTCGGAAGACAGCGCCAGGGTGTTGACCCAGTGCCCGTGCCCCTTGAGCTGACGCACGACTTTGCCGCACTCCTTCCCCTCCGTGCCGTCCCACACCATCACGGTCGTGTCCCGGCTCGCGGTGTATATCAGCCCGTCGCCGCCCCACTTCACCGAGGTCACAGAGTTGGTGTGCGCCGTAAGCGCGACTTCGCAGTTGCGGTGCACGGTGTTCCAGATGCGCACCGTACCGTCCCCCGACGCCGACGCGAGGCGTACCGGCGGGTACCGCACGTGCGCAGGTTCCCACGCGAGCGCGGTGACGTGTTTCTTGTGACCGCGCATGGCGCCGCCCACGGCGGCGCCCGTGGCCGGGTCCCAAAGCCGCACGTCCTTGTCCATTCCCCCTGACGCCACGACGCGGCCGTCGGGCGACCACGCGATGCAAAGCACCCAGTTGGTGTGCCCCTTGCACGTGAACTTGGGGGCCTGCGTCTCGTGGTTCCAGAGGCGCACGGTGGTGTCCCCCGAGCCCGAGGCGAGGTGCTTGCCGTCCGGCGAGAACTGGCACGAGAGCACCGCCTCGGCGTGGCCGGGGATCGCGGAAGAACACCGCGTCACCGGCTTGACGCGGAACAGCGCCTGAGGCTGATACACGATGCGAAGCACGTGCTCCACCGAGGCGGCGCGCGCGCGCAGATGCTCCCCGAGCTGGCCGGTCACCTCGGCGTCGTCCGCGTAGAACGCGAAGGGCACTTTGTCCTCGTTCTCCAGCAGCGCGTTCAAGAGCTCCTCGAGCTGTTTCGGGTCCGCGTCGTGCGGCAGATCCAGCTGCGGACCGGTGGGGTTGCCCTCCGCATCCTCGAGCTGCGCGATGATGTTGACGCGATTGTCGCCTCCGCCGGAAGGTGCCGTGAGCTTCGCCTCCTCGGCGAGCTTGCGCTTCTTCGCCCGGTCGGGGACGTAGAGCGTCGCCATCTTCCGGTACCGCTAGCCTCCTCGACCCCGTTCGCGAGGCGGCGTGTCCGTACCGTTCCGGGGAGGCCTTCACACCGAGGAGCGACAAGAGCGTCGCGCGCGGCGGAGTGCGCGAGACCGCCGCCGCCGCCGCGGAAAACAGGAAAACAGGCCCCGCCCGATCTCGGAAATGCGTTTCGGTCGAGAATTCTGTGTCGAGGTGGGATGACGTGGCATCCGACGAGGACGATTTTTTGCCTTTTTCCAATCGCGTCCCCGCGCGCGCTCGGCACTCCCCGCGACGCCTCGCCGCCGCACCGAACACGCGCACCGCGTCTCCGCCTCAGCGGAACCCGCAAGCTTCCCCCATCGCCCTCGCGCGCGCACGAACGCGCACGCCGAGTCTCCTCATCCACGCATCGAGGAAACCACGAAAAGCAATTCTTTCGCTTTTTTCCGAGACCACCTCGACCTTTCGCGAAAGTAACAACGCGCACCGCCGACTTCCGTTGATCCACCGCCTTCGACGAGACCCATGAACTACAGCCTGAACGCCGGGTACCACGAGACGCTCGATTCCAAGGACACCGCACCCCCGCCTTTGCCTCCCTGGCTCCGCGGGTTCCTCGTCACCGCCAAGCACAAGACCAAGATGCGCCTCGCCGGCCAGGAGGTGGAGCAGCTGCTGAACAGCAAGTCGTTCCCGCACAAGGAGCTCTACGCGCGCGCCGAGGCGCTTCTCGTCCCGGGATGCCCCGGGACGGTGTTCGTGGCGCTGCGCCCGGACGACACGGACGCGCAGGGTCGCCAGAACGTGCGTCTGATCGCGGAGACGCTCATTCAGGAGATTGACCGCGACTACGAGGAGGCGGAGGCGTTTGACCAGTTCACCAAGACGTCCACGGTGCCGAAGGCGCCGCACGTCGCGCGCATCTTGCCCGTCGAGCGCATCGCGCCGGAGACGGAAATCGACCAAGTCGCGCTCTCGGTGATCGGCGAACACTTTCCGAAGATCGACTCGCCGGAAGGCACCGCGAAGTGGGCCTCCGAGAATGGTTTGCCCACCTTCCGCGTGCGCTACGAGGAACACTCGCCGGCGATGCACCTGTCGTCCGTCGAGATCCAGCGCCGCGTCGCCGACCTGGTTCCTGACGACTACGCCGTGGACCTGCGCGCGCCGGACGAGACCGTGTTAGTGGTGGTCGCGGGCGGGTCCGTGCTGATGAGCGTCGTGCGCGGGTACGACGCCGAGGAGAAGTTCCACCACTTCAGGGTCGGAAGGAAGAGCACCGGATCGACGCCCTCGTCGCCCGTCGCGACGTCGCGCGCCGTCGCGGCGTGACCGAAGAAAGATTCGCGGTTTGTCGGACGCGACGGACTGCGGGACGATGAAAAGAAAGACTTTCTTTTCGCGTTCGTGCGATTCGCGCGCGTCTCGGTTCGAATCGACGCTCTCGCGTTTGGATGACGGGGAATGACGACGTTATATTCGCTATGATCACGTAGTTATAAGAGAGACACCTACTCTACGCGCGACTCTCGAAAGGCGCGTCGCGCGTCCTCCCCCCCCTCGAAAAACGCCTCGAAGTCACCGCTGTTTTCGAAATCGTCGCTGCCGTAGGACGCGTCCGACGCGTCCAGAGACGACGCGCTGGCGAGCATCGCGTCCTCGCAGACAGAGCTCGAGGCATCACGCGTCCCGACCGCCGTCGCCGGCCGGACCAACAGAGAATTCAGTCCGCGCGTTTTGGTGCACGCGTCGCCCGCGCCGAGTTCCTCGCGGAGGAACGTGCGGAGTTTTGCGCGGACCCGGCGTTCCAGCGCCGCGTCCTTCATCGCCTGACGCTCCGAAGTCAGCGCGGGGGGAGGCCACTCGAAGGATGCCGAGACCACCCTTCTTCCCTCGGGAGTCGCGCGCGCGCCCCCCGGCGCGGTCCCCGCGCGGCGCCCGAGGAGCGCCGCCGCGGCGGACGCGGCGGCGGCGCGGGAGACGATGTCTACGCGCGTCTCCGAGGTTTCCGGGGACTCCGTCTCCGCGGCGACGGCGTCGACGACGGCGTCGACGTCCGCCTCCGTCAGCGCCTCCGTCGCCGTCTCCGTCGCGGCTTTCATGTCGTCGCGCGCCTCCGCCAGAAGCAACTCCATCAACGCCGTCTCGGCGTCCGCGGCGGCGCCCGTCGCCGCGGAGACGTCGGAGGAAAAAAAAGCGGACGCGTCTTCCTCCGCGAGACGCGACGCGGAAGCCGCCGCTTCAATCGCTCCCGTCGCGAAAGACTCCGGAAAGTCGGATTCCGCACAAGACGCAGCGTTTGACCCACCCTTCTCGGTCCCCAAACATGAAACCACCTCGGTGCGGTCCAGCCTCGGGCGCGACGCGAACGCGGCTTCGCCGCGCAGGAGTGTCCGCCCCGCGGGAGTGTCTTTTTTGGCGACGCGTGACGACCGCGCTCGCGAGGCTCCATCCATCGCGCCGGCCGTTTTGTTTTGCGCGAAGCATCCCTCCGGCGCGGCGTAGCCCCGCGCCACGAGGAGCGCCGCCTCCGCCTCCGCGGTCGCGCGAGCCTCTTGCCTGGCCATGCGCTTCTCTGCCTCCGCGTCCGCCCGGTCGCGCGCCGCCAAACGCTTCGGGTCGGCGTCGCGGACCGCCATCCGGTCGCGGCGCAGCGCGTTTTGACGAGCCGCGTACCGCGCCTCGGCGGCGGCGCGCTTCTCGGCGTCCGCGGCGGCGGCGGCGTTCACGTGGCGTCCCTCGCGCGCGGAGCGGTGTTTTTCCGCGGCGACGCCGGAGACGCCGAACGCCGCGGTCGTCACCGAAGACGCACCGGATATGCGGGAACTTCTTCCGGGCCGCGCGGACGCCTCCGCCGCGACGCCGTCGGCGGCGGCGCTCTCCGCGCCAAAAACGTTTTTGGCGTCCCTGGCGTCCCTGAGCAGCGCCTCGCAGTGCCTGCGGACGATGGGCGTTGTGAGCAGCTGCTCGGTGGTGGGGCGCTCCGCCGGGTCCGGCGAGAGCATGGAGGCGATGAGCGCGGCGAACGGGCGCGAGAGGTGCGACGGCACGGGCGCGTAATCGCAGCGCACGATTTTCACGAGCAGCTGCGGCCATCCGGGCGCGTCAAACGCCTTTGCACCTCCGGAGGCCATCTCGTACGCCACGCACCCCAGTGCCCATATGTCCGAAGCGTACGTGTAGGGCTTGCCCTGGCACAGCTCGGGGGACATGTACAGGGGCGTGCCCACCACGGTGGTGGCGAGGTCGTCGTCCTCGCGCAGTTTCTTGGCGATGCCGAAGTCGCCCAGTCGCACAACTTTCCTGGACTTGCTCAGGAACACGTTCGCGGGCTTGATGTCCCGGTGCAGGATGGCCTTGCGGTGGATGTGGTTCAGGCCCAGCAGGAGCTGCACCAGCCAGCGCATCACCACGTCCTCGGGGAGGAGCGCGTGCGGGCCCGCCTGCTTCACGCGACGCAGCAGGCTCGCCAGGTCGCCGCCCTCGCAGTGCGACATCACGATGCACAGCTCAGACGCGCGAGGCGACGACGGGGAGGGCGCGGCGGTCGTGTCGCAAGAGGGATCGTCCCGTGCGGCGGAAACGGACGCGTGACCGCTCGCGAGGTGCTCCGACGTCCTTCTCGAGGAAGAAGAGGGCGCGACCTCTCTCGTGAACGCGCCGTGGAACCGCACGACGTTCGGGTGGTCCGACGCGAGTTTCAGCACCTCCGCCTCCGCGACGACCCGGCGCGCGTCGTCGTCCGTCATGGACATCGGGTCGCACGGGAGGTCCATCGCGCGACCGGACGCGATGGCGTACCCGTGGGTCTCCAGAGGCAACAGCTTGACGACAAATCGTTTCCCCGTCGTGCGGTGCTTCGCCAAGCGCACGGTTCCCTGCGTGCCTCGTCCGACCACCTTGCCGAAGACGAGATCGGACGCGTCCGTCAGCACCGAGGGGGGGGCGCGGGGCTTGGCAGACGCCTTCTTTTCGGAACAAGACACGCTCTTGCGCTCCACGCGACTGCCGCGGGGGCGCTTTCCGGGCGCGGAGTCGCGCGGAGAGGTGCCGCCCATCGTGCGCGCGTCGCGTTGTGCCGCTTCCGAGGAGACGATGCCCGCGTCCCGAAAAAACGCTTTTTGCGTTGACTTTTTTTTCAGGTTACGGGCCCGTGTCACGAAAATGATGATGCATCACAAGCCATCGCGTCGCGGCGTCGTTCCCTCTCGCGTCGCGCGTCGCCGTGGTGTCCCCCCCCCCCTGTTATGCACAACATGCATATCGCGTCGCGCCTCCTCTCGCGTCGCGGCGTCGCGTTCGTCTCGTCTCATCGGACTCTTCCGTCGCTCCGGCGGATTCGCGACATCGAAGCGCCGTCGGATTTACTCGAAGTCGCTGTCCTCGTCGTCATCCTCAAAGTCGGACTCCTCCTCGGAGCTCTCCTCCTTGTACACCTTCCTTGCCGCCCCGCCGCGGCGCGAGGACGCGGCGCGCGGCGCGACCGGCTCGGAGAGCTCCACCTCCTCCTCCGCGTCGCTCGCCTCGAAGTCGTACGCAGCCTTCGCCGCGACGGCGGCCACCGCCGCCTTCTTGGCGGGCGCCGCCTTCTTCGCCGGCGCAGCCGCCTTCTTCACGGCGGGCGCGGGCTCAAACTCGTCGTCCGACGCGTCGAGCTCGACCACCTCCGCGGACTCGGCCGGCGCCGCCGCGGCAGGCTTGACCGCGGGCTTCTTCGCCGCCGGCGCCTTGGGCTTCGCCGCGGGAGCGCCCTGGCGCGCGAGCAGACGCTCCGCCAGACTGAGCTTGGGCGCAAACTCGTCCTCGTCGCTGTCGACCTCCTCTGCGGGCGGCGGCGGCGCGGCGGGCTCGGGCGCCGGCGCCGGCGCCGGCGCGGCGGGCTTGGCGGCGGCGGCCGCGGCGGGCTTGGCGGCCGCGGGCTTGGGCTTGGGCGCGGCCCTCTTCTTGGGCGCGGGCACGAACTCGTCGTCGCTGAAGTCCTCATCCTCCTCGTCCGACTCGGACTCGTCGCTGTTCCAGCCCTTCTTCGCCTTCTTCTTCTTGGCGAGCGCCTTCTTGCCAGCCTTGGTGGCGTTGCGCTTGGCGGCGTTCTGCTGGCGGCGCAGCTCGTCGGCGGCGGCGGCGTTCTCGGCGTCGAAGACGTCCATAGCGTCGTCGAAGGCGTCCAGGTCGCGCAGCCACAGCTGCTTGTCCGTGGTGGCGTGCAGCTCCTTCACCTCCGCCGTCTTCAACTCGCGCTCGGCGCACAGCTCGTCAACCTTCTCCTGCGTCAGGTTCCACAGCGGCATCGAGAGCAGGTAGTCGTAGGACGCGCCGGCGACTTCGGCGGTGTCCTCGCTCTCGTCGTCGCCGTCCGCCGCCTCCTGCGCCGCCGCCGCGACCTTCTGCGTCTTGGTCATCTTGTCGAAGCCCATGGCCTCGAGCTCCTCCACCAGCACAGACTTCTTCTTGCGCCCGATGGTGAGCTCGCCGTCCACCACCGCTAGGATGAAGCGCGTCTTGTTGCTCATGCGCTTGAGCTCGCTCTCCGCCTGCCGGATCAGCATCTGGCGGCGGCGCTCGTACGCCGCCAGGCGCAGAGGCACGAACGCCTCCATGATCGCCTCCGGGTTCTGGTACTTCTGGATCACGCCCTGCTCGTTGAAGCAGTGCATGTTCGAGGTGCTCACCTTGGAAACGAGCTTGAACTTCTTCTCGATGCCCTCCTTCTTCGCCTGCTCCATCTTCTCGGGGGTCATCTTCACCACAAAGTGCACGGTTTGGTCCGTGTGGTGCTCCTTGTAGTCGGTGATGAACGGCTGCGCGTTCTTCTCCTTGGGGGCCATCAGGTTCTCCAGGAAGTCCTTGTAGTCCGTGGTCCAGGACCGCAGAGGCAGCTCGGAGATCTCCAGCGTCGTCTCGTCCTTGATCTCGTACTTCCCGGCGACGCTGTACCGAATCTCACCCTTGACCACCTCCTCGACAATCTCGCCCTCGAAGTTTTTGTACCACGGGTGCATGCGCGTCGTCTCCTCGCCGTTGAGGCTCGCGCGGATGTTGGCGACGATGTCGCGCGGGTTGTAGTTGGGGATGGAGGTGGACCATCCCGTGCCGATGCCGTCCGCGCCGTTCACGAGCACGAGCGGCAGGATGGGCAGGTAGTGCTCCGGCTCGATCGTCTGCCCGTCCTCGTCCAGGTAGTCCAGCAGCGCGTCGTCGCACTCGGGGAAGATGGCGCGGCAGATGGGCGCGAGGCGCGTGAAGATGTACCTGGGGGACGCGTGGTCCTTCCCGCCCTGCAGGCGCGTCCCGAACTGCCCGGAGGGCACTAACAGGTTGACGTTGTTGGAGCCCACGAAGTCCTGCGCCAGGCCCACGATGGTGCTCGCCAGGCTCGCCTCGCCGTGGTGGTACGCGGAGTGCTCCGAGACGTAGCCGCTGAGCTGCGCCACCTTGATGTCCGCGCGCAGCTTGCGCTTGAAGCAGGAGAAGAGCACCTTTCTCTGCGAGGGCTTGAACCCGTCCACCACGCTGGGTATGGAGCGCATCAGGTCCGCGCGCGAGAACAAGATGAGCTCCTTGTTCACGAACTCGTCGTACTTGACGTCGTCGCCCGTCATGTCCAAAAACGTGCCCGGCTGGTACGCCGTGAGCCACCGCTTGCGATCCTCCACGCGCTTCTTGGAGAAGGCCATGTCGATCAGGTCGCCGTCGCCGTCCGTGGACCACGCGAACGTCTTGCGGTGGTGATCCAGCTCGGCGAAGTACTCCTTCGCCTCCTTCGCAGTGGACGTCCCGAGACCCTTGTAGTACTTGATGTGCCACCCGCGCGCGCCATCCATCGCCGCCTTCCAGTTGTCGTACTCGGGCAGCGTGTAGAATACCTGGCTCTGCTTGCCCTTGGTCGCCTTGATGATGGGCGTGATGAACTCCACGAGGAAGCCGGGGATCTTGAGCAGGCTCGGGAAGTGCGCGTGCAGGAAGTTAATGAGCAGACCCTTGATGTGCGACCCGTCGTGGTCCTGGTCGGTCATGATCATGATGTGGCCGTACCGCAGCGACTTGGCGCTGTCGTACGACGTGCCGTGGCGCAAACCGAGAATCTGCTTGATGTACGAGATCTCGGCGTTGTTCATGATCTGGTCGTGCGACGCGTCGCGCACGTTCAGGAGCTTGCCGCGCAGCGGGAAGACGCCGTAGCGGTCGCGTCCGACCACGGACAGGCCGGAGATGGCGAGCGCCTTGGCGGAGTCGCCCTCGGTGAGGATCAGCGTGCAGTGCTCCGAGTTGCGCCCGCCGGCGTCGTTGGCGTCGTCCAGCTTGGGAATGCCGGTGAGCCGCGTCTTCTTGGCGCCATCCTGCTTCTTGAGCTCCTTGCTCTGCTTGAACGAGGCCCAGGACAGGATCTGCTCCACCACCCCGCTGCTCATCACCTTCTTGATGCACGCGTCGCTCGCCTCGTACTTGGACCCGAAGTTAGAGGCGCGCGTGTTGAGCGTCTCCTTGGTCTGCGAGTCAAACGCCGGGTTCTCGATGAGCGCGTTGACGAATACCCAGAGGTGGTTCTTGACGTGCGCCGCCTTGAGGTTCTTGCAGCTCTTCTCCTTCTTCTTGATCTTCTCCAGCAGCTTCGACGCGACCTCGTCGGCGACGGCGTTGACGTGCGTCCCGCCCTTCATGGTGCAGATGCCGTTCACGAACGAGCACTGCTGAAACTGGCCGCTGTCGCTGATGGTGACGCAAACCTCCCAGCGGTCGTTCACCTTCTCGTAAATCTTGGGCGCGTTCTCGCGCCCGTCCAAGTACAAGTCGACGTAGTCGCTGAACCCCTTCACCTTTAAACGCTCGCCGTTGAGGAAGATCTTGGTGTTCTTGCCGATGTTACCGGCCGCGTCGTACACGCGCTTGCACATGAGCGCCACGGTGTCCTCCTCGAGCGATGTCATGTTGAACTTGGCGAGGTCGGGCTTGAACGTGATGCAGGTCCAGTTATCCTTGGGCTTGCACTTAGTCACCACGGGCGCGCTCTTCTCGGACATGTTGTTCCGGAACACCTGACGGTACCGGCGCTCGCGCGACCCGTCGCACGTCTCGATGACGAATTCTTTGCTGAAGATGTTGGCGAGCTTAGCGCCGTACCCGTTGCGCCCGCCCGTCACCTTCTTCTCGCCGTCGTCGTAGTTGGAGGACGTGAGCAGGTGCCCGAAGATGAGCTCGGGGACGTACACGCCCTCCTCCTTGTGCATCTCCACGGGGATGCCGTTGCCGTCGTTGAAGACGCGCACGACGCCCTCGGCGGCGTCGATGTCCACCTTGAGCGTCACCATCGTCGGGTCGCGCACCTTGTTGTCCGTCGCGTTCACGAGGATCTCGTCGAAGATCTTGTACAGACCGGGCACGAAGCTCATCTGGCGCTGCACGAGCTTCTCCGTGGCTTTGTCGTACACCCAGGCCAGAGCCTCGGTCTTCTCGCAAGACCCGACGTACGTGTCGGGGCGAAGCAGGATGTGCTCCAGCTGCGTCTTCTTCTGGTAAATCTGCTCCACCGACTTTTTCGTGCCCGCGGGAGCCTTGTCCTTGGGCGCGGCGTTGGAGTTGACATCGCCCAGGGGGGCTTTCTTGGTCTTCGTCGCGGCAGCCTGCGACGTCGGCGCGCGTGTCGAAGGACGAGGGACGGTCGGTCAGCGTCGGCGGAACTCGGACGCTCGGCCCGAACGCCGTCGGCGCGCGTCGCGACGCGAGGGGAAGGAAACGCGAAACGCGCGCGACGCGTCGTGGCTCGAGGCGGGTGCCTGATGGGGAGAGTCGCGCTCGCGACGCACCTTGGCGGCGGCGACGGGGTTCTCGGAGGGCTCGAAATCGACGTCCGCCATGGTGACGACGCGCGATACGCTCGTCGAGGCGAACGGAGGGGTGCTGTGTGTGACCTCGCGACTGCGCGTGGGCGCGTGCGTCGGTGTATGCGCGATGGCGGAAGCGAGGAGGGGAACAAGAAGCGTTTTTTCCCCTGGCCGAGATTCGGGTGCCTGTTCCGGAAAAAAACCGTATGAGCATTTAGTCTGCTCGATACGTACCCAAAAAGCAGTCGCCAGTCTGTGACTCGTCGCTCTCGAGGCTCTTTGCGTCGAAGAAGTTCAGTCGCCCGTCTTGGCGAAGCCGTCGACCGCCGCCCGCGCACGTCTCCAAGTTTCCGGGTGCTAGCGGATCCGCCGCGACAACCCACTTTTCCCCGCGCCTCGCCGCGGTTCCCCTTCGACCGGTTCACACACAGCATGGGAGGCCTTCGCGTCGGGTTCGTGGGCGCCGGGATGATGGCCGAGGCCATCGCGGGCGGGCTGGACGCCGCGGGGGTGGCGAAGTTCGCCGACATGAGCGCGAGCAACCGCACGCAGCCCCGCCTTGATGTGTTCGCGTCGTGGGGCGTGACCCCCCGCGCTTCGAACAGCGAGGTGGCGCAGAACTGCGACGTGATCTTCATCTCCGTCAAGCCCTACACCGTCGCGCAGGTCCTGGAGGAGATGCGCCCCGTGCTCAGCAAGGACACGCTCGTGGTGTCCGTCGCCGCGGGCGTCACCATCGCCACCATGGAGGCCGCCGCGGGCCCCGGCGTGCCGGTCATCCGCGTCATGCCCAACACGCCGTGCCTGGTGGGCTGCGTCGCCGCGGGGATGGCCGCGGGGACGCACTGCGAGCCATCGCACACGGAGACCGTGGCGAGCCTCTTCAACGCCATCGGCAAGATCCACGAGGTGAAGGAGTCGCTGCTCAACGCCGTCACCGGCGTGAGCGGGAGCGGTCCGGCGTACATCTTCCAGGTGATTGAGGCGATGTCGGACGGCGGCGTGCTGGCGGGCCTCCCGCGGAACATCGCCACGGACCTCGCCGCGCAGACGGTCATGGGCGCGGCGAAGATGGTGCTGGAGACGGGCAAGCACCCAGGCGCGCTCAAGGACGGCGTCACGTCGCCGGGAGGCACCACCATCGCGGCCGTGCGCGTGCTCGAGGAAAACGGCGTGCGCGCCGCGTTCATCAGCGCCGTCAAAGCCGCCGCGGACAGAGGCGAGGAGCTCTCTAGACAGTGAGGAGACGCGCAAAAGCGCGCGCGCGTGTCGCGTGACCCGAGAGTAGCGTGTTTCGCGGTGTCATCGACGAGGACACGAAATGCCGTGATGAGGATAAGAAATGCCGTGATTTCGTCTCCGCTCCGCGCGCGCGCGTCGTCCCGCGCGCCGAGGCGACTCTTTTGAAATCTAATCCATCCCGTAGTATTAAAACTAAACTGTTGATATAAAATGGAGCGCGCGCGTCGACGCGCGACGCGCGGCGAGAGGTGTTGGTACAGGCGAGGAACGGCCGGCAATTTCGCGACCGCGCGTTCGCTCGCCTTCGCGTTCGGTTCGCGCGTCGAGGTCGAGCCCCGCGCGCGCGAAAAGAAGATGCGAAAAAAAAAGCAGAGACGCTCCGTCGTCATCTCGGCGCGCCCGCCACGCTCTGCGCGGCGAGGATGGCGCGCGCCGCCATGGCGAGGTCCGCGGGCGACGGCGCCTGCTGGCTGGCGTACTGCATCGCCTGCATCGGGTCCCACATGCTCTTGACCTGCGACGCGGCGTGCGAGACGGCCAACTGCGCCTGCAGCGCCGCCACGAAGGAGTTCCCGGCGACGAGCGCGGGATCCATCGCGGACGCGGCGCTCGGCTCGGGCGCCGGCGCCGGCGTCACCGGCACAACCTTCGCGGTGGGGAATGTCGTGGGCACCGAGTTCACGGACACACCGTGGAACGCGGGGTAGGCCATAGACGCGAGTTGCGCGAGCTGCTGCTGCAGCTGCATACCCGCCAGGAGACACGCGTGGTCGGCAAAGGCGCGCGCGCCGCGCACGCTCCCCTCGCCGTCGGCGGCGCCCGCCGCGGCGTGCGCCTTGGTGTTTGTGCTCTTGGTGCTGGTGTCGTCCTCCGCCTCGCCGTCGCTCTCCCTGCGCTCCACCTGCAGGCTGGCAGCGACGAGCTGCTCGAGGCCCACCACAGCGTTGTTCTCGGACCCGGACTCGGCGACGGCGCGCGTCTCGCACGAGTTGGCCGACTTGCCCGGGGACGACGGCGAGTCGCGTTCGCTCAGCCGCCGCCGCTTCGCCGACGGCGCGGAGGGCGCCGAGCCGACGCGCGCGCCCGCCGCGAGCACGCGGCGCAGCGTGCTGTTGAAACGGTTCTTCACCTGGTTATCCGTCCTGCGAACGTTTTCAAACCAAGGGACACGAGAGCGAGTGGATGGTTTTGTCGCGTCAGTCGGGCGCGCCGTCGCGTGACCGATCGCGAGACGAGAAAAAAAAAGCGTCTCGAAAACCGTCGTCCACCGGGGGGCGCGAAATGACCGACTTCGCCTTTTCGACCGCGCGGCGGCGTCGGTTGTGGTTTTTCGAGAACTTGCGCCAAAAAAAAAAAAACCGCAAAAAAGCGAGACCAAAAAGCCACGGAGGTTTTCCCGCGAGCGGGGGTC
>Ga0209666_1001170_pt1 | contig 20174 bp, 17 predicted proteins | sample SaaInlV_125m_DNA_FD_184679 | JGI IMG/M metagenome (GOLD analysis project Ga0209666, IMG submission 184679) | Marine microbial communities from expanding oxygen minimum zones in the Saanich Inlet - Saanich Inlet SI037_S3LV_10m_DNA (SPAdes)... | ecosystem: Environmental > Aquatic > Marine >...
CCGTATGTACCGGAAGATCTCCAGGAGAGTGAAATCATCCTCAATCAGTGGTTAGCTGACGATCTGGATGCCAAGCCGGGTGACTCGGTAGAGATGACCTATTTCGAAGTCGGACTGGGGCGTGATCTCAGAGAGGCCACGACAGCGTTTACAGTGAGGGCGATTGTCCCAATGCAAGCCCCTTACGATGACCCGGATCTGATGCCTGATTTCCCCGGGCTGAAGGAAGCGGATAATTGCCGGGATTGGGATACCGGTTTCCCAATTGATCTCGACCTGATTCGCGACAAGGACAACGCCTACTGGGAAGCACACAAAGGCACGCCCAAGGCGTTTATTTCGCTCAGCAAAGGACGAGAAATCTGGGAGAACAGATTCGGGGCTCTGACGGCTGTAAGGTATCCAGAAATCACAACTTCCACTCAAAAAGAGGCTCTCGAATCAGCGATCCTGAGAAACCTGAAACCATCCACGCTCGGTGTCATGAGCATTCCAGTGAAAATGCAGGCATGGAATTCGGTGCTTCAGTCCCAGGATTTCGGGGGTCTGTTCATTGGGTTCAGTTTCTTTCTTATCATCGCAGCTCTGATTTTGATGAATCTGCTTTTTCAATTTGTTGTGGAGCAACGCACTCAGGAGTCGGGCATATTACTGGCGATAGGCATGACTCCAAAACGCTTGAAACAGTTTTTACTGCGGGAAGGAATGCTCATCAGCTTGCTGGGACACGTCGCCGGGGTGGTTTTTGCCATTCTTTATGCCAAGGGAATGCTCTATGGCTTATCCACCATTTGGAGTGATGCCGTGGGCACGTCATCACTTCAGTTCCACTTTAATCCTGCTACCATATCCGGAGCTGCGGTCGGATCGATAGCGTTGACCGGAATGACACTTTGGTGGGGGCTTCGAAAGCAGATTCAGAAACCTGCGCACGTCCTTTTGACCGAAAGTCAGGTGGAAGGTCAAGCAGTGGAGCAAGCGCCTAAAGGAGCCAATCGAAGATTCGTGGTAGGTATCGTTTGTGGGTTTGCAGCTCTGGGAATCGCAGCTATGGGCATGGAGGGTAATCCAAGCAAAGCAACAGGCGCTTTCTTCGGAGCTGGTTCCCTGTTATTGATCGCAGGCTTGAACCTGGCATCCGCTTACTTGCGTAAGGCCACTGATCAAGGATCATCAAAACCGCCCTCACTTTTACAGTGGGGAATTAGAAATGCTTCGCGCCGCAGAAAGCGGAGTTTGGCTACGATCAGCATGCTGGCTTTCGGGTCCTTTCTGGTCATCGCCGTAGGAGCCAACAAACTGAACGCTTTGCGTGACGCCGAAAAACGTTCTTCCGGAACTGGCGGATTCGCTTTCTGGGGGGAATCAACGGCTCCTGTGGTCAGAAATCTAAACACAGCGGAAGGAGCGGAAGCATACGGATTATTCCAGGATGAACTCGAAGGTGTCCGTTTTGTGCCATTCAGGCGTCGTGACGGGGAACAAGCAAGTTGCCTGAATCTAAACCGAGCACAGCGACCACAGCTACTGGGAGTCGATCCAGAGGCACTTGCTTCCCGCAATGCGTTTACATTTGCGCAAGTCAGCGTAGAGATTCCAGAGGATTCGTCAGCATGGAATTTACTTTCAAACAATGCACCCGACGGAACAGTTCCTGGTATCGCTGATATTAATTCAATCATGTGGGCAATGGGGAAAAATGTTGGGGATATTCTTGAATTCCAGAACACACAAGGAGAAACATTCAGAGTAAGACTGGTTGCCGCAGTGGCCAATTCTATCCTGCAGGGAAATGTGATTATTTCTGAATCGGCGTTTCTGCAACATTACCCCAACGAACCCGGTTACAAAACATTCCTCCTCGATGCACCTGCCGAGCAGAAGGAACGCGTTGCAATTACTTTGACCCGAGCCATGGAAGATGATGGCCTTTCCCTCTCAGATACCATTGAACGCATGCGAGCATTCAATGCTGTTCAAAACACTTATTTGTCAACCTTTCAGTTACTTGGGGGCCTTGGCATGGTGCTTGGCAGCTTCGGCCTGGGAGTGGTCGTATTGAGGAATCTTCTCGATCGCAGGACTGAATTGGGGCTATTGACCGCAGTCGGATTCACCCGCAATCGCATCAGGAAGCTGGTCTTGCTAGAGCATTTCGGGTTGCTTAGTGCAGGATTATTTACGGGAAGCTTGAGTGCCTTGATAGCTGTCTTTCCAAGCCTTCAATCACCCGGTGCCGACATTCCTTACGCCTCCCTGGCCTTGACGCTCTTCACCATTTTCGGCACGGGCTTCATCTGGATACTTTTTGCCACCCAATCCGCATTGAAGGGACAATTTTTGGATTCCTTGCGTGATCAGTGACAATACTTGAACCCCTTCGTGGGCCATCTTCATGAAAATCAAATGTCCAACTGGCCTTTAACAGGCCGCTCAAAAGTGAAAATAAATTTTCTGGACACCTCAGAGCAGGAGTGTTTCAGACAGGAAACCCATTTTCTTTATTTAGAATCATTCTAAGTATTGACACAATTAATAGCTACGTTACTTTTAACTGAACGAAAATGGCAACATCAGAAAACAAGGGCCTGGCCCGCAAGCTGGCAGACAGCGGTCTGCGTATGACTACACAGAGAGAGCATGTGTACAATACGTTACTTGAGCAGACAGACCACCCATCAGCAGATGACGTTTACCTTCGAGCCAAGGCCGACATGCCTGAGATATCCATGGCCACCGTTTACAATACGCTGGATGCTCTCGTGAAGTGCGGGCTCATCAAACAAGTCAATGTTGAACGATCAGCGACGCGTTATTGCTCCAATCTCAGGGAACATTGCCATTTTTTCTGTGAGGAATGCGGCAACATTCACGACGTGAATTTCAAGAAAGACAGGGGGGCACTTCCTTTAAGAATCCCCAAACATCTGATCCCAACTCAAGTGGATATTTCGATACGCGGGCATTGCAGCAACCCAGTCAACTGTCCCAATCGCGCTGAAAACTGAGCGATTGCTGGATCATCCATAACTTAACGAATTGAAAGACCGAATTTTAAGGTCTTAAGTAAGATTTTCAACCAAACAAACTTTTTTACCATGAGTAGCGCAACAGAGACCATTGAAGGATTTGTAAAGAGTGAATACAAGTATGGCTTCATCACTGATATTGAAGCCGAATCAGCTCCTCCCGGACTGAGTGAAGAAATTGTCCGATTTATTTCGGCCAAGAAAAACGAGCCGGAGTTCATGCTGGAGTGGCGGTTGAAGGCTTACCGACATTGGTTGAAAATGTCCAATCCGACTTGGCCGAAAGCGGATTATCCACCGATTGATTTTCAGGATATAATTTATTATTCCGCTCCCAAAAAAAACACAGATGGTCCTAAAAGTCTGGATGAAGTCGACCCAAAACTTCTGGAAACATACGAAAAACTTGGCATTCCTTTACATGAGCGAGCCCGCCTGGCCGGCGTTGCAGTAGATGCGGTGTTTGACAGTGTTTCCGTGGGGACCACCTATCAGGAAGCTCTGGCTGAAAAAGGCATTATCTTCTGTCCGATGTCGGAAGCCGTCCAGAAGCATCCGGAGCTTGTAGAAAAATATTTGGGCAGTGTGGTTCCCTACACGGACAACTTTTACGCAGCATTGAACTCCGCTGTTTTCAGTGATGGTTCATTCGTATACATACCCAAAGGGGTGCGGTGCCCAATGGATTTATCCACTTATTTCCGCATCAATGCTGCAAAATCGGGACAATTCGAACGAACGCTGATTGTAGCAGAGGAAGGTAGCTACGTGAGTTATCTGGAAGGATGCACCGCACCCATGCGTGATGAAAATCAATTGCATGCGGCGGTGGTCGAATTGGTCGTTCTTGATGACGCTGAAATCAAATACTCCACAGTCCAGAACTGGTATCCTGGTGATGAAAACGGCAAGGGTGGCATTTACAATTTCGTGACGAAGAGGGGACTTTGCAAGGGGCGCAACTCAAAGATTTCCTGGACTCAAGTTGAAACCGGATCCGCCATCACCTGGAAGTATCCCAGTTGCGTGCTTCTGGGGGAAAACAGCGTAGGGGAATTCTACTCTGTTGCGCTGACGAACAACCGTCAACAGGCTGACACAGGTACCAAGATGGTGCATATTGGTAAAAATACACGCAGTACCATCATCTCCAAGGGGATTTCTGCAGGGAAGGGGCAAAACAGTTACAGAGGCCTCGTGCAAGCACGTAAATCAGCCGAGCAAGCAAGGAACTTTTCACAGTGCGACTCCCTGCTGATTGGTGATCAATGTGGAGCCCACACATTTCCTTATATTGAAGTTAAAAACACGACTGCAAGCGTGGAACATGAGGCAACCACCAGCAAGATCGGGGAGGATCAGATCTTCTATTGTAACCAACGCGGCATATCCACACAGGATGCCGTCAACATGATCGTCAACGGTTTTTGCAAGGAGGTCTTCCGCGAGCTTCCAATGGAGTTCGCGGTCGAAGCTCAAAAACTACTCGGCGTCAGCCTTGAAGGTAGCGTCGGTTAAACCTCCTCCAATCATTGAATAATTTTTAAGTATAATTTCATTTTTATGTCGAATAAATCACTCTTACGAATCAACAATCTGCAGGCTGGCGTGGAGGGGCGCACTATTCTCAAAGGGATCAATCTCGAAATCAATGCTGGAGAAGTCCATGCCATCATGGGCCCTAACGGCAGCGGAAAAAGCACTCTGGCATCAGTGATTGCCGGGCGTGAAGGATACGAAATCCTGGGTGGGGAAATTGAGTTCCGGGGCGAAGATCTCATGGATATGGAAGCAGACGAGCGCGCTCACCTTGGCCTCTTCCTCGCTTTTCAGTATCCTGTGGAAATTCCTGGAGTAAACACTACCTACTTCCTGAAGTCAGCGATCAACGAAACGCGCAAAGCCAGGGGTGAAAAGGAGCTGGATGCAGTTGAGTTCCTCAAATTCATAAAATCCAAAGCAAAGCTGCTGGATCTACCTGAAGATTTCTTGAAACGTTCGTTGAACGTAGGGTTTTCAGGTGGCGAAAAGAAACGCAATGAAATTTTCCAGATGGCCGCCCTTGAACCTGTCATGGCTGTGTTGGATGAAACCGATTCGGGTCTGGACATTGACGCGCTCAAAGTGGTCGCCAACGGAGTCAACCAATTACGCGGTCCTGAATCTGCTCAGCTGGTCATCACACATTATCAACGTCTACTGGATTATATTGTGCCGGATGTGGTGCATGTTCTGCATGACGGACGCATTATCAAAACGGGCCCCAAGGAACTAGCTCATGAACTGGAGGACAAGGGCTACGATTGGGTCATCAAAGAAGCTGAGCAACCAGCGTAATCATTGCATCACCCTTTCAACACTATCATGACCGAAACTGTTCAAATAGAGGAGAGTGATTCATGGCTGGAAGCTTTCGAAGCTCTGGAGCATGCCGATAAGGATTCTCCAACCTGGCTGATCCCTTTCAGGAAGGCCGGACTGGCGCAATACGCCAAAACCGGATTACCCACTCTGCGTGATGAGGATTGGAGATTTACGAATATCGATCCAATTCGCAAGACAGCCTTCAGGCCCACCTTAGCTCCAGGCATCTTGGAGGCAGCCATGCTTGATGGCATTCCCTACCCTCTCAAAACAGGGAATGCTGCAAGACTTGTATTCCTCGACGGCCATTTTCAGAGGGAACTATCTGATATGAGCAAACTTCCTCAAAACGTCACGTCTCTCTCCATGAAAGACGCAGTGGCCAGGGAGGACTTGAGATTGGATCAGCACCTGGGACAATATACTTATCACCATGACAACCCATTTGCAGCGCTGAATGCGGCCTTCTTTCAGGACGGCTTTTATCTGAACATACCAAAAAACCTGCAGATAGAAACACCGTTGCATATCATCCATCTTTCGAGTGGCAACGATGCTCAAGCGTCATTTGCCAGATTCTTTATTCGCGCCGGAGAATTTTCAAAATGCACCATTCTTGAATCCCACCATGCGCTCAGTGAGGGGATTTACCTGAACGCTCCCACTACTGAATTTGTTGTGGAGAATGAAGCAAATATTGAACACATCAAAATCCAGGATGAATCCAAGCAGGCATTTCATCTTGCCAGTGTTTACGCTCACGTTGGAAGGGCTGCTCAGTTCCATTCTCATTACCTGAATATGGGAGGCCGTATCAGCCGAAACAATATCCGCACCAAACTGAATGGAGAGGGTCTTGAGTGCGTGCTGAACGGACTATACCTTGCTGATGGTGATCAGTTGTCAGACAATCACATGATCGTGGACCATTCCAAGCCTCATTGTGATAGTCACGAATATTTCAACGGCATTCTGGACGATAAAGCGCGCGGTGTTTTCCATGGACGTATCCTCGTGCAACAAATCGCTCAGAAGACGGATGCTAAACAGACGAACAAAAACCTGTTACTCTCCAATGACGCGACTGCCGACACCAAACCTCAACTTGAAATTTATGCAGATGATGTCAAATGTACCCACGGCGCAACCATTGGGCAACTCGATGACGAAGCCATTTATTATCTGAGGACAAGAGGAGTACCCAAGGTGGTAGCTCAACAAATGCTTGTTCATGCTTTTGCAGGTGAAATAATCGATCGCATCCATCACGAGCTTATTCGAGAAGAACTGGATGAGGTGGTTTGGACCCGCTTGGAAAAATTCGCTCACTTTCAAAACGTCTCAACGACATAATTCAAACACGACGCATCCAATGCAGAATCAGGAATCCATCGAACTGACACGCGACGTTGAAGCCGCCATTGTTCCAGCCGGAGATCAAGTCACTCTGATCAAGGGAGAAACAGCCCAGATTACGCAGGAACTGGGAGGCTCTTTCACCGTTTTGGTCAACGGTAACATGTTTCGCATACAGGGCAAAGACGCCGATGCACTGGGACGTGAGGTCACGGAAAGCCGCATCAAGGCAGCCATAGAGGGAGATGTTGCGACTCCTGAGGAGGTGGAGGCTCATGTATGGGAGCAGATGAAAACGTGTTTCGATCCTGAGATACCAGTCAACGTGGTTGATCTGGGCTTGATTTATGACTGCGTGGTAACGCCCGTAAAGGAAAAAAACAGTTATCATATACTGGTCAAAATGACGTTGACTGCGCCGGGCTGTGGAATGGGTCCGGTCATTCAGCAAGACGTTCAAAATAAGGTCATGTGCATTGAAGATGTGTCCGAAGCTGATGTCGAATTAGTCTGGGAGCCACAATGGAATCAAGGCATGATGACCGAAGCCGCCAAATTACAACTGGGTTTGATGTGACAATGAACACCGTGGACGAAACTGTTTCCACATCTGCAGGCGACACGCTGAGCCTGGAAACGCGAAAAGACTTTCCTGTCCTGCATCAGGAAATCAATGGTCATCAATTGATATACTTTGATAACGCTGCCACAAGCCAGAAACCTTCTCAGGTTCTGGATGCCATTCAGCATTACTATCAACATGACAATGCGAACGTGCATCGAGGCATCCATGAACTCAGCAATCGTGCTACACTTGGCTATGAGTCCGCACGCGAGCGAACGGCTGAATTCATCAATGCAAACAGTGCTCGAGAAATTATTTTTACGCGGGGAACAACTGAGGCCGTAAACCTGCTGGCATCATCTCTGAGTCAGTCAGTCTTGAAGCCTGATGATACGATATTGATTACCGAAATGGAGCACCACAGCAATATGGTGCCCTGGCAAATGGTCGCCGAGCGAACAGGGGCCACACTGAAATACCTACCGGTCAAGGATACTCAGGGTGCTTTGGACCTGGAGCATCTGGACAAGTGGATGACACCTGATGTTAAAATCTTTAGCTGCGTCCATATTTCAAATAGCCTCGGCACCATCAACCCGGTCAAACAGCTGTGTGCAAAAGCCAGGTCGGTGGGAGCATTGACGTTTATTGATGGAGCTCAGAGTGCGGGTCATTATCCTGTGGATGTTCAGGATATTGATTGTGATTTCTACGCCTTTTCCGGTCACAAGATTGTTGGGCCAACGGGTATTGGAGTACTCTATGGAAAGAGAAACGTTCTGGAACAATTGCCTCCATATCAGGGCGGTGGTGAAATGATTTCTGAGGTTAGTTATGATGGCCCAAGCTTCAAGGAAGCTCCTCATAAATTCGAAGCAGGAACACCTAATATGTCAGGAGCAGTTGGTTTGGCTGCAGCCATGGATTACATTGATGCCATCGGACGTAAGGAAATCTTTGAACACGATCGCTCTTTGGCTGAATATTTTTATAGGGAAGTCAAATCGATTCCCGGAACTCAGGTGTATGGCCCCGAGCAAAATCGTGCTGGTCTGGTAAGCTTTCTACTTGGTGGAATGCACTCTCACGATGTGGTGACTCTGGCTGACCAAAAGGGAATAGCGCTCAGAGGAGGACATCATTGCACGCAGCCCCTGATGAAGAAATTTGGAGTCACAGGAACGGCACGCGCGAGTTTTTATTTCTACAACAACCGCCAGGAAATCGACCGAAGTCTGGAGGTCCTGGCACATATACAGAAGCGCTTCGGAGACTGAAGGGGCTTTGGTAACCACACGGAGAGCACGAAGTTCAGGCCCAAAACTGATTTACCTATATGAGCAACCCATCCAGCATTACACCAAAGTCCACCATGCATGAGCTTTTGGAGACCTACCCATGGGCTCAACGTGCTCTCTTCCGCCATTACCATATTGGTGGTTGCAGCAGCTGTGCTTTTCAGGCGGATGAAACTGTGGAAGACCTATGCAAACGTAATGAGAATATTGATCCCAATGAACTCATCACAAAGGTCCAGCAAAGCCATGATGAAGATCAGAAAGTATTGATGAAGTCGACCGCTGTTTTTGAAGCTCTCCAGTCCAATGAACCCTGCCGTCTGGTGGATATCCGGACCAGTGAAGAATGGGAGGCAGTCAAACTGGTTGAAGCCATACATATGTCTCAGGAATCCATGCAGGAGATCCTTGCCCAATGGCCTCGCGAAGATTTGCTTGTCATCTACGATCATACCGGCAAAAGCAGTCTTGACGCTGCAACCTACTTTCAAGGCCAGGGATTCAAGAATGTTCGCTGCATGGACGGAGGGATCGACGCCTGGGCTCGCGAAGTCGACAAGGACGTCCCAAGATATCGACTTGAACCAGTAGAGGGTTGATTTAAGCCTGAAAACTCATAGGCTTGTTTAGGAGTTATATGACAGATGCCTTTCAACAAAAAGTAGAAGAAGCCATGCGCAACCCCAAGAATCTCGGGGAGATGAAAGATGCAGACACCATCGGCACGGTAGGTGGCGCGGGTTGTGGAGACATGCTGCGCATGTGGCTCAAGTTTGAAGATAAGGACGGCAAGAAGGTCATCGACAAGGCATCATTTCAATCCTTCGGATGCGAGACTGCCATTGCCGCGGCCAGTATGGCGACGGAAATGCTGAAAGGGAAAACGACCGAAGAAGCCGTTCGAATGTCTGGGGCAGAGTTGGCCGCCGATCTGGGACCTCTTCCGCCAACAAAAATTCATTGTACCACACTGGTGGAAGACGCAATCAGGAGCGCGATAGAGTCGCATGAGGGAAAATCCTGCACTTCTTCCGACCTTGAGCCGGAGCAGACAAAGAACAGCCAAAGCCTTCTCGACACGATGCATGCTTCGGGGAAGGGCGGTAAGGGATTGAAGGTGGTTCTGCTGCCCTCAGAAGACAGCTGAAACTAGCCTGACATAATGCAAGCAATGAGGAGCAGAAAGATACAGGAGACTCTCAGCTTCGCAGTCATAGTTTCGACATGGTCTCAAAAAAATCATTCTATTCACGAAACGATTCGCCCTTTCGATGAGTCTTTGATCAAGGCAAAATTCGTTCCTGTAGAAGGAACAAAGTTGTTCATGGAAAGTATCAGTCAGAAAACTCTCAACACACTGAGGCCTGGCAATGGGCACATTGCTTTCACCCCACAGTCCCAACCAAGCCCAATCCCTTTCCCTATAAAACCCAAGGCAATTCAAAAAGCCGAGAACCATGGCAATGCCCGGCGTCTCAAGTATCAGGCTCTGAAAACAGCAGGCCCGGAAGCAGGTAAGATGAAACATGATTTAGTGAAAAGGTTGCAGGATGCCCGCTTCAAAGAAATGGGATTGTCGTTTGACGGTTGAATCAACATTCTGAGCGGTTTTATTCAGCGAGCGGAAAAATAACGGAAATGTCATTAAACAATATACCGAGTTTTCACCCTGAAGAAAGTATGATGTATCGTATTGCAGGATTCGTTTCGACCTGGCTGATTTTGATCGGTTTGGGAGCAAATCTGACACAGGCAGCAGAAACAAAACTTTCCCTTCTGCTGGACAAGACAGAGGCCACTCCAGGCGACACTGTTCTTGCCGGAATTCGCCTGGAGCTCAAGGAAGGCTGGCACACTTACTGGCGCTACGGGGGTGATGCAGCCCAACCGCCCAGGATTACCTGGAAGTTACCACCCGGAATCACTGCGGGCAGTATTCGCTGGCCTCTTCCTGTAAAAGAAGAAAGCTCTGGTCTCTATTCCTATGCCTATCACGACGATATTGTACTGCTCGTTCCCTTGACGATAGGCTCTGACCTCAAAACGGGGTCTGTCAAGCTGAATGCGGATGTCTTCTGGCTGGAATGCAAAGAATCCTGTATTCCTCGCAATGGAACAATCAGTCGCACCCTCAAGATTGGGACGACTGGCAAATCGTCGCCCGAAGCCTCTTCATTAGCCGCATGGAACAATAAAGTGCCTCCACCAGCTGTTGACTTGAAATTCAAGGCTGATTGGTCGAAAAGTATAGCCGATGATGAACGTCAACTGACCATTGAGCTAGCTGAGAACCAAGGCTTCTATTTCAAAGATTTCTATCCCTTTGAAAACGAGGATTACGAAATCGGAGGAAAAACAACTTTTGAACAGGCCGAGGGCAAATCTTTGTCGCTGACCAAAATACTCCTCAATTGGGGAGAAACATGGCCTGATAAAATAAGTGGTGTTGCCGTGCTGGCAAAGCAGACCGGAGAAAATACCCGGGCTTATGAAATTTCAGTGACTTTGGGAGAGGGTTTTGAGACTGAAAAGGCAAGCACTGCATTGACAATACCCGCACCCGCGAACGCAGCTCCGGATGGGGCGGAAGCAACCCCTGTCGAGGAATCAAGTGGGGGATGGCCCCTGATGCTGTTGTTCGCTTTTGTGGGTGGTTTCATCTTGAACTTCATGCCATGCGTACTACCGGTTATTTCCCTGAAGATCCTGGGGTTCGTGCATCAAAGCAAAGAACAACCCAGACGCATCTTTCAACTCGGACTACTTTACGGCGTAGGAGTACTATTCTCTTTTTGGATCCTCGCAGGGCTGGTGATCGGCGTACAATCGGCGGGTAACCTGGCGAACTGGGGCATGCAATTCCAAAACCCTCAATTCCTTGTCCTCATGACTCTTCTGGTCACACTGGTCGCACTTAATTTTTTCGGTGTCTTTGAAATTACAGGCGGGCGTTTGACCAGCGCAGCCTCAAATGCAGCCTCACGCAATGGAAACATGGGAGCGTTTTTCAACGGCATACTGGCAACTGTGCTGGCAACGCCTTGCACCGCACCATTTTTAGGCACAGCCCTGGGATTTGCGTTCACACAACCCCCAGTCGGCATCGTGGTCTTGTTCACAGCCGTCGCCATGGGTTTGGCGTTTCCTTATATCTTGTTAAGCTGGAACCCAGCCTGGCTCGGCATCCTCCCCAAACCAGGCGCATGGATGGAACGTTTTAAAGTCTTCATGGGCTTTCCCATGATAGGCACCGCCATCTGGCTCTATACCATTGCCCGCTTGCATTTCGGAGAAAAAGGGGATCTCTGGATGGGATTATTGCTTGTGTTCGTCGCCATGGCTGCATGGGTCTATGGAGAATTTGTGCAACGAGGAAGCTCACGCAAAGGACTGGCCCTGGGAGTCAGCGCGGCATGCCTTTTATTTGCCTATGGGTGGATTCTTGAAAGCGAACTTAACTGGCGTGATCCTGTTGGCCCTGTAACTGCAAATGCAGGAAACGTAAGCAAAGGTAAAAATGGAATCCTCTGGCAAGCATGGTCCGAGGAAGCCGTGGCCAAAGCGCGTGCAGAGGGTAAGGTCGTCCTCGTAGATTTCACTGCCAAATGGTGCGCTAACTGCCAGATCAACAAAAAAACCAGCATCGAAATCGAGAAAGTACGTCAAAAACTCGAGAGCATCAGCGGTATTACTTTCAAAGGCGACTACACCTTTTACGATTCAAGGATCACGGCACAACTCCAGAAATTTGGGCGCAGCGGGGTGCCTCTGGTGCTGGTCTATGCCCCCGGCGCAGAGCCCCCCATCCTCCTTCCCGAATTACTCACACCTGGCATCGTCCTAGAAGCCCTAGAAAAAGCTTCTAGCAAAAGTTGATTCAAGTCGCCTGCCATGAGCAGCGAGAGTTGCCCGACGATGAGACAATCCTTGTCAAGTTACGTCATGTTGAGCAGAGAGAAGGGTATTAGAGAAGAAGAAAACCAAAGTAAGAACCCGCAGCGCACTGAGCCAGATTCATTTGAACGGCTCCTGATGAACCCTTGATATCGAGCGGGAGCAGCATGCATATTTCAATTTGGCTCGTCTGAGAGCTGTCGATGGATCATGAGTTCACATTCGAAGTTCAGGCTGCCCCCGAGACTCCACGAAACATACGGTCATGATTGGATTCAGTTTGAGCTTCCAGTTCATCCATAGGACACCCCAGCCAACCTGAAACAAACCGATAGACAGAGCGCAGATTACCGGGATGATTGACAGGCGCATTTTTGTGATCCACCCCTCCATGATGTGTTTGCAAATGTTCAGGAAGATGCATATCCGGCGCGTCCGTTTCGATGAGTAAACGGTCAAATGGAATTTGCTCAAAAACTTTCTTTCTGGACGCTTTTCTCGGATGCGCAAAATAACCGGAAATTGAAAAACGGGCTCCCATCGCAACCCATTCCTGAATCATTTCAACCGGACCGCTGTATGAATGCAGAAGAAAACCCGGCCCCAGGTGAGGGACGCGTCTCACCAGATCCAGAAGCCGCCCCCAGGCTTTCAAACAATGCACACTAACAGGCAAGCCCAGGCGGTTGGCCAACTCCCATTGCAGAAGGAACACCTCTTCCTGTTCCTCGATATTGTCCTTGCGAAACCAGCGATCAAGACCGATTTCACCCACAGCCGCTGGAAAAGTCGTTAAATGTTCCTCGAGATGATGCAACCAATTCGAGGAACGTTCGTTCAACCACCAGGGATGCAATCCGAAGGAAGGTATCACTTGTGAGAACGAATCTGCACAATCAACCACCTTCCCCCAATCCCCTTCCCTCGTGCCATTGACGACTAATTGACGGATATTTTCAGATTCAATGAGCTTCGCCATCTGTGGACGAACTCCATCAAGCCGAACGTCCTGGAGATGTAGATGTGCATCAATGAGCATGGGAATTATTCAGAATCCTTCGGTGCCACCATTGACTCAGTTGACCTGCAGACCTAACCGGCAAATGGAAGAATCCGGGAGAACACCAGAATCTCCACCAAACCTAACAGCGAAATCGCAGTCAAAAGCACGCTCCATGTGCGGAGTGTTTCCTTTTCGGTAAAGCCGCTGAGACGCTGCACGACCCAGAATCCACTGTCATTCATCCAAGAAAGAGTGATACTTCCGAATCCTACGGCAAGGAAGATATACAAGGGGTGATAAGTCAGGCCCGCCCCATCCCCTATGACTGCTGCCATCAACCCCACACCAGTGATCATGGCAACTGTCGCAGAGCCTTGAGCAATACGTACGACTGCTGTCGCCAGCCAGGCGAGCAGGATATAGGAAATATTGAACTTGTCGGCGAGTGCCTGAATGGTTTCTCCAACTCCAGCCAGACGGATCATCCCGCCAAATGCACCACCCGCACCTGTGATCAGAATGATGACGCCAGCCATGTGCAGAGGGGCATCCAATTTTTCACTCAAGGTCTTTGAGAGATTCCCTTTGAGGGAAGGATTGTTTTTGATGAGCTGAGCAGCGTAAGTTGCGACAGCAAAAGCGGCAGCAATCAGCATGGCAATATTGGAATGCCCTACAAACTGAAGGTAAGGGTATAATTTACCTTGATCCTTACCCAGCATGTCCAGCACGGACACCAAAGAAATAGCAACAACTGGAAATGCAACTGGAATGGATGACACAAACAATCCCGGCAGTTCACTGTCTTTTTTATCAACAATGGATTTTAGATCTTGAGCTGAGGTGCCAGGTACGTTGCGCATGGGAATATTCAGTTTATCGTCAAACCTCTTGGCCATCACGAGCACCAACCATGCTGGGAGTATACTGGCTGCCAACCCTGCCATGATGGCAACCCCAAGATCTATTTTCAGTGTATTCGCGATCATCAGCGGCCCAGGCGTAGGTGGCACCATGGAATGGGTGATAGCCCCCGCACCTGCCATGGCAATGACATACATCGTGTAGCTCTTGCCCGTGCGAAGGCTCAAGGCACGCGCAAGCGGTATGAGCAGAAAAAATACCGTGTCAAAGAATACAGGGATCGAGAGGAGAAACCCACTCATGAGCAGCACGATCCCAGCTCGCTTTTCTCCGCACACCTTGAGCAGGGATCTGACAATTCGATCTGCAGCCCCGCTTCCCATGAGACACGTTCCGATGATGGCAGCCAGCGCGATGACCAATCCAATCCCGCCGGCAGTATTTCCAAAGCCTTTGAGCGACCACTTGACGGATTTAATCAGGTTATTCCCTTCAAGATCTGTCATATCCAGTGCCACTCTGGAATCAAAAAGCCCCTTGTTCAAGTCGTTCAGATTAGGTAGATCGCCAGTCAGAATACCCGCAAGGACAGCCGCAAGGATCAATGCTAGAAATGCGTGAACTCGCAGCATGGTAATGGCGACGACGATGAAGACCACGCAGATGGACAAAATTGCAAATGGCCACATTGAAATGGAAGCCTCTACGCTTGCTTGTGCTAGTAAGGGTATCATAGTTACTACAGATGGGGTTTGCATAAGTCCCGCATAAATTGCTGCAAGGGTCAAGAGTTCTTGTGGATGGTTCGGGAGCTGACGCGTGGCTTTTAGATCGAAAAAGCAATCGAGTCGCTAAAAAAAAACACCACTCAACCTAAATTCGCAATCTTGTGATAAACCCTTCATTTCAGTCCCATGAAACAGACGAAATCATGTTGCTTAAAATAGGACATTGCATACAAATTCACGACGTTTACCCCATAATAACGAACCTTCATTACATGTTTTTTATATTTTTATTTTTTACTAATTTACTATTGACGAACTACTTACCTATTTATATTATTATATAAGGTGATCCACTCACCGTTATCAGGCACAAGAGTGATCGGGTTCAACTATGCTTCAGGTGGGGTGCACATGAAGCTTAACTCGGTCACTCTTCACCCTTTCACACTCTAGCCTTAAAAACCCTTTACTCCCGGCAGAATGACTTAATTTACATCTTGGTTCCTGCACTAAACTAGGGTAACCAAATTAAGTGTTTCTCGAGCGCAACATTAATAATCTGGCACTGACTGGTTTCATGGGAGTGGGCAAATCCACGGTGGGACGTCATCTTGCCGATTACCTGAGTTTCCAGTTCAAGGATACGGATGAGATCATTGAAGAAAGGAACAAAAGCACCATTTCAGAGATCTTTGATTCGCGTGGAGAATCCTATTTCCGTGCATTGGAGAAGAAGCTGATCGAGGAAATGCTGGGCTGGAACCAGTGTGTCATATCCACCGGCGGGGGATTGGTTGCATTTGAGGATAATATGCTTCAACTCAAGAAAAGTGCATTTGTTGTGTGTTTATGGGCAAAGCCTGAAACCATTTTCAATCGCATCAAACGCCAATCGAACCGCCCGTTGCTTCAGACGGATAATCCATTTGAAACCATCCGGACCATGCTGGAAAAGCGCAAATCCGCTTATCGTACTGCGGATCTGATGATTAACACAGATACACGTCCCATGAGGCAAATCAGCCAGATCATCATTCGACAATTTCGCCAAGCGCAACAACAATCGGGAAAACAAAACCGCCCTACCCCTCTATCTTAATATTCTGAGAATGGGCCGATAAATGGTCGGTCAGTCATGCCGTGATTCCATCAAAAGAACAGATACGCAAAATCGCCCTCACGTTAGGGTTCGATGCATGCGGCTTTACGGGAGCAGAAAGTCCGGATACTTACCCAAACTATGTTGATTGGATTAACAATGAAAAGCACGGCAGGATGGAGTATCTGCGAAGGCATTCCGAAAAAAAAGGAGACATGGACAAGGTGTTGCCAGGCATCAAATCCGTCATCAGCTTAGCAATCTCATATCAGATTCCGGAACCATCAAACCAATCCTTGGCAAACAAGGAGAGTTCACTCCCCAGGGGATTGATCGCCCGCTATGCCCGACACGAAGACTACCACGATGCACTCAAGAAGCCTCTTGAAGATTTGTGTAACCAACTCACCCGCCTGAATGACAAGGATCACCGACACCTTGCTTACCTGGACACAGGCCCCATCATGGAGCGTGATCTGGCTCAGCGAGCAGGCTTGGGATTCGTGGGTAAACACACCAACCTGATCAGCCGCTCCCTTGGCAACTGGTTTTTTATTGCTGAAATCCTGACAACGCTAAGTCTGGAACCCGATGAGCCAGAGCGTAACCGGTGCGGCACTTGTACACGATGCCTGCAGGCCTGTCCAACGGACGCCATTGAAGCCCCATTCAAACTGGATGCACGAAAATGTATCTCTTACCTCACCATCGAGTTGAAGGGTTCCATCCCCGAGGCGCTGCGCCCGGCTATCGGCAATCGTATATTCGGCTGCGATGATTGCCTGGAGGTTTGCCCCTGGAATCGATTCGCCAAAGAAGGCGCCCTGATGAAGAGATTTCGAAAAAACGATCTGGAGACTCCTGATTTGATGCACCTGCTGGGAATGGATCATCAAACATTTAAATCAACTTTTGCAGGAACTCCCATCTTGCGAAGCAAGCGAAAGGGGTTCCTCCGTAATGTATGTGTTGCTCTGGGCAACACTGGGACAAGGGAGGCAATTCCGTCACTCGAGCAGGCATGTATGGATCCTGAACCTCTCATTGCAGAACATGCTGAATGGGCAATTGAACGCATCAAGTCTCGGATTACGAAGTTAGCCAGCGAGTGAAAATCCCATTTACTTTGCGGAGGTTCTTACGTTAGATTGGATTCATGGCAGAGTTCGTCCGTTTCGTAAACAATGGTGCTTCACTGATTACACCCGCAGTGGTGGAAAAAGTCATTCGGAAATTACCCGTTTGGAAAGCTGAGTTCACCCAGATTGATGCACCCAAATATCCGCATCTGGTCGATCAACTGGAGTTTCTGGCTGATGCGGTTGAGGATTGTTATGAAGGAGTATACAAGGATCTTCCTTATTTCGCCATGGCCGAAGCAGTTTTTGCGCTCACCTACGCACACAAGCAAGTAGACATTATCCCTGACTCCATTGTGGACCTGGGACATGCAGACGATTCGAGTGTTGTTCGAGCGGTCATCATGCAGAATGAACGGGCTTTTGAAAAATATGCCAAATCACAAGGAATCAGCTGGCAGAGAATTACTGTAAAACCCTGAACAAAGAAGTCTTGAGTTTGAGTCACAGAGAGCGTCGATATATCGGTGTGTTTTCAACCCGGCAGGCTTTACTGTCTGCAGCGGTTCAGCGCATTCATGTGTGGCACATTGGCCTGCAGTCTCATGGTCATTAAAAAAAATACCAGGCAGGACAGCGCAGGTGGTCAATGACCTCGTCATGCCCTTGACGGCTCTTTTTCTCCCTCAAATTTGAAGAACACGGCCGCAAGCGGAGGAAGCGCAATAGTGAGGCAGTGGGGCCTCCAGTGCCAGCCGAATTCATCGGTATGCAACCCGCCCAGATTTCCTATGCCTCCCCCCCCGTAAGCAGGAGCATCGCTGTTTAGGATTTCTTTCCAATAACCACTTTGCTTGACCCCGACACGATAAGTTTCCCTGACAATAGGCGTGTAGTTAAAGATAGCAACGATGGTTTCACCCGTTTCGGGGTCTATACGCTCCCAACTGATGATACTTTCATCTGCGTTATCACAATCCACCCACATGAAACCGTCCGAATGACAATCGCCGACATGAAGGGCTTTCTCGCGGCGGTAAGCATGGTTTAGATCACGCACCCATTGTTTCATCCCACGGTGAAGCTCGTGATCGAGTAAATGCCAATCTAAACTGGCATCATGGTTCCATTCACGCCACTGAGCTATTTCTCCTCCCATGAAGATCAGTTTCTTCGCTGGTTGGGCAAACATATTTGCGAACAATAACCTGAGATTGGCGAACTTCTGCCAGTTATCACCAGGCATTTTTTCGATAAGAGAGCCTTTGCCATGCACAACCTCGTCATGTGAAAGCGGCAACATGTAGTTTTCGGAAAACGCATATAAGCCCCTGAACGTCAATTGGTGGTGATGGAATTTACGATAGATGGTGTCCCTGCTGACATAATTCAATGAATCATGCATCCACCCCATATCCCATTTGTAACCGAATCCCAAGCCCCCCAGATAAAGAGGCCGTGAAACCATGGGCCAGGCGGTCGATTCTTCAGCAATCATCTGAACACCGGGAAATTGCTTGTAGACCTCTTCATTGAGTCGTTTCAGAAAGGCAATGGCTTCGAGGTTTTCGTTACCCCCATGCTCGTTGGGTATCCACTCACCTTCAGAACGCGAATAATCCAGGTACAACATGGAAGCCACGGCATCGACACGTAAACCATCCACATGAAACTGATCCAGCCAATAAAAGGCACTGCTGATCAGAAAACTTTTCACCTCGTGACGACCGTAATTAAAAATGTGGCTTTTCCAATCAGGATGATAGCCTTGTTTTGGATCCGAATGTTCGAAGAGATGAGTGCCATCAAAATAGGCAAGGCCATGCTCATCATTCGGGAAATGGGAAGGCACCCAATCAAGGATCACGCCAATATCATTTTGATGCAGTAAATCCACTAGGTAGGCAAAATCATCCGGAGATCCATAGCGGCTTGACGGCGCAAAAAAACCAGTGAGCTGATAGCCCCATGAGGGGTAAAAAGGATGCTCCATCAAAGGAAGAAATTCCACATGAGTAAATCCTGTTTCCTTCACGTAATCCACCAGCATAGGAGCTAATTCGCGAAAAGATAAATGCCTTTCAGGATCTGATGGATCCCTCTTCCATGAACCGAGATGAACTTCATAAACGCTGACCGGCGCTTTGTGGTCAAACTTGGAATCACGATTCTCCATCCACTCCGAATCATTCCACTCGTATTTGGAAGTGTGAACGACAGACCCTGTTTTTGGGGGGATTTCATATCGATTGGCAAATGGATCCGCCTTATCGACTTCAAAATGATTCCACTTGGAACGGATATGGTATTTATAACAGACACCTGTTTTGATACCTGGAACAAAAACCTCCCAAATGCCTGATTCTCCCTTGGGAGATAGCAAACATTCTGATTTTGACCAGTGATTGAAATCCCCCATCAGATAGACGCATTCGGCATTGGGAGCCCAGACTGCAAAATAAACCCCTTGCTCACCATCGCGCTCCATGGGATGACTTCCGAGTTTGTCATAAAGATGAAAATGACTTCCTTCATTGAACAAATGAAGGTCATCATTGGTCAGTCTGGAAATGTCTGGCGTTTTGTTCCCCATACGGATTGGCCTATTTACTTAAGAGAATTGAACGGAGGGTCAAATCACTGTGCCATCAGGAATCACCGCGTTCTTCGGGATCACGATAATACCATCCCTGACGTGGAAAAGTTCACTATCCATTTCATTCGGTTTACCATCAGGTGAAATCACACAATCACTGCCTATGCGCGCATTTTTATCAATAATGGCATTCACAACCCGAGTGCGAGGTCCGATGCCAACCGATGGTTCACCCTCCTCCTGATGCTTGGCGATTGATTGCTGTGTTTCATAGTAGTCTGCTCCCATCATCACGACCC
>Ga0209666_1001171_pt1 | contig 20173 bp, 19 predicted proteins | sample SaaInlV_125m_DNA_FD_184679 | JGI IMG/M metagenome (GOLD analysis project Ga0209666, IMG submission 184679) | Marine microbial communities from expanding oxygen minimum zones in the Saanich Inlet - Saanich Inlet SI037_S3LV_10m_DNA (SPAdes)... | ecosystem: Environmental > Aquatic > Marine >...
AATAAATTGACAATTTATACCTAAATAGACTAAAATTCGCCTCTTGAATTAAATTTACTAAGGTATTAAGAATGAAAACAGTTTCTGCTAAATCACATGAAGTCAAAAGAGATTGGCTTTTAGTTGACGCAAAAGATGCGACACTTGGAAGATTGGCAAGTGGTATTGCCCACAGACTTAGAGGGAAGCATAAAACTATTTATACTCCTCACGTTGATACTGGTGATTATATTGTCGTGATAAATGCAGAACAAATTAAAGTAACGGGCAATAAAGCTGAGGATAAAATTTACCATAGACATACAGGTTTTCCTGGTGGACTTTATTCTACAAATTTTACTAAACTCCAAGCTAGGTTTCCTGGAAGAGCTTTAGAAAAAGCAGTTAAAGGTATGTTGCCAAAAGGACCTTTAGGCTATGCAATGATAAAAAAAATGAAAGTTTATGCCGGAAATGATCATCAACATTCAGCTCAACAACCTCAGCTGATTACAATTAAATAGGACAGTTTTTTTATGATAGGTAAATATTATTATGGAACAGGTAGAAGAAAAAGCTCAGTAGCTAGAGTATTCATTCAGCCTGGTAAAGGCGCTATCGTTGTTAATGATAAGCCTGTAGAAGAATATTTTTCAAGGCACACATCTCAAATGGTTCTTAAACAACCTTTGGAGCTAACAGAAAATCAGACAGCCTTTGATATCAAAGTCAATGTAACTGGTGGCGGTGAATCAGGACAGGCCGGTGCAGTTCGACATGGAATTACTCGTGCTCTATTGGATTATGATGAAGCATTAAAACCTGAGCTGTCGAAAGCAGGTTTTGTGACTCGCGATGATCGCGAAGTTGAACGAAAAAAAGTTGGCCTCAGAAAAGCAAGAAGACGTAAACAATTCTCTAAGAGATAATGCTTACAAAATAGAAAAGAGCCGCTTTAGCGGCTTTTTTTTTATATGTTTTTTATGAAATAAAAGATTAAAATGGGAATTATGAAGAAAATATCAAGAATCAGTATATTTGGCGGAACGGGTTATACAGGAGTTGAATTAATAAGATTACTTCTAAGTCATCCTTATGTAGAAATTTATCAAATTACTTCCAGAAAAGATAAAGGTAAGAGGGTAGATGAAGTTTATCCATCATTTAGAGGGATGTTGAATAATAAATTTGTATCACCTGAAGATGCAGATCTTGAGAATGTAGATATCGTATTTTTCGCTACGCCGAATGGCATAGCGATGAATTATGCTGATAAGTTAATATCAAACGGCAAAATAGTCATTGATTTAGCTGCTGATTTTAGAATTAAAGATAAAGGTGTTTGGGAAAAATGGTATGGAATGGAGCATAAATCTCCAAACTTAATTGATAAAGCTGTCTATGGATTACCTGAAATTAATAGAGATAGTATAAAAAAAGCTAAATTGATCGCTAATCCCGGGTGCTATCCAACGGCGATTCAGTTAGCACTCATTCCCCTACTTAAAAAAAAGTTAATCAATCCAATAAGTATTATTGCTGATGCTAAATCTGGGATAAGTGGTGCTGGGAAAAATCTAGAGCTAAAGCTATTAATGTCAGAGGCTGAAGAGGATTTTAGGGCTTATGGCATAGCGGGGCATAGACACTTACCAGAAATAGAGGAGAATTTAGCAAATATTTGTGGCGATGAAGTCAAATTAACGTTCATCCCCCATTTGGTCCCGATGATAAGAGGTATTCATGCAACAATATATGTTGATTGCATTGAAAATTTTAATGCAGAGGAAATTTTTGAATCTTTTTACAAAGAGGAACCTTTTGTGGACATAATGCCAACAGATATGCCTCCAAATACTAAGTCAGTGAGAGCGTCAAATTTTTGTAGAATTTCATTTCATAAAGAGAAAGCAAGTAATAGGCTAATTATTTTCTCAGTTATTGATAATCTTATGAAGGGTGCTGCTGGACAAGCAGTACAGAATATGAATATTATGATGGACTGGAAAGAGTCAACGGGGATAAACCTTGTGCCAATAACTCCGTAAGAATAGAAAATTATGAAAAAAAAAATTAGAGCGCATTATCTAGTTAGAAAAAAACCCCATATCCAAACAAGAGCAAATTGGCCCAATTACATCTTTTTTTCTGCTCTTTTTCTTATTATTGGTGTCAGTATTACTTATTATTTATTAGATGGGGGTAAATATGCAAAAATTTATGCTCAATTAATTGATTTGCAAAATGTAAATTATGAGCAAAACAATGAGAATCTAAAAATTAAATTAGAAATTGATAAAAATGACATTTCAATGCAGAAATTATCTGAACAAAATAAAGAATTAAATGAAGAAAATAATAAATTAAAGGAAGACGTTTTGTTTTATGAGAAAATGTTGGGTAAAAGAAGAAAATAAATGATAAAGAAAAAAAGAAAATTTGTTGCTATTACCACATTAATTGATAAAGACATCATGATATCTGGGGATACTACTTATACGGGTGGAATTAGAATTGATGGAAAAATTAATGGCAATCTTAAAGTCCATGGTGAAGAAGATAGCTTATTAATTATGGGGCATGGAAGTAAAATAACTGGAGACGTCGAGGTAGAGAAAGCCATCATCAATGGAGAAATTAACGGAAATATAAAATGCCATGATTATTTAGAATTAAATACCAATGCAATTGTCAATGGCAGTATAGAATATGACATAATTGAGGTTCATGAAGGTTCAAAAATTACAGGAAACTTAAAATTTAGTAAAAATAGTAAAAAAATAGAACCGAAAAAAAATTTAAATCACAAGATTAAGAGTAACCTAAAAAAATTACTTAAAAAATAAACGTTAAAAATACATATAGGAGAAATATATATGTCAGCAGCTATAGAAATGCCAACGCCAATTAACTTTTCTGATAATGCCGTAAAAAAAGTTAAAGAGTTAATAGAAGAGGAAGGAACACCAGACCTTAAACTTAGAGTATTTGTTAGTGGCGGCGGTTGCTCAGGAATGCAATATGGATTTACTTTTGAAGAGAGTGTAAATGAGGATGATACAAAAGTAGAAAAAGACAATGTTATGTTACTTATTGATCCAATGAGCCTCCAGTATTTAACAGGCGCTGAGATTGATTATCAGGACAACGTTCAAGGGTCACAATTTGTTATTAAAAACCCGAATGCAACTACTACTTGTGGATGTGGTTCGTCATTCTCTGCGTAGTTATTTAATATCTCTTTTTGTTTTACCTTTGTAGACTTGTCTTGGTCTTCCAATCTTGGATTCATTACTCATCATCATCTCGTTCCAGTGAGCAACCCAACCTGCCGTTCTGGCTAAAGCAAAAACAGCAGTAAACATTGAAAAAGGGATACCTATAGCTCTCATCACAATGCCTGAGTAAAAATCAACATTGGGGTATAATTTTTTCTCAATAAAATACTCATCTTCAAGAGCAATTTTTTCTAATTTCATCGCTAATTTAAAAATAGGGTCATCATTTAATCCAAGCTCATCAAGTACCTCGTGACATGTTTCTTTCATGATGATAGCCCTTGGATCTTGATTTCTATAAACCCGATGACCAAAGCCCATCAATCTAAATTCATCATCTTTATCTTTGGCGCGGTTAATATATTGTTTGATTCTGCTTTCATCTTTAATTTCAGTTAGCATTCTCAGAGTTGCCTCGTTGGCTCCTCCATGAGCAGGCCCCCACAATGACGCAATACCTGCCGCTATGCAGGCATATGGATTGGCACCTGTTGAACCTACCAATCTTACTGTTGATGTGGAAGCATTTTGTTCATGATCTGCATGAAGAATAAGAATTTTTTCAAAGGCTTTAGAAATAATGGGATTAGGCTCATAATCTTTATAGGGTCTTGAAAAAAGCATGTGTAAAAAATTTGTACCAAAATCATATTCATTTTTTGGATAGACGAATGGTAAGCCTAAATTGTAGGTATAGCTCCATGCAGCAATCGTTGGAATCTTCGCGATCAATCTTTGAGCTGATATTTGTCTATGGTTTGGATCATTAATATCCATATTATCGAAATAAAAAGCGGACATAGATCCTACGACACCTACCATCACTGCCATTGGGTGAGCATCACGTCGAAAACCACCAAAGATATTATTAAGCTGATCATGAAGAAGGCTGTGACTGGCGATAGATTTTAAGTAAACAGTTTTTTGAGCTTGATCGGGAAGTTCTCCATGCATTAGAAGATATGACACATCAAGGTAGTCACATTTTTCAGCTAATTGCTCAATTGGATAACCTCGGTATAGTAATTCTCCTTTATTTCCATCAACATAGGTAATTTTGGATGTGCAGGCAGAGGTAGAGGTAAATCCTGGGTCATAAGTAAAATAATTATATTTACCAAGTTTTCTTATATCTATAGATGGATTGCCAATAGTGCTTTCAATAACAGGAAGCTCTCTTTCTTTACCATCGAGTACAACTTTAATTTTTTCTTTTGTCATTTATCTTAAAAACTCTATTCGTTTGTTTTAATCAGCCTGACATTATAATACAAAAGAAAATAAAGCTAGGATTGATGTATGGAGCCTAAAATTCTAAAACCTTTCGCTCCAGTAACATCTGGTGAATTATTAAATTTTCTATTAAGCGTTTGATTTGCAAGCCAAGCAAAAGCAACTGCCTCAACCTGTTGCTCCGGTAGATTTAAATCACCGGTAGTTTGAATGCTTAAGTTTGTTTTATTTTTTAATATTTCGATGAGAAAGATATTTTTTGCTCCACCACCGCACACATATATTTCATTTGCTTTTGAACAATGCTTTTTAATTGCTTTTGCAATTGAAATTGCCGTTAACTCGAGCAGTGTTCGTTGTATATCCTCAGAAGAGTAATTTTTTTTAATACCTTTTTTGATCCAATCTAAATTAAATAAGTCTCTCCCGGTACTTTTTGGAGGCTTCTTTTTAAAAAAATTATCACTCAGAAAGTACTTAAGTAAGTCGTCAATAACCTGTCCTTTTTTTGCCCATTTACCATTCTTATCAAAATTTAAATCACTATTAACCTTGATCCAATGATCCATCAAAATATTTCCCGGACCACAGTCAAAACCAATAATAGAACCATCTGTAGGAAGGTAAGTGATATTACTAATACCACCAATATTTAAAATAACTCGATTTTTGGTTTTTGAAAAAAATATATCTTTATGAAAAGCTGGTACTAGAGGTGCCCCTTGACCTTTCGCGGCTATATCTCTATTTCTAAAATTAGATACAACTGTCAAATTAGTTATTTCCGATAATAGATCAGCATTGCCAATTTGAGTAGAAAATCCTTTTTCAGGCCTATGCCTGATAGTCTGACCATGATAGCCAACCCCTTTTATTTGTTTGGCTGATAAATTATTGTTAATTATTAAACGATTGATTCCTCTTCCAGTTAATACGGCAAGAGCATTTGAGATCACTAAACTTTTTTCAAGCTCATTTTTTTCTGGGAAGTGAAGTTTAAGAATTTTTTCTTTTAATTCGGATGAATAGTTAATATGTAAAAAATCTAGTACAGAAATTTTTTTCTTATCTATTCTAGTAAGGGCAATATCAATGCCATCGAGACTGGTCCCTGACATAATACCAATTAAAATTTTAGAATTTATCATATTAAGAAATTTTATACTTAACTCTGTGAACAAGATAACACTAATTGTTTCTAAATACCTTAATTGCTATAGAATATCTTGTATAAAAAAGTGGGATGAGAATAGTGAAAGCAGAAGAATCATTAAAAATAATAGCCAGGGGAGCTGATGAAGTTTTAGTTGAATCAGAGCTATTAAAAAAATTAGAGACTGGAAAACCTCTAAGAATTAAGGCAGGTTTTGATCCAACAGCACCCGATCTTCATTTGGGGCACACAGTATTATTAAATAAATTAAGACAGTTCCAAGATTTAGGTCATCATATTCTATTTTTAATAGGAGACTTTACTGGTCTGATTGGAGATCCTACTGGTAAGAATGCAACGAGACCTCCTCTCACGAAAAAAGAGGTGGAAGACAATGCAATCACTTACACATCTCAAGTATTTAAAATTTTAGATAAATCAAAAACTGAAGTTGTATTTAATTCGTCATGGCTAAGTAAACTGGGAGCAGATGGAATGCTTAAATTAGCCGCCACACATACGGTGGCTCGAATGCTTGAAAGGGATGATTTTTCAAAAAGATATAAATCGCAGCAACCAATTGCAATTCATGAATTCATGTATCCGCTTCTTCAAGGTTTTGATTCAGTGGAGTTAAATGCTGATATTGAGATTGGTGGAACGGATCAAAAATTTAATTTATTGATGGGCCGAGAACTCCAAAAATATTATGGTAAACCACAACAATGCATTGTTACTCTGCCATTGCTTGAGGGGCTTGATGGAGTTCAAAAAATGTCAAAATCATTGAACAATTATATTGGTATTAACGAATTACCAGAGACAATGTTTTCAAAAATACTTTCTATATCAGATGAATTAATGTGGAGATATATAGAATTACTTTCTTTAAGATCATTAGATGATATTAACAAATGGAAAACAAGGGTCGAACAAGGTGAAAACCCAAAAAATATTAAAGTAGAATTTGCAAAAGAAATAGTAAGTAGGTTCCATACAGAAATCAAGGCTACAAATGCAGAGAAAGATTTTCAAAATAGAGCTGTTGGCGGTATTCCAGAAGATTTAGAAGAATATAAGGTAGACGTTGGTTCTGCTGGTTTAGGAGTAGCCAATCTATTAAAGTCTATAAATTTTGTAACAAGCACTTCGGAAGCAATGAGACTTATAAAGGCAGGCGGAGTTAAAATTGATGGAGAAAAAGTGAGCGATACCAAACAAACTGTTGCTCAAAATGAACAATTTGTCATTCAAGTTGGTAAAAGAAAATTTGGAAAAATTGTTACTTGAAGGTAAATCTTTTTGTAAGAATGTGAAATCAATCTTTAAATTGTATTAATCCCACTGTTTTTTTGATATAATACTGCAAATATATGGGCCTTGAGCCCATTTTTTTTTCGCTAAAGTTGTTATTTGAGGGCTTAGTTTTTTGGATGATCTTGAAACCTTAATAGAGAAATTAGTAACGCAATTAGGTTATGAATTGGTTGATTTTGAGACAGTTAATGGTGGCCAGATTCTGAGAATATACATAGACAAAGGTGATTTAATTGACATTGAAGATTGCACTAAAGTTAGCAATCATGTCAATAATGTCTTGAGTGTTGAAACTGACTATGATTATGAAAGGTTAGAAGTTTCATCCCCTGGTCTAGACAGAGTTATAAAAAAATTAAATGACTTTGATAGATTTAAGGGGGAAAAAATAAAGATAAAAACCAGATTTGCGATAGAAAATAGAAAAAATTTTAAAGGTATTTTATCTGGCACAAAAGGTGAATCAATAATGATTGAAGTTGATAATGAGTCATTATTAATTGATTTTGAGAATATTGATAAAGCACGTTTAGATCCAGATTATTAAATAGTTAATTTTGAAGTAGGGAGTGTATTAAATGAGTCGTGAAATTTTATTATTAGTAGATGCTTTAGCACACGAAAAAAGTGTTGAGCGTGAGATTATTTTTGAAGCTGTAGAGGAAGCACTTGCTTCAGCTACTAAGAAGAAGCATAAAGATGCAATTGACATAAAAGTAGAAATTGACCAAGAGACAGGTGAATATGAAACCTTTAGGAAATGGACTATTCTTCCTGAAGATTTAGTAGAAGATGAAGAAATACAAGTTTCATTAGAGGACGATAGAGCAAAAGGCCTTGTTGAAAATGACATCATAAAAGAACCAATAGAGTCAGTAGAGTTTGGCAGAATAGGGGCGCAGGCAGCTAAGCAAGTCATTCTTCAAAAAGTAAGAGAAGCTGAACGTGAGCAAATTCTAAATGAATTTTTGGCCCGAGATGAAAAATTAGTTTCAGGTCAAATTAGAAGGATGGAACGAGGTAATGCAATCATTGAAATTGGAAGAATCGATGCGGTTCTCCCGAGAGAGCAAATGATTCCAAAAGAAAATTTAAGAATCGGTGATAGGGTTAGAGCTATAGTGATGGAGGTTGATAGGGGAATTAAAGGCCCACAATTAATTCTTTCTAGAGTCTCTCCAGAATTTTTAATCAGATTATTTGAACTTGAAGTACCAGAAATAGAAGAAGGCTTATTAGAAATAATGGCGGCATCAAGAGACCCAGGTTTGAGATCAAAAATTGCAGTGAAAGCTAATGATCAAAGGTTAGACCCTGTGGGTACATGTGTAGGAATGAGAGGATCTAGAGTTCAGGCGGTTACTGGTGAGTTAGCAGGAGAAAGAGTAGATATTGCCCTTTGGTCTATTGAGCCTGCTCAATTTGTTATAAATGCGATGGCACCGGCAGAAATATCTAGCATTATGGTCGATGAGGATAAAAAAAGTATGGACTTAGTTGTGTCTGAAGACCAGCTAGCCCAAGCAATTGGAAGAAATGGTCAAAATATTCGTCTTGCAACTGAACTAACAGGGTGGGAATTAAATATTTTAAGTGAAGAAGAGTCTGATCAGAAAACAAAAGATGAATATACCAACGTTAGTCAATTATTTATTGAGAAGTTAGATGTAGATGCAGACATAGCTGATATTTTAGTTCATGAGGGATTTTCAACTCTAGAAGAAATAGCTTATGTACCAATAGATGAGCTAATACAAATTGAAGCATTTGATGAAGATACTGTAAATGAGCTTCGCTCAAGAGCAAGTGCTGTAATTTTGAAAGAAGCAATATCAAATGAAGAAAAAATTCAATCACCGGCAGATGATTTGCTAAATATGGAAGGAATGGATAGTGATACTGCCAAGCTATTGGCATCGAAATCAATTATTACAATGGAAGACTTAGCAGAGCTCGCAGCTGACGAACTACTTGACATAGTTAAAATGGATGAAGAGAGAGCAAAAGAATTAATAATGACAGCAAGAGCACCCTGGTTTGTTTAATAAAAATTTATTGGAGTTAATATGGAAAAATCAACAGTAGAAAAATTTGCCAATGAATTAAATTTACCAATAGATTTACTTCTTAAGCAACTTGAAAGCGCAGGAATTAAAAAGACATCCGGCGCTGAAGAGCTATTAGAAGCGGATAAATCAGCTCTTTTGAATTATCTACAAATTGAACACGGCGCATCGAATACAAACAAAAATAAAATTACATTAACAAGAAAACAAAATACTCAAATTAGAAAAACAGACAGTGATGGAAGAGCAAGAACTATTCAAGTTGAAGTAAGAAAAAAAAGAACAATTGTCAAACCAGAACAAAGAAAAGAAGTTAAAGATGATTTGGTAAAAGAAGATACCTCAACAGTTGAAAAAAGAGCTGTGGCTGACAAGAATCAAAAAGAAATCCGAGAGGAAGAAGAAAAAAGAAATGCGGCTTTAATGGCTGCCCAGGCAGAGGAAGTAAAAAATAAAAAAGCTGCCAAAGTAAACCAAAAGGAGTCTAAGGACGGCACTCTTCATAGACCTGCGTCGAAAGCTAATGTGAAGGTAGATAAGGATTCAAAGAAAACCGAACTTAAAGACAAATGGGTCGATAAAAATCTTAAAAAGAGACCAATTAAAACCCGTAATGACAATAACCAAGGATGGCGCTCACCAAAAAATAAAAATAAAAATAAAGATGAAACTGATGATCAAAACTTTGTAGCCCCATCTGAACCAATCGTCAAAAATGTACTAATTCCTGAAACTATTTCAGTTGGTGATTTAGCACACAAAATGTCAGTGAAGGCTACCGAAGTCATTAAAACATTGATGGGTATGGGAATGATGGTAACTATAAACCAAGTGCTTGATCAGGATACAGCCATTATTGTTGTGGAAGAGATGGGCCATAAACCAGAAGCAGCTAAAGAAAATGATTTAGAGTCATTTTTAGATGAAGAATCATCTTCATTGGATGAGGTGATTGAACCACGACCACCTGTCGTTACGGTTATGGGACATGTTGATCACGGAAAAACTTCGTTATTAGATTATATTCGAACTACCAAAGTCACAAAAGGAGAGGCAGGCGGTATTACACAACATATTGGTGCGTACCATGTTGAAACGCCAAAAGGAATGATTACATTCCTTGATACACCTGGACATGAGGCTTTTTCTGCAATGCGAGCAAGAGGCGCAAAAGCTACGGATATTGTTATTTTAGTTGTAGCTGTTGATGATGGTGTAATGCCACAAACAATTGAAGCAATTAATCACTCTAAAGCAGCGGGGGTTCCATTAATCGTTGCCATAAATAAAATTGATAAGCCTGATTCTAATTCTGAAAAAGTTAGAGGTGAGCTTTTAGGACATGAGGTAATCCCTGAGGAACTTGGTGGCGACTCTATGTTTATAGAAGTTTCAGCACAGACAGGCCAAGGAATAGATAATTTACTTGATGCTGTTTTATTGCAGGCTGAAGTGCTTGAATTAAAAGCACCAATTAACACTCCTGCCAAAGGTATTATTGTAGAAGGCAGGCTTGATAAAGGAAGAGGGCCTGTTACTACACTTTTAGTTCAATCTGGAACTATAAATATGTCTGATACATTGCTTGCTGGAAATGCGTCTGGAAAAATAAGAGCAATGCTTGACGAAAATGGTAAAAATATTAAGCAGGCTACCCCATCCATCCCTGCAGAAATCATTGGGTTATCAGATGTACCAAATGCAGGGGATGAATTTATAGTTATTAACGATGAGAAAAAAGCTAGAGAGATTGCATTATTCAGACAAGGTAAATTTAGAGATGTTAAGTTAGCAAAACAACAAGCATCAAAACTTGAAAATATAATGGAACAGATGACGGAAGCTGAGGTAAGATTTTTACCCCTAATCATAAAAGCTGATGTTCAAGGTTCATCTGAAGCATTAGCAGGTTCTCTTGAAAAGCTCTCAACGGACGAAGTCAAAGTAAAAGTAGTTCATTCAGCGGTTGGTGCAGTTAATGAATCTGATATTAATCTTGCCTCTGCATCTAATGCAGTAATTATTGCTTTTAATGTTAGGGCTTCCGGAGGAGCAAGAAAATTAGGAGAAAGTCTGGATATCGACGTTCGCTATTACAGTATTATTTATGAAGCTGTAGATGAAGTTAAAGCTGCGCTTGGAGGTCTTTTATCTCCTGAACAAAAAGAAGTTATTCTTGGTATGGTCGAGATAAGAGAAATCTTCAAAGCCTCAAAAGTGGGAACAATTGCAGGATGTTTTGTTCTTGATGGCGTAATTAAAAAAGGTTCAAATATAAGGCTTTTAAGAGATGATACTGTAATTTATGAAGGCCAATTAGATTCCCTAAAAAGATTTAAAGACGATGTAAAAGAAGTAAAATCAAATTTTGAATGTGGGTTATCAATCAAGAATTTTGATGATTTGAAAGTAAATGATAAATTAGAAGCTTATGAACACGTTCAGGTAGCAAGAAAATTATAAATGCCTAAAGACTATCCAAGAAGCGATCGTATCAGCCAACAGATAAAAAAAGAAATAGCTGATATTTTAAGTATAGAAATTAAAGACCCAGCACTAAAAAGTGTTTCAATAATTGATGTTGAAGTTGCACATGACTTGAAAAATGCAAAAGTCTTTTATGTCGCAGATCATTATGATGAAGAAATTGTAAAGGGTCTTCAGCGATCATTACCATTTTTTAGGTCACTCTTGGCAAAAAGAATGTCAACTAGAGGCATACCAAAACTGCATTTTGAATATGATAAAACAATTGATGAAAGTACAAAAATATCAAAGTTATTGGATTCAGTGATTTCGTAAAAAATTCTGATGAGTAAAAATAAGGAAAAGCTTAAGATTAATGGGCTTTTATTAATTGATAAGCCTTTAGGCTTTTCGTCAAATCAAGCACTATCAAAAATTAAATGGATTTTTTCAGCAAAAAAAGCTGGTCATACAGGAACTCTTGACCCCCTAGCTACTGGTTTATTACCGATATGTTTCGGTGAAGCAACAAAGTTTTCAAGCCACCTCCTCAATTCAGAAAAAACGTATGAAGCTTCAATAAAACTTGGTTGGAAAAGCTCAACAGGTGATGCTGAAGGAAAGTTGACGGAATCAAAAATTATTTCGATATCTTTAGATAAATTAGAAGAAGTACTTAGTTTGTTTGTTGGTTTATCAAATCAAACCCCTCCCATGTTTTCTGCACTAAAACATAAAGGACAACCATTATATAAATTTGCTAGAGAGGGAGTGAAAATTGAGAGACAACAAAGACAGATAAAAATCTCTGAGTTAAAATTATTAAGTTATGAAAAAAATATTATAAAATTCGCGGTGACATGCAGTAAGGGGACTTATATTAGAACATTAGCAGAAGATATAGCTAATAAGCTTGGAATGGACGGATATTTGATAGATTTAAGAAGAACAAAAATTGGTAATTTAAACGTTCAAGATGCTTTGAGTTTAGATAAAATTGAGGCCCTTTCAACAGTAAAGAGAATCGATTTTATAAAGCCAACTGAGGTTCTAGTCGATGAACATCCAAAAATTATCTTAAACGAATCAGAAGAAAATTTAATTAAAAATGGTCAACCTATTAAGCTTCCAAAAAAAGTAAACCCTGAAATTTATAGACTATTTTCAAAAAATAGCGCATTTATTGGTCTAGGTGAAATTGATAGTAATAATTTATTAAAAGCCGTCAGATTGATATCAACAAATTTAAATTAAAAAAATATTGTTAATTAACAAGAATGCCGTTAAAATATGCGGTCGCGAATAGGAGAAAAGAATGACAAGTACTGCAGTTGAAAAAGCAAAAATAGTTTCAGAGTTTCAGACGGCAAAAAATGATACTGGGTCACCAGAGGTTCAAGTCGCGTTAATAACTGATCGTATTAACTATCTAACTGAACATTTTAAGACTAATGCAAAAGACCACCATTCAAGAAGGGGACTTCTTGCTTTAGTTAGTCAGAGAAGAAAGCTTCTCGATTATTTGAAAGGTAGAAATTTAGGCCGATATCAAGAACTAATTAAACGCCTAGGTATAAGAAAATAATAGGTTAATGAAATTTAAAGCCGATTGCATACAATTTAGTTAATTGTAGAATCGGCTTTTTTGTTATGAAGATGTGTCCATTATTAAGAAGTGAATAGTGAGACTTTAATAAAATATAAAAGGATAAAAAATAAATGTTTAATGTAATAAAGAAAAGTATTAAGTTTGGCGAGCATGATTTAATATTAGAAACAGGTGAGATAGCTAGGCAAGCAGATGGCGCAGTAAAGGTAAGTTATGGAGACACTGTGGTTTTAGTTACAGCAGTTGGAAGAAAAGAGGCCAAAGAAGGTCAAGATTTTTTCCCACTCACAGTAGATTATCAAGAAAAAAATTATGCAGCAGGAAAAATTCCAGGTGGATTTTTTAAGAGAGAAGGAAGGCCAAGCGAAAAAGAAACTTTAACATGTAGGTTAATAGATAGACCCCTAAGACCATTATTTCCAGATAACTTTTATAACGAAATACAAATAGTAGCAACAGTAATGTCGTCTGATAGTGAAATTGATTCGGACATTCCAGCTATTATTGGTGCTTCAGCGGCATTAGCGATATCAGGTATTCCTTTTCATGGACCAATAGGCGCAACCCGCATTGGCTATCTTGATGATAAATTTGTTATTAACCCTTCAAAGACACAAATGGAAACTAGCCAGCTTGATTTAGTAGTTGCTGGAAGTGACTCAGCTGTTTTAATGGTCGAATCTGAAGCTAAAGAGCTTCCAGAAAAAGTGATGCTTGATGCGGTTTTAGAGGGGCATAAGGCTATGCAGCCAGTAATAAAATTAATTAATGATTTAGCAAAAGAAGCCGCTAAAGATCCATGGGATTGGTCAGCTCCTGAGGTTGATAAAGAATTAGTTAAAAATATTGAAAAGATTGCAACGAAAGATCTTGAAGATGCATTTGCAATCAAATCAAAGGGTGAGCGATCAGAAAAAATTGGTCAAACACGAGAAAAAGTTTTAAATGAGCTCGTTAAAGAAGATACAAGTACAAATCAACTTAACCAAATTAAAGATGAATTTCATAATCTTGAAGCAAAAATTGTTAGGTCAAAAATTCTTGATGGTAATCCTCGAATTGATGGACGAGATACTCGAACAGTTAGACCTATCGAGATAAGAACAGGTGTGCTTCCAAGAGCTCATGGCTCAGCCTTGTTCACAAGGGGTGAAACGCAAGCAATCGTTGTAGCAACACTCGGAACAGGAAGGGATGAGCAGATAATTGATGCTCTTCAAGGAGAATACAAAGATAGATTTATGCTTCATTACAATTTCCCTCCCTATGCGACTGGCGAAACTGGAAGAGTTGGAACGCCAAAAAGAAGAGAAATTGGACATGGTAAGCTAGCTAAAAGAGCATTAAGCGCTGCGTTGCCTTCACAGGAAGATTTTGACTATACAATTAGGCTTGTATCTGAAATTACTGAGTCAAATGGTTCAAGTTCAATGGCTTCTGTTTGTGGCGGAACAATGGCCATGATGGATGCAGGTGTGCCTGTTAAGGATCATGTAGCTGGAATAGCAATGGGTCTAATTAAAGAAGATAATAGGGTTGCAGTTTTGACTGATATTTTAGGAGATGAAGATCACCTAGGAGATATGGACTTTAAAGTAGCTGGAACAGATAATGGAATAACAGCCCTTCAAATGGATATTAAGATTACAGGCATCACTACAGAGATTATGCAAGTAGCTTTAAGTCAAGCGAGAGAAGGCATCGATCATATTTTAAAAATAATGAAAAAGTCTCTTAAAGGCAGTCGTGAAAAACTTTCAAAATTTGCACCTCAAATACTTACTCTAAAAATACATACAGATAAAATTAGAGATGTAATCGGTAAAGGTGGCGCGGTTATTAAGGGGTTAGCTGCCGATACAGGTGCTACGATCGATATTGATGATAACGGCCTTATCAAGATTGCATGTACTTCAGCTGAGTCAGGTGAAGAGGCCTTAAGAAGGATTAAAGAGATTACTGCTGATGTTGAGGTAGATCAAATATACGACGGCAAAGTAATTAAAATACTTGATTTTGGTGCAATAGTATCATTATTACCAGGTAAAGACGGACTGCTTCACATTTCTCAAATATCACATGAGAGAATTAAGGCAGTTAAGGATCATTTATCCGAGGGTGACGAGGTTAAGGTGAAAGTCATTGAAGTTGATGATAAGGGTCGAGTTAGAGTTAGTTCAAAGGCACTTACTGAGCCACCTGCGAAAGAAGAATAGTATTATTAAAAGCCCTTTCGAGGGCTTTTATTTTGCCATTTGTTTTTCTTTTATTTCCTGTAAAGTTTTGCAATCAATACATAAGGTAGCTGTAGGCCTCGCTTGCAATCTATTTAGTCCTATTTCTTCACCACAACCCATGCAGTATCCATATTCATCTTCATCAATATTTTTTAAGGTTTCATTAATTTTTTTAATTAATTTTCTTTCTCTATCTCTATTTCTTAACTCTAAAGCCATTTCAGATTCTTGGCTTGCACGATCATTTGGGTCTGCATAAGTAGTGACATCAGACTGCATATGACTTACTGTCCTGCTAAGCTCAGTACTTAATTCAACTTTCCAGTCATTAAGAATTTTTTTAAAGTGAGCAATTTGTGATTTACTCATATACTTTTCATTTTTTTTGGGTGAGTAAGTCTTAAACTGTTTTAATCCAGATACGGACTTAGCCGTAACTTTAGACTTAGCAGGCGTTTTCTTAACTAGTGGTTTAGCCGTAACTTTAGACTTAGCAGGCGTTTTCTTAACTAGTGGTTTAGCCGTAACTTTAGACTTAGCAGGCGTTTTCTTAACTAGTGGTTTAGCCGTAACTTTAGACTTAGCAGGCGTTTTCTTAACTAGTGGTTTAGCCGTAACTTTAGACTTAGCAGGCGTTTTCTTAACTAGTGGTTTAGCCGTAACTTTCTTTACTGCGGCTTTAACCTTAGATAACAACGATTTTTTTTCTGCCATAACTAAATCCTAAAAAATTTCTGAACGCCGAAGTTTACACTTTTTGATATTCATTGCAAGCCAATAGCATTTAACTTTTGTGCTTGTAGAGTATTTTCCATTAACGTTGCAACTGTCATAGGACCAACACCTCCAGGTACAGGTGTTATATATGAGGCATTCTGGCTTGCTACTTCAAACTCAACATCACCAACTAATTTATTATTAATTCTATTAATTCCAATATCAACAACTATCGCTCCCTTTTTTATCCATTCCCCTCTTACTAGATTTTGCTTCCCAGCAGCTACAACAACTAAATCTGCCTGACGTACTTTCGCTTCTAAATCCTTTGTTCTGCTATGACAAGATGTAATGGTGCATTTTTCAAGTAATAATTCTAATGCCATTGGACGTCCAACATTATTTGAAACTCCTACTATAGTTGCATCAAGTCCCTCTAAATTTATATTTGATGCCTTTAGCATTTTTATAACACCATATGGGGTACAAGATCTTAATCTTGGTTGTCTTATGGCAAGTGAACCTATATTGAAAGGATGAAAACCATCTACATCCTTATTTGGGCTGATGAGTTCAATTATTAATTCCTCATCAAGGTGTTTAGGCAGTGGAGATTGCACAAGAATACCGTCAACATCTTCATCTTGATTGAGAGTATTAATTAAATCATTTAAATTAGATTGCTTTGTATCGGTGGGCAGCTGATGCGAGACTGATTTTATCCCGACATTTTCACACGCAGATTTTTTTTTGTTTACATAGATTGAGGATGCAGGATCATCGCCTACCAATATGACGGCAAGACATGGTCGCCTTATATCATTATTTTCTCTTTCTAGAATTTCTTGCTTGAGTTTATTTAAATTTTGTTCGGCAATAGCTTTGCCATCTATAATTTTTGCAGTCATAGCTAAATAATTCCTGTTAAATAAACAATATATCTTATCAGAAGATAATGAAATTAATATATTGACAATTTAAATAAGAATAAACATTAAATTTGACCGAATGCCTTATTTACGCTATATTTGCGCGTTCGGGGTGTAGCGTAGCCTGGTAGCGCGCCTGCTTTGGGAGCAGGATGTCGGGAGTTCGAATCTCTCCACCCCGACCATATAAAAAAAAGTAAATGCAAGCCCGTAAAAATGCTTTACTATAATTTAGTTAGCTGCCCGTAGCTCAGCTGGATAGAGCATCTGCCTTCTAAGCAGAGGGTCACAGGTTCGAATCCTGTCGGGCAGGCCAATCTTATGGTGGCTGTAGCTCAGTTGGTAGAGCCCTGGATTGTGATTCCAGTTGTCGTGGGTTCGAGCCCCATCAGCCACCCCAATTTGTTTCTTATTTTAAGATGTGAAATACTCTTTATAAATTCAAAAAATATAAAAATCATGCAAGACAAAGAGCTTGAAAGATACAGCCGACATATTCTGTTGCCAGAGATAGAATTTGAAGGACAAAAAAAATTACTTCAAAGCCATTGTTTAGTTATAGGTGCTGGCGGTCTGGGATCTCCTGTTGCCATTTATTTGGCAGCATCTGGAGTTGGTAAAATTACAATATGTGATTTTGACAGCGTTGACCTATCAAATCTTCAAAGGCAAATCATTCATGAAGAAAAATCAATAGGGCTGAATAAGGCTGAATCTGCAAAAATAGGACTTACTAGAATTAATTCAGATATAAATGTTGTAGCTATAAAAAAACAATTGAATATTGACGAAGTTAAGTCTATTGCAGAAGGTGTCGATATTATTGTGGATTGCTCTGATAATTTTGAAACTCGTTATGCCTTAAATAAAATTGCTTTTGACTTAAAGTGCCCTTTAGTTTCTGGAGCTGCGATAAAATTTGATGGCCAAGTATCTATATTTGATTTTAGAACTAATAATTCTCCTTGTTATAATTGTCTCTTTCCAAGGAATGATGAAGAACAAAATTTAAAATGTTCTGATCATGGAGTCTTTTCACCATTAGTAGGTTTAGTGGGCTCAATTCAAGCAGGCGAAGTAATTAAAGTTTTGTTAAACATAGGAACCACACTGCATGGGAAATTATTATTAATTAACCATAGAGATATTGACTTTAAGAGCCTTAAAATTCAGAAAGATAAATATTGTGAAATTTGTGCTTAAAAACTATCTAAAATAAAAAAGTTGATTCATCTCGCATGTTAATATTATCACTTAAAACGCCTAACTAAATTACATGAAAAAAGAATTAGCGAAAACCTTTTCACCTGCTGATATTGAGGATAAATGGTATCAATATTGGGAATCTAATGGTTACTATAAGATGGGTGAGGATGAATCTAAATTGGATTCCTTTTCAATTTTGTTACCCCCCCCAAATGTTACTGGAACACTTCATATGGGGCATGGCTTCAATCAAACGCTTATGGATATGCTCACTAGGTACCATAGAATGAAAGGTGAAAATACTTTATGGCAGCCAGGTACAGATCATGCAGGTATTGCGACTCAAATTGTTGTTGAAAGGCAGTTAGATCAAAAAAATATTTCGAGGCATGAGCTAGGAAGAGAAAAATTTATTGAAAAAGTCTGGGAATGGAAAGAAGAATCAGGAGGAAAGATTACGCAACAAATGCGCCGCCTAGGAACTTCACCAGATTGGTCGAGAGAGAGATTCACAATGGATACCGGCCTGTCAAAAAGTGTGACGGAGGTTTTTGTCAAACTATATCAAGATGGTTTGATTTATAGAGGTAAAAGATTAGTTAACTGGGATGTCACCCTGCAAACAGCTGTTTCTGATTTGGAAGTCTTACAAGAAGAAGAAGATGGTTTTTTATGGCATATTAATTATCCTTTGAAGGGTGAAAAAAAGTACCTGACTATTGCGACAACTAGACCTGAGACAATGTTAGGTGACTCAGCTTTGATGGTGCATCCTGATGATGATCGATATAAAAAATTAATTGGTAAGAAAGTACTCATTCCTCTTATTGATAGAGAAATTCCAGTTATTGCAGACGATTATGTTGATCCAACATTTGGCACAGGAATTGTAAAAGTTACCCCTGCTCATGACTTCAATGATTATGCTGTCGGTGCAAGACATGACCTGCCAATAATAAACATTTTAACTCTTGATGGGCACATCAATAAAAACGGAACAGATTTATATGAAGGCTTGGATAGGTTTGCTGCTAGAAAAAAAATTATAGAAGATTTAAAAGAGAAAAAATATTTAGATAAAATTAAGAAACATAAATTGAAAGTACCTAGGGGAGATAGGACCAACTCAATTATAGAGCCAATGTTAACAGACCAATGGTATGTTTCAATGACAAAATCAAATGGTCCAAATGGAAAAAGTATCGCGCAGGAAGCCCTTGATTTAGTGGAGCAAGGAGACATTAAGTTTTATCCGAATAATTGGGTGAATACTTATAACCAATGGCTAGAAAATATTCAGGACTGGTGTATATCAAGGCAACTTTGGTGGGGACACCAAATACCAGCTTGGTATGGAGAAAATAAAGAGGTTTTTGTAGCACATTCATATGAAGAAGCCACTGAGTTAGCAAAAAAAGAAGGATATAAAGGTACCTTGAAAAGAGACGATGATGTTCTAGATACATGGTTTTCATCTGCACTTTGGGCATTCTCAACACTCAATTGGACACCTGAGTATCCACAAAAATCTAATTTAGCATTAGATAAGTATTTGCCCTCATCAGTGCTTGTCACCGGCTTTGATATTATATTTTTCTGGGTAGCCAGAATGGTAATGATGACAAAATATGTCACAAATAAGATTCCTTTTAAACACGTCTATGTTCATGGTTTAATTAGAGATCAAGATGGTCAAAAAATGAGTAAATCAAAAGGTAATGTTCTTGATCCTATTGATTTAATAGATGGCATTTCACTTGAAGATTTATTAAAAAAAAGAACCCAAGGTTTAATGAACCCAAAACAAGCTGAATCAATTGTTAAAAAAACAACAAAAGAATTTCCCAAGGGCATCTCATCATTTGGAACAGACGCTTTAAGGTTTACTTTTGCGAGCCTAGCAAGCCCAGGCAGAGATATTAAATTTGATTTACAAAGATGTGATGGCTATCGTAATTTTTGTAACAAGTTATGGAATGCGTC
>Ga0209666_1001176_pt1 | contig 20132 bp, 15 predicted proteins | sample SaaInlV_125m_DNA_FD_184679 | JGI IMG/M metagenome (GOLD analysis project Ga0209666, IMG submission 184679) | Marine microbial communities from expanding oxygen minimum zones in the Saanich Inlet - Saanich Inlet SI037_S3LV_10m_DNA (SPAdes)... | ecosystem: Environmental > Aquatic > Marine >...
CATAGCCACAATTCTGCGATCGCACAAATAGTCTTTTTTTTTTGCGGGTCTTGAGTCACGGACGCCGTCTAATGACGGGTTAAACGCGCCATACATGAAAAGCGAAAAAGTTCACCGCCGCTTTTCGAAGCACCTCGCTTTCGGAGCGCTGCACAACGCACCGGCGGCGCCACGATGGCGTCGGAGGGCGACGCGCGAGGTGGAGACTCGCCGATACGCTTCGAGGTGCTCGCGACCGATGGCCGCGCGCGCGCGACTCGCTTGACGTTCACGCGCGGCGAGCGCGCGTGCCTCACGCCGATGTTCATGCCCGTGGGCACGCAGGGCAGCCTGAAGGGGCTCACCTCGCAGCAGCTGTGCGACCTGGAGTGCCAGGTGGTCCTGGGGAACACGTACCACCTGGCGAACAGGCCGGGCACGGAGGTGCTGCGCGCCTCGGGAGGCCTCGCGCAGTTCATGCACTACACGAGAGGCGGGACGCTCACCGACAGCGGCGGGTTCCAGATGGTCAGCCTGCTCGACCTTGCGGACATCTCGGAGGAGGGCGTGACGTTCCAGAGCCCGGTGGACGGGCAGCAGATGCTCCTGACGCCCGAGAAATCGATGCAGATCCAGAACGACATAGGCGCCGACATCATCATGGCGCTGGATGACGTGGTGTCGTCGGTGGCGGCGGACGACGAACGCTTCGAGGAGGCCACGCACCGCACGATACGATGGATCGACCGGTGCATCGCGGCGCACGCCAACCCGCGGAAGCAGGCGCTCTTCGGGATCGTGCAGGGGGGGCTGGACGCGCGTCTCAGGAAACTCTGCATGGACGGGCTGCTGAAGCGAGACGCGGACTTGCCGGGGTACGCCATCGGAGGCCTCGCCGGCGGAGAGGAGAAAAGTGCGTTTTGCAAAGTCGTGTCGCAGTGCGCGGCGGCGCTCCCAAACGACAAGCCGCGGTACGTGATGGGCGTCGGGTACCCGCTGGATCTTGTGCTGTGTACGGCGCTCGGCGCGGACATGTACGACTGCGTATACCCCTCGCGCACGGCGCGGTTCGGCACCGCGCTCGTGCCCGAGGGCGTGCTGCGTTTAAAGACCAACGCCATGGCCACCGACTACCGCCCGATCGACGAGAAGTGCGACTGTTTCGTATGCGCGAAATACTCGCGCGCGCACCTGCACGCCGCCATCACCAAAGAGCCGCGCGCGGCTTCCCTGTTGACGTACCACAACATCAGGCACCAGATGCGTCTGTGCAAAGAAATGCACGAGGCTATTTTAGAAAAAAGGTTCGGCGCGTTCGTGCGCGAATACGTGCGCGGGCAGTTCCCGGATACGAAGGCGATCCCGGGCTGGGTGCGCGACGCGATGGCGATGGCGGAGATTCCGCTCGAGTGAGAAAACGACGTCTTAGCTATAGCGGATGTTTTACAACCGCGTGGCCTATTAGTCTACGGTGGTGACACGCGTCGGAAGCGACGAACGGCGGAAGCGACGTCGTTCGGCTCTAATACAACGCGCCTCCTCCCGCGAGCGTCCTGGCGACGACGATCTGGTCCTCCGCGCTCGCGGCGTCGATCCAGCATCGGCCGTTCAATCCGACGACGAGCTCAAACGCGACGCTCTCGCCCAGCTTTTCCAGCGCCTTCCCCCCCGCGCTGGACAGCAGTCTCTGCGCGGCGTGCGTGCTGCACTGGTACGTGTATCCCCCCGTCAGCACACCCAGCCCGCCCGCGCGCCCCTGCTTGTCCACGCACGTCAGCAGCGGCTCCGCCGTGCTGCTCGTCTTGAGCACGCGACAGTGCACCAAAGACCCCACCGCGAGTTTCGGGCGGTTGTGCTTGGTGGCGCCCTCGAAGGACAGCACGGGCAGCACCGCCTTGACGGGGGCGGATATGTCCAGGTTGTAGTTCTCAGCGTGCACCTCCGAGACGATGCCGATCACGGTCTCGTCCACCGCGGGGATGTACCGATGGCTACGCACGTCCAGCCACGCCTCGCCCTCGCGCGTGTTGAGGGTTCCCGCGAAATGGGACGTGACGACATCTCCCGACTTTTGCAGGCCGTCGCCCAGCCGAAGCTGCGACTTGGACTGAAGCACAGATGCGCTGGTGACGCATTCTCCTGGAAGCATGGCTCCCGAGGACGGCGCGTCCGCCTTTCGCGCGGCCGGCCCAAAAAGCCGCGCGTCACGAAGTGGGCGGCGGCCGAAAGCGCTCCCCAAATGTCAGAAAAGGCGGCGGCGAACTTCTCGTCTCCCGTCTGCCCGAGAAAAAGCGTTTTTTTCGCTCGGATTTCTCGGTCACGGGCCAGCCTTCTCTCGTGGACGCACACGACTGACGCGCCGCGCAAACCTCGAGCGAGTCAGCATGGTGAGCCCAATACTCTCGCAGGACGCGGACGACGTGTCCGTGCTCGTCAGCATCGGTCCCAGCCCCCCGCCTGAGAAGCACTTTCGACACCTCATGGAAGATCACGATAATCGAGACGTCGACCGAAAACTCGGCGCGTCAGACACGCACGAATGGGAAGAGGCTTTCCACGTCCCGCGCGATTCGGCGCGACCGGCGTTGTGCTCCGCGTATCGTTGCTCGAAATACGTCGCGCGACGCTCCTCGACGAGGGAAACGCGCGACCGGCGGGAGGCGGAAGCCCCGAGCACGACTGGTCAGACCTCGCTCGGAAAGGCCGATCCCGAAAAAAGAAAAAACGCCGAGGACGTGATCCGCGCGGTGACTGTCTTCGAGGACGTGTTCCCGGAAGCGCTGGAGAGTCCGACCGTGCCTTTGATGCAGCTGGACGCGGACTCGCTCGTGATCAACGAGCTCGCGGAGGCGCTGAGCCGCGCGTGCGAGAAACAGGTCAAGGTCATGGACATGTTCTCGCACAACACGTGCGCGAAAGTGCTGCGGTTCGTCTCCGAGAAGTAGCCGTCCACGGAGAGACTAAAATATTGACTACGACGCGTATCGCCTCTCCTCACACGAACGTGATGTTCCGCTGGCTATCCAGAAGCCACACGTCGAGACTGGCGTACTCGTCCAGACACGCGTCCAGCACCGCGACGTTGTGCCCCTTGCTCACCAGCAGCGCCGTCGCGCGCTCGTACGAAACCTCGCTCGTACCTCGCGCATCCGCCCAGTCCCGAATCGCCATGTACACCGCCGTGATCGGGTCCACCTTCGGCCCCTCGTCCTGGAGCGTGTCCTCCAGGCTCACCTTGGACATTTTCATCAGGCGCAGAGCCTCGTTAACGTCGTCCTCGATGACCACGTCCGCCCACCGCAGGCGTGCCAGCGCCTCCGACAGCCGCAGGATGGAGAGCAACGTGCGCGCCGTCGTGTACCCCATCGCCTTTTCGCCCTGCTCGATCTCGTCCTGGCGCATCTCCGCGTACGCCGACGCGATGTAGTTGGACAGCTCCTCGGGCACGCAGGGCTCGAACGAGCGCGCGTGCGCGATGTACGCGCGCAGCTCCGCGGACGCGATCGGCGTGAACGAGAGTTCCGGAGGCTTGCCCTCCCGGTGCACGTGCAGCACGTGGTGCGCGAGCGCGATGTCCGACTCGGAGGATGCGACGTCGAGGATGAGCCACATCAGGTCGAAGCGCGACAGAAGCGCCGCGGGCAGGTTGATGTTCTCCTGGGGCGTCGCCGAGATGTTGTACCGCCCGTACGCGGGGTTCGCCGCGGCGAGCACCGCGGTGCGCGCGTTGAGCGTCGTCGTGATCCCCGCCTTGGCGATGGACACCGTCTGCTGCTCCATCACCTCGTGGATCGCCGTCCGGTCGCTCTCGTCCATCTTGTCGAATTCGTCGATGCAGCAGATGCCGTTGTCCGCCAGCACCAGCGCGCCGCCCTCCAGGATCATCTCCCCGGTCACCGTGTCGCGCTGCACGGAGGCGGTGAGGCCGACGCCGGAGCTGCCTCGGCCCGTGGTGTACACGCCGCGAGGCGCCACGGTGACGATGTGCTTCAGGAGCTGCGACTTGGCCACGCCCGGATCGCCCATCAAACAGACGTGGATGTCGCCTCGGATCTTGATGCCGTCGGGCAGCGCGCGCGTCGTGCCGCCGCACAGCAGCAACAGGAGCGCCTTCTTGATGTCCGCGTGCCCGAAAATCTCCGGCGCGATGGACTGCGCGAGCCGCCCGTAGATGTCCGGGTCGCGCCGGTGCTGCTTGAGCCGGCGCATGTCCTCCGCGGACACCACGAAGTCCGAATACCGCGTCTTGCACTGCGTCACCGCCATCGCCTCGACGTACGTGTTGGCCACTAAACCGGCGTGCATGGCTTTGAACCCGGTGAACGGCTTGGGCAGGAAGATACCCGTGATGTTCACCACGTCGCCCGGCCCTAACGAGCGCGTCAGGTCGCCCTTGACCTGCACGGTGAGTGAGCGCGGGATGTGCCCCACGGGCACGTCCTCGGACATCTCCTGCACCTTCACCTCCTGGTACTTGATGAACTTACTCGCGCGCGTCTCCAGGAACAGCGCCGTGCCGCTCGCGCCGCCGCGGCGGCTGTTGCAGTAGGACGAGGGACACTTGCCTATTGGGTTGAACGTCTCCCCGAGCACCTCCTGGTACACCTCGTACTCGCAGCTGTCGCAGGTGAAGCACGCCACCTCGATTAAAGGCTTGACGTCCCCCACGCGCGTGCAGATGCCCTTGAACGTCACCAAATGGCCGATGTCCGCCGCCTTGACGCTCCGAATCGTGCGCGTCTTCGCTTTGCCGCCGGGTTTGAAGAAGACGCGGAAACGGCGTTTCAGGATCCGCGGCAGCTCTCTTGGCGCGTCGCCGTTAACGTCGTCCGCGTTGGGGTTGGCCTGCTCGCGCTGGCGCGTCAGCACGTCGAACGAGTCCTCCTCCACGACGCCGTACGAGCGCTCGGGCATGAGCTCGTCCGCGGACTCCGCGAACAGCGAGATGTACCGCCGCGAGTTGGAGCACACATCCTGCGTGAAGGATGAGAGCGCGGCGTCCGACGAGCAGTGCTCTTCGAGATCCGACAAGTCTATGTCGAGCGTCTCGCGCTGTCTGTCCGCAATACACTGCAGCATGTTCAGGTACTTGAACCCGTCACCCGCCGGGCTCTGGAACGAGCGCAGGAACGCCGCGCATTTCTCTGCGGGGTGGGCCATATGGGCGGTCGGGGGATCGGTGAAGAGGCGTGCGCGAAGAAACAACGGGGTAGGAGGGTCAGCGAAATCGTTCGGGCGTGCGCCGGCGCGTCGGACGGACGGGGAGGCGCGCTGCGCGGCGCGTACCTTTCTCCGCCTTGTAGTCGGGATTCGTCGCCATGACTCCCGAGTTCTCCACCGCCTCGGGCGGGAACGAGTGGCGCGAGCGCCCGAAGCTCGCGACTTTTTGAAATCGCCCGGAAGGGTGCCTACGAACGAGTTTTTTTAACTTCCGGCTATTATATAACGCGATTCCCCGGGTCGCATAGAATTTAAGCCTTTCGACGCGAAAACGCCGTCTCTTCCTACACAGAATCTATGGCACAGTCGGTTAACAGGTTAAGACGCGCGGCGACGCTCGACGCAACCTCCTCGCACGACAACCCGGCTTTCTCGTACGTCGTACCGAACGGACACGCCGTCCAGCACCACCTCCCACTTCCCCGCCGGTTCAGGCTCCGAACCGTTATAAGACGCGGCGCTCGTCTCGACAACTCCGGAGGTTCTCTCGTCTTTGATCTCGACGTGACCTCCGTCTCTTGACAATCGTTTGTGCGCCGATCGGATGTCAAACGAAAGCGCTTGCTCACAAAACGCGCAAAACTCGGCGCTCGACGCGTACAGCGACTTTTCCGCGCCGCGCCGTTCCCACACCTCGCTCAGTTCTTCAAACGCGCCCGACGCAAACTCCACGGACACGATCGTCAGCGGCTCGGAGTCGTTACTCGTAAAGTCCACCCAGTCGGGCGCGAAAACGCGCGCCGCGCCGTCTTTTGTCAGCGCCTCGCAAAACGGCAAGTACGGCTTTATGTCCAACACGGGCGTGCCGTCCACTAAGTCGGCGCCCCCGACTTCCAAAAAACCTTTTTCGTGGTCCACGTGTTTGATTTCCACGAGACTTAAACCGATCGGTAAAGGTCTGTGCGGCGTGCGCGTCGCGAACACGCCCCGTCGCTCGCCGTTCAGACGAGGTACGCGAACCTTCGCGCGCGACGTCGTCGATCTTTGCGATCGGAGACGGGCGCCATCCGGAGACGCGTCGCCGGAGACGGAACGCGTCGAGGTATCGCCGGCGCCGACGGCGACGTGCAGGTCCGTGTTCTCGTGGAAGACGTATATGATCCAGACGTGGCTGAACTGCTCGAGGCCCTCCAAGGCGGCGGGCGGGACGTGGCGTCGAAGCGTGAGGCGACCGCGCGCCAGAGGGACGAGTTGCGGCTGCCGCGGCGTTCCGTTACGTCGACTGAAGCAGGAGCGAAACCTACCGATGGGCCGCAGTGGGTACAGCTCCACCTCGTTCGCGTCGTCGGCTCGGTCCGCGTTCGCGGGGACGGACGCGCGTCGCTCCGCGGGACTCGATTCGCCGCCGTGGCCGCCGTGAACACGGCTTACCTCTTCCCGGGGGGCGTCCTCGTCCCCGTCGCGTCGACGCCCGCCGACGCCAGCATCGTGCGTCAACGCGAGGAGCCGAAGTTTCGCCTCTCGCAGCTCTCGCTCAGCCTTGATCCTTCCCCTTCGTTCGCTCATCTTCGCCGCCGTCTCTCTCGAGACAGCCGCTCGCAGCGTCTCAAGCGTCGCGTGGACGTCGTCCTCTTCGTGTGGTGTCGTCATCACGACCGCCGGGGCGCCCGTCGCACTGTCCAAGACCGACGTCGTGAAGCGAAAAAGTGCAACGTCGGGAAACGCGATGACGCACTTTTTCTGTCGGGCTCCTCCTCCTCTCGTCCCTCAAAGCGTCCGCACGCGCCCGCGCGCTCGCCGAGCGGTCTCGGAGCCCGCATGGCGTCCTCCCCGTGTTGCTCGCAGCGGCTCGCCGCGCGCGGCTTCGTGCGACAGCGCGTGGCCCGGCAGCGTCTCGGAACCGCGGCGCGTCCCTCTCGCGCGAACGTCGGTTCGGGGCACGATGTTTCGAGCCCGCCCGCACCCGCGCTTCCCGCTCGCACCTGGCGAACGACGCGGCGCGCGTCCGACGACGGCACCTATGCGGGGTGGCACCTCCCCGATGCGTCCAAAGCTCGAGGCATGCGCGTCGAGACGCTCTTCGTGCTGGAGACCAACGTGGACGACCTGTCCCCTCAAATCGTGGCGTACGCGCTGGAGGAGATGCTCGCCGCCGGCGCGCTCGACGCGTGGTCCGTCGCCGCGACGATGAAGAAGGGAAGGATGGGCTCGCTCCTGTGCGCGCTGTGCGACAAAACGCACGTCGACACGCTGTGCGAGATTCTCTTCCAGGTACGGGTTTGAACGCGGGAGTAACACCGCGTCGAACCGGGAACGCGACGCGTAGTACTATCGACGATATCGTCCTCCCGACTCACGACTGACTCAAGCTTTCCTTTTCCCTAAAAATTCGTCACACGCGCTTTTCTTTTCTTTTTCGCGTTCAGGAAACCTCGAGCCTGGGCGTCCGCGTGCGTTGCTGCGATCGCGTTTCCCTCGACCGGTCGTTCGTGGCGGTCGACCTCGGCGTAGGCGAGGAGGGCGAGGAGCGCGATTCGGTCAGCGTCAAGGTGGCACGACTCGGCGGCGAGACAGTCAACGCGCACCCCGAGTACGACGAGTGCGCGTCTTTCGCGCGGAAAACCAAAACGCCGCTCAAGACGGTTTTCCGAAAAGCCCTCGACGCGTACTTTCAACAAAACCCGGAGAGGTCTTCGTGAGACTAACGCCGCGTTGGGATTTCGCGTTGAAAGTTCGAAAGGCGGACGCGGTGCGTGATGACGCGTACTCGGACGACGACTACGGCGACTACGGCGACTACGGACGGCGGTAGAGGTCCCTATTAATACAAATCGGGCGGACGTGACATGATGTTCGCGAAGGTCAAAAAAAAACGTCACCGCTTCCCGTCCGCATCGTCGGTTTTCCCCCGCACGAAGCCCTTCAGATCGAGCGCCGCCGAGTCGAGACCCGCCTGCTTGAGCAGCTCCGTGGTCTCCATCCCGTTCGCCACGTCCCGGATGCGCTGCGCGATCTGCTCGACGTTCATCTTGTGGCAGTTGAACTGGTCTTTGAACCCGTTGACGTACTCCACCGCCACCACGGGAGGGGCGTCGTCCGATCGGACCCGGTGCTCCAGCACGCACTCGGGGTTCGACTCCCGGGCCGCCTGGCAACGCTTGAGGAACTCGCGGACCGCCGCGCTGCGTTGGTCGCTCGCCGCGAACTGAATGCGGACCCTCGTCAGCTGACGAAGAGGCATCCCGCCGGCCGGGTCGTCTCGGCGCGCGCGGATCGACTGATGGGCGCGGAGAGCGACCCGAAAACAAAAGGTTTTGGCGTGCCGTCTCGTCACTCTCGTGAGTGTCGTGATTTTCGGTCAGTGTGTCGTCGCTGGCGCATTCCTCGGCGCGCCGGCGCAGGCCCCGACGCAGGACAAGCATGTCGTGACGGATGGCGACCGTCGCGTCGCCCTTACGTCAGTTCTACGAGTGGTCCACTCGCGACTCCGGCCGCGCGGTGGCGCTTTCATGGCACCCGGGGCCTCCACAACCGGTCAGGCGGTGGTCGTACCGCCGCCTGTGGCTCGCGGCTGTCGGAGCGGCTGCGAAACTTCGCTCGCGCGGTGCGGTCCCGTCGGACTCGGGGCGCGCCTCCTCGGGCACCATCGGGGTCGCGGTCGACGAGGGCGTGGAGCTGGTCGTCGCGTTTCTCGCCGTCGCCCTCGCGGGCGCGGCGATCGTCCCCTTCTCCGGGAGCGACCCGCCGGCGCGCATCGCGTCCATCTTACGCGATGCGGATTGCCGCGCCGTCGTCGTGGACTCGCGCCGCGACCGCGCCGCGACGGCGCGCGTCGAGGAGGCTGCGCGGCAGAGCGGGCGCGCGCTGACGCTCGTCGAAGCGGACGAGCTCGTCCGTCAGCTGTCAGCGGAAGGCGGGATCGAAACCGACGAGGACCGAGGGCCTGCTCATGGTGAGAGCGACGAGACGTCAGAAGTCGTCGACTCGGTCGACGCGTCAAACGCCTCCTTTTTTTTTTACGACGCCGACGCGAACGCGAACGCGTGGGACCCGGACCCGGACCCGGACCCGCGTCGCGTCTCGCACGTCGCGTTCACGAGCGGAAGCGCGGGGAAACCGCGCGGGTGCGTCTGCACGCACGAGAGCCTCGCGCACTACTGCCACGGGAAAAACACCACGATGGGCGTCCAGCCAGACTCGACCGTGCTCCTCGCGTCCAATCACACGTTCGATCCGTGCCTGGGGGACGTTTTCGCGACGCTCGCCGCCGGAGCGACGCTCGCGCTCGCGCCGCGCGCGCGACTGGCGGAGAGCCTGGGTTCGTGTCTTTTCGAGTCACACGCCACGCACGCGCTCACCACGCCCACGATGCTGGGAAGCGTCTGTGCGGACCAAATCAAACGCATCGGCGCCAATCGCCGACTCGAGGTGCTCGCGCTCGGAGGCGAGCCCATGTCCCAAACGCTCGCAAACAAATGGCTGCCGAACGTGAAGTGCCTGGCCAACACGTACGGACTCACCGAGTGCGGCGTGTACCAGACGTTTTCGCGCGTGGAACACGCGCGTGACGCGGACCGAATCGGAGATCCGATCGGCCCGGGGTGCCGCCTGCTCGTGGCGGAGCTTCGCGACGGCGGGGACGGGGACGGGGACGCCGAATTCGGCGCCGAATTCGGCGCCGCGGACGCCGCGGCGCTTCTGCAAGCGCTCGCGCCCGTCCACCGGCTCCGTTCGGACGCGAAAGAGCGTCTCCTCGAGCTGTGGATCGCGGGGCCGCAGGTTGGTATCGGGTACGCGCGTGACGCGGCGGCGACGGCGCGTCGGTTCTTCGTCGACGCCCGGACGAACGAGCGCTTCTTCCGGACCGGCGACCTCGTGCGGGTCGAGGACGCGCCGGAGTCCTCCGCGGCGGAGAAGAAAAAAATTTGCTTGCGTTTCGCGGGGCGTCGCGAGGCGCGCGAATTCAAGCTGAACGGCCGAAGGGTGGACGCGCGCGAGATCGAAAAAGCTGTGCTCTCCTCCGGCCTCGTGTCTTCGTGCGCGTGCGTAGTTTCCGAGTCGGACGCCGGCGACGGCGTCCTGACGGCGCACGTCGTGCTTCGCGACGACGACCCGAACAAAGAAACCGATCCGTCGTCGAAGGACGGAAACCGATCCTGGCGCGAGGCCTTTCCCGACTCGGCGTCGACGCGTCGTTTGGACGACTGCGCGCGCGTCGCGCTGGAGACGCACGCCGGGTGCCACCTGCCACCCGCCACATGCCCCCGGCGCTTCGTGGCGTGGTCGGCGTTCCCGAAAACGGCGAGCGGGAAACTCGACCGCGCGCGGCTGGCGCGCGCGAGCGCGCGGATGGCGCCTGTACGGGCGTCGAGTCAGACCCTCGACGCCGAAGACGTTTATTTGCGTCGCGAAAAGAAACCGGCTCCGGGGACGACCGCGCGTCTGGTCGCGGACGTCTGGGGCGAGACGCTGGGCATAGACTCCTGTTCGATCGGCTTTGAGGACGATTTCGGTGCGCTCGGAGGGAACTCCGTCTCCGCGCTCCGCGCCTCGCGGATGCTCCGCGCGCGCCTCGCCGAGGTTCGCGCCGCGGAGACGCGCGGCGTTTTCCTTTCCGACGAAAAAAGCAAAGCCCGCGAAAAAAGCGGCGGGTTCGAAACAGACTTTCCGGACGCGGGTATGGGCCCGGGTCTGCGCGAGGGCGAGGCCGCCGCGTTATTCCGCGAGGAGGAGGACCGCGCGTGCGCGTTCGACGCCGTCGCGGGGCCGCTCTCCCCGGCGGAGCTCCTACGGCGACCGACGCTCGCCGCGTACGCGTCGTTCCTGGACGCCGGCGGGCTCGGTGTTTTCGGCGACAGAAACGCGCCGGGAGACGAAACCTTCACCTCCGACGGTTTCTTTCCCGGCGGCGCGCGCAGTCGCGAGCTCGCGGCGCTGTTCCAGGCGTGCGCGGCCGGGCGCGCCGACGTCGCGCGCGCGCTCCTGCGCGCCGGGGTGGACCCGAACCCGGCCTGGGCGCGCGACGGGTTCGCGCCTCTGCACGTCGCCGCGGCGGGCGGCGCGAGCGAGGAAAACAAAATCGCCGTCGTGGAGGCGCTCCTCGGCGCCGGCGCGGACGCGCGCGCGCTTACTGCGGCGGGCACGAGCGCCGCGCACCTCGCCGCGGCTCGAGGCGAAAGAGCTCTGCTTGAGGTTCTGCTCGTGCGCGGCTGCGACCCGGCCTATGCGGACGCGGACAAGCAGACCGTCGCGCACCTCGCGGCGCGGCGCGGCGCGTTTGGCGCGGCGGAGACGGCGGCGCTGGCGTGCGCGCCGCTGCGCACGGCGCGCGGGGGGCTCGAGTCGTGGGACGCGTGGCGCCGCACTCCCGCGGACTGGGCGTTGGCGAACGGCGCGTCCGACGCGCTGCTCGCGCTGCGGGACGGCGGCGCGCGCGTGCGCGAGCTCGCCTCGCGCGTCGCCTCGGCGGCGGCGGCGACGCGAGCGAAAGCTTTCGCTCGCGACGTCAGCGACTGGAAGACGGCGAAGGAGACGAGCGTCTTGGCGACGCTCGTCGCGGAGATGCGACGCTTCCCCGTGTTCGACGTCTCCGACGCGACGCTTCGCGACGCGAACGCTCTCGAGTCTCTCGAGTCAGAAATCTCCGCGGCGGGTCGGGCGGCCGCGACGCTGAAGGCGCTCGTGTGCGCCAACGCGCACAACCGAGACACCGCGCGCGCGCTCGGCGCGACGGCGCCGCTCGTCGCGATGGTCGCCTCCGTCGCGTCTTGTTCGCCTTTTTTTGTAAGTGAAAAGGGCGATCCGCGCGTTTACGAAAAGGCTCGTAGCGCTTTGCACGAGGCGAGGGTTCGAGTCGCGATCGACGCCGCGGGGGCGCTGCGCAACCTCGCGTACGCCAACCCCGCCAACCGCGCGGCGGCCATCGCGGCAGGCGCGGCGGAGGCGCTGGAAGCCGCGTCGCGCGCGTGCGGCGCGTCGCTCGCCTCGGCGGCGCCGGACGGGCCGCGAAGGCGACTCGCCTTTGTCTCGGCGAGCGCGCTGGCGAACCTAAAAACATGACTCTATGTCCATGGACGCGAGGAGGCGTGATCACGAAAACGTTACGTTTCGCGTCGTTCACGGCGACGTCGATGTGGATGGTGCGCTCCGTCGCGGCGCGCGAATTACGAGTAGTCTACAAAAGCGTTTACTGTACATACAACGACGACGACAAACGGCGCCGTCTCCGACGAGTGGGCGCGTCGGCGAACCTAAAAAGCGTCACGGTTTCTTCGCCTTCGTTTCAGCGAAGTAGTAGTTCATGTCCGCCATCACGCCCTCGGCGAACCACCCGCTCGGGACCCACGTCGTGTCGTACGGGTCGTACCACGACAAGCGCGGCTTCACGCGTTTCTTTTCGTCAATCACCAGGACGCTCCGGATGAATTCGTTGTCTCGCGCCCACCGCGCGACGGGCAACGCGTGCGGGATCGTGGGAACGAACAGCTCGGATGTTTTCTTCCCGTCCGCGGGCTCGTGCCGCGACTGCTGCTCGGCGATCGCGTCCAAAGCGGGACCGAACGCCTCACCGATTCGAGTCGCGACGCCGCCGAGCGGCATCTCGTCGCTGTGGAGGGTCTGATATTCGGGAAACGCGAGGGGAGGGGTTGTTAAATAACGTGCGTCAGATTTCCTGAAAGAAGCACGCGACGAGCGCGTGTCTTCGCGCCGCGAAGCCCGGGGGCGAGACGTACCTGGAAGGAAAGAAACGACGAGGAAGGCGTCGTCCCCGAGAAGGCTCGAGTCTGCGTGTTCAGCGCGTAGCATGCCTGCGAGAAGGGGGTAGGGAAGAAGCGTGAGATAAAGTTACCATTTCCCGCGTTCCGCGCTTTTCCCTCGACCCCACCAACCGCGCAACCCGGGAACTTCGACATCGAGGCACGCACCGGAACTTTCGCGTGGGCCATGCATGATGCCCAGCGTTGCGTCGACGCCACGAGATGTCCTCGCATCGTGTCAACGCGCAAGGGGAGAGTGAACCCTCGTGCGGTTCGGTTGCGCTTTTCGTGAAATGTCGCGTCAGCAATTGGGTCGAGACACGTCAGAATCGTGTCGTGATGAGACGCGCGGACGACTCGAAAAACATGGTCTAAAGTCTCCGGTGCCTAAGATTTTTTTCCAGATCGCGGGAATCTGAACGCTTTTGACGAAACTTAAATTTTAATCGGAACGCCCATTAAAAGCCAAAATGCTCCTAAAAAATGGTGTACTTCGGCCTCATCATGTAGAGCGCAAAAGATAAAAACCGCAAGGTTTCTCGCGCAAGGCCCAACGCAAGTGGCCGCGGGGTCGAACGGGGATTGCGAGGAGTCGCCTTTTGTTCGTTCGCCGCGGATTTGGCACTTCCCGCGGAGCGGCGTGGAGGTCGTGGTCTGGCGGACGGATCATCCAGCATGGCTTGGCGCGCTTTCGTGAGGCTTCCCAGGCAGACCGCGCTCGCCCGTTGTCGCCCGGCCGCGCGACCCGGCGACGAGGGCGACCCTCTGCGCTTGCTGGCGACGGGGGCGGTGTCGCTCCTCGGGGTGGGCGGATGGGTGTTTTCTCGCGAGCGCGAACCCGCGTACGCGCAGGCGTCGATCCACTCGGTTCCTGAGGCGCTCGGGCGCCCCCCGGGGCCGGCTTCGGTGTTCGAGGCGGACGGCGCGGGGTTCTCGTTCCTGTCCCCCGAGTACAGGCGCAACGTGTTCTTCGTGTACGAGAAACGGTTGAGGGAACACTCCCCGCCGGAGAAGGTGTTTGAGTATTTTTCATCCATCAAGAGCGCGGATGGGACGTTCATGACCTCGCTGGATCTCATGCGCGCGGCTGTGCCGGTGTTCCAGCCGGCGGACTCGAAGCACATCCGAAGCGGCTCGCTGGGAGGCGAGAAGAAGGACGACGAAGACGAACACGCCTCCGGCGTGAGCTCCGACTTCTTCCAGATGTTCGACACCGACGGCGACGGGCTGATCTCGTTCCCCGAGTACCTCTTCTTCGTCACGCTGCTCTCGCTCACGGACGAGAAGTGTAAAGCGACGTTCCGCGAGTTCGACGTGGACAAAGGGGGGTCGTTGTGCCGCGAGGAGTTCCTGCAGATGATGAAGCACATGCGGCTGTCCACGACGAAGGGACGCGCGTCGGGGTACAGAACCGGTCTGAAGACGGTGACCGACGTGGACGACTTGTCCGGCGGGCTGGTGCACCACCTCTTCGGGGACGGCCGCCGCGAACACAAGCTGAGCCTGAAGGCGTTCGAGGCGTTCTTGACGAAGCTCAGGACGGAGATCGACTCGCTCGAGTTCGAGCACTACGACTTCAAACGGCAGGGCTCGATCAGCGCGGAGGATTTCGGGTACAGCGTCGTGGCGGGCGCGAGCGTCCGGCAGTTGCAGCACTTCATCGACCGCGCCGCGAAGCTCTCGAGCAGCGAGGTGGGTCGATCCGGACGAAGGATCACGAAGGCGCAGTACATGTCGTTTTGCCAGCTCCTGAAACACGGCAACTCGCGGTTCGAGAATAAAATCAAGGAGCGCGTGGGAAAAGGCGGTCGCCTGACGCGCGACGTGTTTTTGCAACTCGCCAAGGAGTGCGGCGCGCGGCTGAGCGAGACGATGATCGACGTCGTGTTTTTCGTGTTCGACGTGGACGGGGACGGCGAGCTCTCCCCGGCGGAGTTCCTGGACGTGGTGTCTAGATTTCAATAGCAGGGCCATGTGGTATCATACACACAAACGCGCGCGGCGCGCGCTCTACGGTGACGCGAATAAATACAAAGTGTCACTTTTCGGTGGCGAGCTTCACCACGAGACACGCCTTCGCGTTTTTGTCCTTCCCGATGTACCTGCCCGCCTCGTTGTACAGGGGCACCACCCTCACGCCCGGCCGCAACATGCTCACGGGGCAGCTGTACTGCGCGAGGAAGTCGTCTTGGCTGACGGTGTCTTTGTCGTACACCGTGAAGAGCAACACCGCGAGCTCGGGCTCCGTCACCGGGAAGTCGAACGTCTCGTTGAAGTACGGCTGCGCCTTGGGCCCCACGCGCTGGTCCGTGAACGTGCCCGTGGTGCACGTCTTCGCGTCCGACACGGTTCCGGTCACGGAGACCTTGACGTACGTGTCCGGCGCGCCCACCAGCTCCGCGTCCTTGAAGTTGTCCCACCCGGAGCCGGCGACGACGGTCACGGACCACGTCCGCCGCGGCGACGACGGCGCGCCGCGCAGAGCCGGGTCCAACAGATACTTCGGCTTGCGCACGAACCCGGCGTTCCCGTTGGCGATGAACTTCCCGCGGTTGATCCACATCGGCTTGTCGTTCGCCTGGAAGTTCAGCGCGACCATCTGCGCGCCCACGGACCACGCCGGGGAGGGGTCGTAGTTGTCGGACATGAACCTGTGCCCCGCGGGGTAACACCGCAACAAGTGCTTCTCCGTGAACGCCGTCACGACGGGCTTCTCCGTCTTCTTCACGCGGCTGAGCAGTTTCGCCTCTCCCCAAGAACACGAAAACAGCTTTTCGCCGGACATGGCTTCCTCGAAGGTCTTGAACTTGGCGTTCTCGACGGTCACGAGAGACTTCAGGCGCGTCGCGGCGTCCGTCTCGGGCTCGTCGGCGGCGTCGGCGGTATCAGGCTCGTCGTCGCCTTCCTCGTCGTCGTCGTCGTCCGGGATCTCCTCCTCCGCCGCGGGGGTCTCGCTCGACGCGCCCGCGCCCTTCTTCTTGTCCTGCTTGTGCTTCAGCTTGTCGCGAATGATCACGCGGCCGCGCAGGGAGGCCGGGGACGGCCAGGCCGCCATGTTCCCGCTCGCCGGGACGGCGAGCTTTTCGCCGAGCTCCTCCTTCAGGATGTCCGCCATCTCGGCTCGCTTCGCGACGCAGCAGTGGTTCTCCAGCGTGACGATGACGGGGTACTCCGAGACCGTGTGCGCGTCCGCCCCGATCGCGGCGATCGCGGACCGGAACGTGATGGGCTTCGTGCGCGTGCCGCCGTGCTTGATGATGGGGCCGTCCTTCCCGCCGTCGTAGCAGTCGAGCTCGATGACGCGGCACCCGTGCAACAGCGCGCGCTTGATGGCGTCGGTGGACGAGTTGGACAAGAGCTGGTCCCCGGAGAGGTAGGTGTTGTGCGAGCTGTTGATGAAGTAGTGCGACATGGGCTCGTGCATCGTGGACTCGTCAACCACGGACTTCCCCACCACGAAGTTGTCTCGGGCGAGCACGAACGCGTCGAACGCCGCGGTCACGTCGTATTCAACCTCCAGCTCGTCGGGAGGGAGTTCGTGCTGCGCGTCGCGGAAAAAGCGTTCCAGCGATTGCTTCGTGATGACGCGTGTCTGTTCGTCGAAGTACCCTTTGAACACCTCCCCGGCGACGTCAAACTTAGGGTGGAACACGCGAGACACGGTCTGGAAGAAATCGTCCGTCTGCGGCGGGGAACGAAGAGGGAAAGGCGTCAGTCCGATTTCCGGACGTCCGATTTGGTGTTGTTTGGTGTTGCATCTGAATCTGATGTTGAATCCGATGGCGGGTCGGGCGCGATCGACGCGCGGGCGCGCTCACGCACCTCTCGCTCGCGCATGCTGTCGAGGTGGAGGGATCCAGCACCCAAGGGGGTGGAGAGGCAGGGCCCCATCTTTCTTGGAATTCGCCGAACGTGCCGTCAGCAGTGGAGGCGAGGCGATCGGCTTCGACTGACGGTACCATGATGACTGTCTGGAAGTCATAGACTCACAGTAGCGCGATCGGCGTGTCGCACACAAAAATTCTGGTCAAGAAAGACGTTCGTGCTATTCCGGCATTTCGACCGCGCAAGCTGTCCACCTTCGCGACGCGAAGATGACGCTCTCGCAAGAGGACATCACCGCGTGTAGAGAGGCGTTTGACAAGTTCGATAAGGATGGAAGCGGAACGGTACGTGGCGCGCGTTCGTCCCGCGACAGGTCCCAAGCCGCGCGGTGCGCGAGCCATTTTTGGTACCCGAAGTGCCCTCGCCCTCGCCTTCTCGACTCCGCGGCTGACCCCATCACGCTCCCCGCAGATTGACGCGTCCGAGCTCAAGGCGACCTTGAACGCGATGGGCCAGAACCCGACTGAGGAGGAGATCTTCCAGATGATCTCTCAGGTTGACGACGACAACAGCGGCGAGATCGAGTTTGCGGAGTTCATGAAAGTCATCGAGAACCAAAAAGCCTCCGCCGCCAAGGCGAGCGACGAGACGGACACCATCGAGGCGTTCGTGGCGCTGGGAGGCAACGCGGACAAAACAGGGGAAATCTCCACGGAAAAGCTGAGGGCCGTGGTGAAGGTGCGCGCGCGATAACCCGCCGCCGCGAACGACGCGTCTCTCACCCCGCGCGCGAAAACGGATCCTCTTCATCCGTCGCTCACTTCGCCGCCGTCTCTCCCCCGCAGGATTTCGGGCTCACCATCGACATCGACAAGTTGATTCGGGAGACGGACGCGGACGGGTCCGGGCAGGTGGATTACCCCGAGTTCAAGGCCATGATGGCGTGAAGGGCGACGGCGTAGCGGCGAGGCAGGAAGCGCGCGAATGTTGTATTTTAGTCGAAAGATCCGTCTTCCCTATTAAACCGGTCTTCCTCCGCGAAACCCAAACAGACGCGTTTACTTCTTGGCGGGGGCGTCCATGGCAGCACCCGCGGCCAAACGCTCCTCGCGGCGCGCAATCTTGCGCTCGCGAGTCGCCTTGTTCTTGGTGCGGCGCGCCTCGAACTGGTCGGCGATGGACTTCTCGCGAGCCTTCTCCGCCTTGGTCCTGTGGATCGCCTCCATGAGCACGCGCTTGTTCTTGAACACGTTACCCTTGCACTTCAGGTACATCTCGTGGTACATGTGCTTGTCAATCTTCTTCGCCTCGCGGTACTTCTTCAGCAGGCGGCGGAGCACGCGGTGGCGGCGGAGCCAGAGCACCTTGGTGGGCAGGCGCGCCTCGCGCGTACCTCTGCGCTTACCGTAGCCGGTGTGGCGACCCTTCTGCTTCGCCGCGAGGTTGCGCAGGGTGCGCGCGCGCGAGTGGATCTTCTGGGGCTTGCGGATGACGAAACCGTCCTTCACGAGCTTGCGGATGTTCTGGCGCGAGTTGGCCATGCTGATCTCGCTGATCTGTGGGTTCGAAACGAAGAGCGCGGGGAGGGACGAGCGCCGTGAGTCTCGGAGCGAAGGCCTCTGGAGAAGCGGATGATGGAAGAGGAAAAGAAAAACACGCGGACCGCGCGCGGTTCAAGCGCGCGAGCCCGTCGTCGCGGAGGCGCGGTCCTCCGTCCACGCGCGCCGAGCGCGTCCACGCTCGTTCGAGGATGAAACACAGGCGCGCTCGGCGCGGTGCGGACGTCGCCACGTCGCCGCGGGACGGGGAACCGGCGCGGCGAGGAGGACATTCGCGCGCCTCAAAACCCTAGTTTGGATTTGGCGGGTGCGCCGGAACCGGGCGACCACGCGCGCGGCGAGTCAACGTACCTCATTGGGATCACACCAAATCTTGCGCTGCCCGCATCGGAGCACGCTGGCGGCGAGCCGCTTCTGGAGCTTGAGGCTAACCATGCTGCTTGCGCACGGGAGAAGAGGCGGAGCCGCGAGATGGCGCGGTGCTCTTATTCCGCTGGGTTTCCCGAGAATTTTTTCGTTCGCGTTCCAACATCGCTGTGCGAATGAGCGAATCCTCGCTGGTATCGAACGCGACCTTTTCTCCCGCGTTCGAAATCAATCGAGTCCCCAGATCTTCGGCCATTCCCCCCTGCACCCCGTGCAGGTCGCCCACCGCCACCATGACCGATTCGGAAGAGAAGAAGAAGAAAGCCGCGCCTCCCGCCCAGCCGGAGCCCCCCAAGCTGAAGCCGAAGATGTTCATCGCCCCGCTGCTCCTGCTGGGAAGCAAAAAGCTGGGCATCGACTATTCGGATCCCGCGACCCTGACGAACGTGCGCATGGCGTTCGCGCTGGCGATGGCGCTGTGCGTCTCCTCGTGCGCGTTGATGTACGCCATCGTGAACCGGAAGAAGAAGAAGCTCACGGAGGACAAGGTGGAGGTCACCACGAAGGACCCGATGGACGGCGGGAAGGAGAAGACGGAGACCCTGACGCATTTCGAACACGACGTGCGGGAGGTGGGCAAGGCGTTCACCAACCAGATCTTCGGGTTCGGCGTGGTCGGAGCGATGCACGTGTACATGAAGGTCAACCCCCCTCTGCTGCTGCAGACGGTGATGCTCCCGATGAACCTCATCGAGATGCCCGTGTTCCAGTGCACGCTGCTCGGCAGAAAAGCCGAGGGCAAACTCGCGCGCCCGTGGAAACCGGAGGAGAAGCCCAACCCGTTCAGCGAGATGGCCAAGGCGTTTAACCCCCCGGAGGAGGGAGAGTCGAAGGCCGCGAAGAAGGAGGGAAAGAAGAAGAAGTGAGTCGTTCGTCAGGAGACACGTTTTTTCACGGGCGTTTTTCAGAGCGAGAGTAGCCGGACGCGCGGCGACGGAGGTTGACCACGAGAAACGAGCATCTTTGGCTCTTTCCTTTTCTGCGCGCGCAGCGCCGCACCGGAAAAAAATCTCCTCGTACGAGCATTTAGTCGGAATCGTCTTTTTTAGTTCGAGCTCCAATTTTCACTTTTTTCAAGACTGATTGCAAACCCCTTCTCGACCAGCATATAGAAATGCCGCTTCGACCGTCGTGTGGCATAGATTTAGCGCTCGCGCACGCGTGCAGCAATAGTCACCATGATCGAAGAGTCGGGCGTCTCCGACCCAGGACTCGGCACCGCCGGCTCGAAGATCTTCGTCGGAGGTCTCGACCGGAGCGTCGACGAAGGTACGACCCCGCCGCGCGCGCGGTCTCCTTTTTCCGGAGAGATCTGAGCACCGATCGTCGGTTTCTCGCTAACGAGATGGACCCCGAGCGCACGCGCGGCGTCCCGCGTCCGCACGCGCGCCTCGCCGGTCGCGTCCGCTCGCCTCTCTGCCCCCCC
>Ga0209666_1001178_pt1 | contig 20126 bp, 19 predicted proteins | sample SaaInlV_125m_DNA_FD_184679 | JGI IMG/M metagenome (GOLD analysis project Ga0209666, IMG submission 184679) | Marine microbial communities from expanding oxygen minimum zones in the Saanich Inlet - Saanich Inlet SI037_S3LV_10m_DNA (SPAdes)... | ecosystem: Environmental > Aquatic > Marine >...
TTCATATTTTTTTATTAGTTTATTTACAATTGGCTCAAGGTTTTCTTTATTCAAATATTCTATATTTGTTAGATCGTTATTAAATTCTTTTATTATGTTTTTTGACTTTTCATCTATTAATTTTAAATCCTCATCATTAAATTCAATTTCATCTAGTATTATATATTTCGCATTATTATAAATATCTTCCAAAGTTTTTGCTTTATTTTTAAGAAAAGATAGTGACATTTTGATTTTTAACTCTTTTGCTGGACTTATTTTTTTTTTGTAAATTTCACAATATTCAACAAGATGTTTGTAGAGATCATTTTCATCTATGTTTTTAATATAATGCTCATTCATTGATAAAATTCTGCTCATATCTAGTTTTGAAGGAGATTTGCCAACACCTTCTAAGTTAAAGTGCTCTATACTTTCATCAAGAGTAAATATTTCCTTATCTTCATAAGACCAACCTAATCTAAGTAAATAATTTCTTAAAGCATCGGGCATTATGCCAATCTTAGAATAATCATCTAATGTTGATGCATTATCTCTTTTTGATAATTTTTTACCTTCTATTGTATGGATAAGTGGTATATGTGCAAATTTCGGCAAATCCCAATTCATTGCTAAATAAATTTGCATTTGTTTGAAGGTATTAATTTTATGATCATCTCCTCTAATAATGTGTGTCATATTCATTTGATGATCATCGACAGTCGCAGATAAATTATATGTTGGGGTTCCATCGTTTCGTAAAATTATGAAATCTTCAATTGTACTATTGTCAATTTCAACATCACCTTGAACTAAATCTTTTAATACTGTTGACCCTTTTATTTTACTTTTAAATCTTATTACTGGTTTAATATCTTTAGGAGCCTCAGAGTCTGGTATATCTCTCCATTTTCTATTATAGATATAAGGAAGTTTTTTTTGTCTAGCTCTTTTTTTTTGTTCTTCAATTTCTTCATTAGAACAGTAGCACTTATAAGCGTTACCATTGTCTAGTAATTTACTTGCTATATCTATGTGATCTTTAATTTTAGTTGATTGAATATATTCCTCACCATCATGTTCTATTCCAATCCATTTTAGAGATTTGATAATTTGAATTTTATGTTCATCCTTAGATCTTTCTTTATCTGTATCCTCAATTCTAAGGTGAAATGTCCCTTTTTTGTTTTTAGAAAATAACCAATTAAATAGTGCTGTTCTCACACCCCCAATATGAAGAGCTCCAGTAGGTGAGGGAGCAAATCTAGTTGCTACATTTGACATCAATGTTGTTTAGACTATTTTTTTAAAAGTTTCTATATAAAGATACCAAAACTCCTTGAACTTTTACTCTATCTGGTCCAAAAATCTTAGTTTCATAGTTCCTGTTAGCACTTTCAAGTGCTACGACCTTGCCTTTTTTACGGATCCTTTTAAGCATAGCCTCATGTTCATCAATTAAAGCTACAACAATTTTTCCATTATCTGCTGTGTCAGTTCTTCTAATAATTACAGTATCACCTTCATTGATACCTGCTTCTATCATTGAATCACCTTGAACTTTTAATCCAAAATAATCACCATTTTTTTCCAAATTGCTTGGCAAAGGAATTCTTGACACTTCATTTTGTATAGCTTCCACTGGGGTTCCAGCAGCTATTTTTCCAAGAACTGGCACTTCAATGTCATCAGAATTAATGTTCACTTCATCCAATCCACCCTTAATTACACTCGGAGAAAAATTATTATAAATATCATTTGCAGATGCTGTTTCTGGTAATTTAATTACTTCTAAAGCTCTTGCTTTATGAGCCAATCTTTTAATAAACCCTCTCTCTTCTAAAGCACTAATCAATCTATGAATTCCAGACTTAGATTTTAAATTAAGTGAATGTTTCATTTCTTCATAAGAAGGTGAAACACCAGAGCTTCTCAACTTTTTGTTGATAAATAAAAGTAGGTTTTTTTGTTTTTTTGTAAGCATAAGAACAAATATCGTACAGATAATGTTCTATAAAAGTTCTTTTAAATAAACAATAGTAAAAAAATGTGTAAAATAGGGGTTAATTTGACTATAAAACTGAAAAAATAGAATTTTCTGATAAATTTTTTAAAAGTGATTCACCAATCAAAAAAGTTTTAATAGAAGTTTTATCATTCAAGTCTAAAAGTTCATCTTTTGTTTTAATTCCACTTTCAGAAATTAAAGGTCCAGGATGGTCAATAAGCACATTATGAATATCGTAGGTTGTATTTATATCAGTTTTAAGAGTTTTTAAATTTCTATTGTTAATTCCAATTAAAGCATCTTTAAATCTTAAAGCTTTTTTAGCCTCATCTATAGTATGGACTTCTACAATAACGGACATGTTAAATCCTAATGCTTCTTCATATAATTCATCAGCCAAATGATCAGATACACCAGCCAGAATAATTAAAATTGCATCTGCACCATTAGCTTTTGCAAAAGGTACTTGCCATTTGTCTATAAAAAAATCTTTACATAAAATTGGTAATTTTATGTTAGCTAATTTAATTTTAGCAACATCATAAATCTTTCCTTTAAAATAATCTTGCTCAGTTAGTACAGAAAGACAAGTTACTTTTTTTTTATTATAAACCTTTGCTATTTCTACAGGATCATAATTCTCAATTATTATTCCAGCTGAAGGACTAGCTTGCTTAATTTCTGAAATGATTGAAATTTTATTCTCTTTAATGTTTTGTTCAATTTTTTCTTTAAAATTTATATATATATTTTTGTGATTGTTATTTTCTATTACATTCAAAAAACTTTCTATAGAATTGCTAGTCTTGCTTATCTCTAATTCTAATTTTTTCTTAATGATTATTTTTTCAAGTATATTTTCAGACATTTTGTATTTTTTTTAAATATGTATAAGTTTTACCAGAAAGTATAAATTCTCTTGCAAGATTATATGCTTTAGAAAATTCACCACATTTTTCTCCAACAATTAAACCGGCTGCAGCGTTTAAACAGACTGCTTTTGAAAAATCATTATCTTTACCTTTAAAAATTTCAATCATTTTATCAGCATTGAATTTTGCATCATCTCCAATTAAATTTTCAAATTTTTCAGCATTTATATTAAGAATTTTTGGATCAATTATAATTTCAGATATTTTTCCATTTTTTAACTGAATTACATTTGTTTTTGTGTAGGGAGATATTTCATCTAAACCGTCATCACTATTTACAATCCATGCAAATTTAATATTTAAATTTCTAAGTCCTTCAGCAAATATTGTAAGTAATTTTTTATCAAATACTCCTACAACCTGCCTATCAACTAATGCAGGGTTGCTTAATGGACCAATCATATTAAAAATAGTTCTTTTACCAATTTTTTTTCTTACAGGCCCAACAAATCTCATTGCACTATGGTAATTTGGTGCGAACATAAAACCAAAGTTCTTATTGTTTATCTCTTTTTCTATATCATTAGGTTCAAGATCTATTTTAATTTTAAGTGCCTCCAAAACATCACCTGACCCACATTTAGATGATACAGCTTTATTGCCGTGTTTAGCCACTTTTGTTCCCATACTAGCTAAAAGTAAAGCAGAACCAGTAGATATATTAAGAGTATTCATGCCATCTCCTCCAGTTCCACAAGTGTCCACACAATCACTAACATTTACTCTTTTTGATTTTTCTCTAAGAACATAAACACCACCAGCAATCTCATCTGAAACTTCTTCTTTCTCAGAGAGAAGGATTAAAAAATCATAAATTTCTTTTTCACTAGCTTTGCCGGTCATTAACAGTTCAAAAGCTAACTTACTCTCATCAAATGTTAAATCTTTTTTTTTTTTTAATTTTTCTAAAAATTTTTCCATTTACTTATAATTTATAAAATTTTTTAATATTTTAATTCCTATTTTAGTTTTAATACTTTCTGGGTGGAATTGTACACCATGAATATTGTATTCTTTATGCTGGACACCCATTATTAATCCATCATCAGTTTCAGCAGTAATCTTTAAACTTTTGGATAATGATTTTTTATCAATAATTAAACTATGATATCTTGTGGCTTCAAATGAATTCGGGAGATTTTTTAAAATTCCAATTTTGTTGGATTTAATTTTACTTGTTTTTCCATGCATTAATTTTTTTGCTTGAATAACTTTAGAGCCAAAAAATTGACCTATGATTTGATGACCCAAACAGACACCTAGAAAAGGAATTTCTTGATGAAGAGTTTTTAAAATATTCAAACAATTTCCTGATTGATTTGGATTTCCTGGACCAGGTGAGATTACAATTTTATTATATTTTTTTTTAATAATTTCTTTAGAGTTTATTTTATCATTTCTAATGACATCAACTTTTGTTTTTAATGATGATAGATAATGATAAAGATTAAATGTAAAGCTATCGTAATTATCTATCAATAATATTTTCATTATCTTAAAGCGTTAATCAAAGCTTTAGCTTTATTAACAGTCTCCTCATATTCTTTAATTGGTTTGCTATCCGCAACAATACCAGCACCTGCTTGTACATAAAATTTTTTATTTTTTGCTACAGCTGTTCTTAGCGCAATACAGGTGTCAAATTCTCCATTTGCTGAAAAATATCCAATTCCACCTGCGTATACTTTTCTTCTTGTTGATTCTAGTTCATCAATAATTTCCATAGCTCTTATTTTTGGTGCCCCTGAAACGGTACCTGCAGGAAATCCTGCCAACAAAGACTTAAATTTAGAGAACTTTTTATTGTATTTTCCTATTACATTAGAAACAATGTGCATAACATGAGAGTATTTTTCAATAATAAAACTCTCAGTAACCTTAACAGAATTAATCTTAGAAACTTTACCTGCATCATTTCTGCCTAAATCTAAAAGCATTAAATGTTCAGACAATTCTTTTTTATCTTTTAACAAATCTTTTTCATAATAAATATCTTCTTTTCTGGTTTTTCCTCTTGGCCTTGTTCCAGCTATTGGCCTCACAGTTATTTTGTTGTCTCTCAATCTTACAAGTATTTCAGGACTAGCCCCAACTATTTGAAAATCATTAAAATTAAAGAAAAACATAAAAGGAGAGGGGTTTGTAATTCTTAATTTTTTATAAATCTCTAAAGGATTTTTTGTTAGTTTTGCCTCAAACCTTTGGCTTAGGACTACCTGAAAGATATCACCTAACTTAATATATTTTTTTGCTTTATTAACCATATTAAGAAATTTCTTTTTTGGCGTATTAGATTTTACTTTAATATCTTTAACAAGATTATTTTTTGATTTGTATAAATTTTTTAAAGAGGATTGAATTGTAAGTTTAAATAATTCAGATTTTATATCGTCAAACTTCTTTTGATAATTAATAATTTTTTCATCACTAAATATATTAACAATATAAAATATTTTTTTTTTTAAATTATCATGAATGACTAATGTCCTAGGTCTAAGTAATCTTACATCTGGTAAATTAAGGTCATTTTTACAATTATTGGGTATTTTTTCAATATACCGAATAGAATCATATGAAAAATATCCTGAAATTAAAGAACAAATCTTTGGTAATTTTTTGGGAGTTTCAAATTTAAATTCCTCAATTATCTTTTCTATTAATCCTTCAGGCTTATCTTTTAATTTAATTTTTTTTTTATTTTTTATTAGATAAGAATTTTTGTTATTAAATTCCCAGATCTTGTCAGGATTCTTACCAAAAATAGTATATCTACCTTTAACTTTTCCTTTTTCAACAGATTCAAAAATAAAGCTATTTTTTTCAATCAAAAAATTATCTATTAAATTTATTACCTCATCATCATTTTTTACTTTTTTAGAAGTGTAAATAATTTGATTTTTTTTGCTTCTATGTCGAAACTTAAAATCTTTGAAGTTTCGATTAATTATCATTTGAAATAATTTTTAACTCTATCAATAGTTTTTTGATTTAATTGGACCTGATATTTGGTGTTGAGTAATTGATCATAAGATTGGATTATAGATTTTCTTGTGTTAGTATTTTGTTTTTTAATAAAATTTATGTAATTTTCATCAGTTTCATTAAATTTATTTCTTTTTGAGCTAACTAATTTTACTAAATAGATTCTATTTTCTTTATCATTAACTAATGTGAAAGAATTAATAGGTAAAGAATAGAGCATTTTGACCGAATTTGTTTCAAGCATATCATCATCGTTTATTGAACTAATAGATAAGTATTTTTTGTTGTTTCCAACCATTTCTTCGAATCTATTATCATCAAACTTTTTATTTTGTATTTCTTCCAAGATACCTCTATTGAGATCAAACTTACTTTTTTGAAATATAAGATCTTGAATTTCTTCTTTTGTGTCTTGATCTGATAAATTGGGACCCCGATCATATTTGTTAGTTATAGAATACAATAAATAATTTTCTCCATTTTCAATTAAATCAATTTCAGCCGATCTTTTTGAAAAAATTAGATCCTCGTTTATTTTTTTTGTCGAGCTCGGGGTAAATTCCTTAATCTTTGTAATATCAGTTTTAATATTTTGAATTATAGATTCAAAATCATCTCCATTTGAAATTTTATTTTCAATTTTATCTATTTCATTGAAGAAATCCTGATTGAATTCCTCTAAACCAATTAAGGTTTTAGGGTTTAAAACAACATATTTAAAATCAATATATTCTCTTTTTAATTGGTCTTTATTCTCATCTAAAAAATTATTTATCTCTAAATTTGTAAAGTCTTCTTTAATTTTATAAAAATTTTTCATTCCTACATACTCAAGATTTAAAGATTTATTTTCCTCATCAAATTTTTTTTTAGTAAGAAAATCAGGGGTAATTGTTCCTGCGCCAATAAAATCAAATAGGTGTTTTTGTAGCTCACGATTTTTTAATTGTAATTCAAACATGGGTGCTGACATATTATTTGATAGTAAAAATTTTTCATACTTTGTTCGTTGAAAAACTTTATTTTCATCTTGAAAATTTTTGTTTTCTTTAATTTTCTTTAAAACTGTTAAATCTGTAATTGAAAGATTAAAATCTTCCACCTCTAAATCAATTAATGTTGTTGAGATTAATCCAGATAAAAGTTCCTCAATTATATTATTGTCTAAATTTTCCCTGATAGCCTGTTGTGAAATTCCACTCTGATTAACATAGTTCATGAAATCTTGAGTAGTTACATTAGTTTTATTAATTTTAGCAATATTGTTTTGATTGTTAGTGCTAAAACCACCCCCAAATCCACCAAAGCCAAACGCGATTATAATCACTATAATTAGAATTAAACCACCTAATTTTTTTCCACCAAATTTTTTTAAAGTTTCTATCATTAGCTATAAATTTATTGATCTGTAAAAACAAATCTATAGATTAAAATTTCAATTATGACAAATAAATATATGTATTTTATAGCTAATTGGAAAATGTTTGGCGATTTAAGAACATTAAACTCACTTGATAGAGTTATAAAGTTTTCAAAAAATAATAATAATAGCAAGTTTAGAATTATTTATTGCCCACCTAATACTCTTATTCGCCCACTATCAAAAAGGTTAATAAAAACAAAACTAGAAGTTGGAGCACAAAATTGTCATGAGAGTGAAAACTATGGAGCGTTTACAGGGTATGTAAATTCTAAAATGTTAAAAAATGTTGGAGCTAAATATGTTATTTTGGGACACTCAGAAAATAGGCAATTTGGAGAGACAGACAAATTAATTAATCTAAAAATCAAGAGCGCAATTAAATCAAATTTAAAAGTCATCTTTTGTATCGGGGAAACACTGAGTGAAAAAAGAAAAAAATTAACTAAAAAAGTTTTAGCAAAACAAATTAATAACGGATTAAAATCTATAAAAGATACTTCAAATATTATCATAGCTTATGAGCCTGTGTGGTCTATTGGAACAGGCTTAATTCCAAAATCAAAAGATTTGTTAAATTCAATTTCATATATCAAAAGTAAATTTCGTAGAAAAATTCCAAAAGTTTTGTACGGTGGTTCTGTAAATAATAAAAATATTACTGAATTAAAAGATATCAACATTATTGATGGTTTTTTGATTGGTGGAGCCTCACAAAACTCAAAAAAATTTATTGATATAATTAAAAAAACCTTTAATTAACCCACCATGGAAAACATACTTCTTGTAATTAATATCATTTTAGCTCTGATTTTAGTTTCTTTAATACTTTTACAAAGATCTGAAGGAGGTGCTCTGGGTATAGGAGTTTCTCAGGAAAATTTTATGCTATCGAGATCTGCAGGTGGTTTTATGACTAAAGCTACAGCGATTGTTGCTACTCTTTTTATAATTTGTAGTTTAGCATTAACTATTATTTCCAGAGCTGAATTAACTCCAACAAGTTCTGTTTTAGATACAATTGAAGAAAAAACAGAAGATACACCTTCAATTCCCGAAAATAATTAATTTATAGTTTTCAATTCAATTTTTATTCGCTATAAGATACTTCCATGGCGCGATTTATATTTGTCACCGGCGGTGTGGTTTCTTCATTAGGAAAAGGTCTTTCTTCAGCTTCACTTGCTTATTTATTACAATCCAGAGGGTATAAAGTTAGATTAAGAAAATTAGATCCATATCTTAACGTAGACCCTGGAACCATGAGTCCATTTCAACACGGAGAAGTTTATGTCACTGATGATGGTGCGGAAACTGATTTAGATTTAGGTCATTACGAAAGGTTTTCTGGAGTATCAGCAAAAAAATCAGACAATATTACAACTGGAAAAATTTACAGTGATGTTCTTAAGAAAGAGAGAAAAGGTGAGTATTTAGGAAAAACAGTACAAGTAATTCCACATATCACAAATCGCATCAAACAGTTTATTAAAAACGACTCTTCAAAAGAGGATTTTGTAATTTGTGAAATTGGAGGAATTGTAGGAGATATAGAAAGTTTACCATTTGTCGAAGCAATCAGGCAGTTTGCAAATGATGTGGGTAAAAAAAATGCATTGTTTATTCACTTAACATTGGTTCCTTATTTAAAGGCTTCTGATGAAATTAAAACAAAACCAACTCAACATTCAGTTAAAGAATTAAGAAGTATTGGAATTCAGCCAGATATAATAATTTGTAGATCGGAAAGACCAATACCTCTTGAACATAGAAAGAAAATTTCTTTGTTTTGCAATGTAGACATTAAGAATGTAATTGAAACAGTTGATGTCAGAACTATTTATGAAGCTCCCATGAGTTTTTTTAAAGAAAAGCTAGATATTCAAGTTTTAAATTATTTCAAACTAAAATCTAAGAAATCTGCAAACTTAAATCCCTGGAAAAAAATAACTAAGATTATTCTTAACAACAAAAAGCAAGTAAATATCGCAATCATTGGTAAGTATGTTGAGCTTAAAGATGCTTATAAATCATTAGATGAAGCATTAACTCATGGTGGTATTGATAATAAGGTAAAGGTAAATCTAGTTAGAATAGATTCTGAAAAATTAAAAGTTTCAGAAATTAAGGTGAAGCTCAAAAATATTTCGGGAATATTAATACCTGGTGGATTTGGAAAAAGAGGAACAGATGGAAAAATTGAGGCAATTAAATATGCTAGAATAAATAAAGTTCCTTTCCTAGGCATTTGTTATGGAATGCAAATGGCAATTATTGAGTTTGCACGAAATCAATTAGGTTTAAAAAATGCTACATCGAGTGAATTTGATAAAAAAGGGCTGCCAATCATTGGATTAATTAATGAATGGACAAAAGATGGTAAAAAAATTAAGGGAACCGATAAAGATTTGGGTGGAACAATGAGATTGGGTTCATATGAGGCTAAGTTAAAAGATAATTCATTAATTAGAAAAATATATAAATCTAAAGCAATTCATGAAAGACATAGACACAGATATGAAGTGAATATTGCTTTTAAAGAAAAATTTGAAAAAAAAGGTATGATTTTTTCAGGATTATCACCAGATAATAAATTACCAGAAATTATAGAGTTAAAAAACCACCCTTGGTATATTGGAGTACAATTTCATCCAGAATTTAAATCTAGACCTTTAGTCCCTCATCCTTTATTCTCATCTTTTATCAAAGCAGCAAAAAATCATAAATGAGTAGTAAAAAAGTTAATTGCGGAAAAATAGAAATTTCAAATAATAATAAAATTTGCATTATTGCTGGTCCTTGTCAGCTTGAAACAGAACAACATGCAATGGATATGGCAGGTAAAATTCAAGAAATTACAAAAAAATTTGATATTGGATTTATTTATAAAACTTCATTCGATAAAGCTAATAGAACCAGTATAAAAGGTCAAAGAGGGGCAGGTTTAGAAGCTTCCCTTCCAGTATTTGATAAAATTAAAAAAGAACTAAACGTTCCAATTTTAACAGACATTCATAACGCAGAACAATGTTCATTATTAAAAGATCATGTTGATATTTTACAGATACCAGCATTTTTATGCAGACAAACAGATCTTTTAATTGCTGCTGCTAAAACGAATAAGATTATAAATGTTAAAAAGGGACAGTTCTTAGCTCCATGGGACATGGTTAATGTTACTAAAAAAATAGCAGACTCTGGAAATGAAAATATTTTAGTTACAGAAAGAGGAGCTAGTTTTGGTTACAATACTTTAGTATCAGATATGAGATCACTACCCATAATGGCAAAAAATGGTTATCCAGTTATTTTTGATGCAACACATTCTGTTCAACAACCAGGTGGTCAAGGAGAGTCTTCTGGTGGACAAAGAGAGTTTGTTGAATATTTAGCAAGAGCTGCCGTTGCTGTAGGAGTTGCAGGAGTGTTTATTGAAACTCATCAAGATCCTGATAATGCACCTTCTGATGGACCAAATATGGTTCCTTTAGATAAGTTAGAAAATTTACTTAAACAATTAACTGATATTGATAATTTAATTAAAAAGTAGTGAGCAAAATCTTAAAAGTAAAAGCAAGACAAGTTTTTGATAGTAGAGGTAATCCAACAGTTGAAGCTGAAGTTTATGTAAAAAATAATAGTGCTTCAGCTATTTGTCCCTCTGGCGCATCTACTGGAACTTTTGAGGCTTATGAAAAAAGAGATAAAAACAATAAAAGATATTTAGGCAAAAGTGTTTTTAATGCAGTTAATTTAGTTAATACAAAAATTTCAAAAAAACTAAAAGGTCAAAATGTTCATAATCAAGAACGAATTGATACTCTTCTAATTAACCTTGATGGTACAAGACAAAAAGCAAACCTTGGGGCAAATGCAATGTTAGCTGTTTCTATGGCTGTTAAAAAACTTTCAGCTAAAGTTAAAAAATTACCTTTATATAAAACATTTTCAGTTAAGAAAAATTTTCAACTTCCTTATCCTTTGATGAATATCATTAATGGTGGGGCTCACGCTAACAATGGACTTAGAATTCAAGAATTTATGATAAGACCTGATCGAGCAAAAAGTTTTTCTGAAGCAATGAGAGTTTGTTTTTTAGTTATTAAAAGTCTAAGTAAGCTAATTAAAGACAATGGGTTATCGACATCCGTTGGTGATGAAGGGGGTTTTGCTCCAATGATCAGTAGCAATAATCAAGCGCTAGATTTAATTGTTTCTGCAATTAAAAAAGCAGGTTTTAAAAATGGCAAAGATGTTTCTATATGTCTTGATGTTGCAGCCAATGAATTATTTAAAAAGAATAAATACTCAATTCATTCTAAAAGTTATATCTCTGTAGAAAAATCGATCAAAGAATATCAAAAAATTATTAACAAATATAAAATAAAATCAATCGAAGACCCTTTTGCAGAAAATGATTGGCTGGCTTGGAATAAATTGATGAAATCAGTCAACAATGTTCAAATTGTGGGAGATGATTTATATGTAACTAATCTTGAAAGACTTAAAAAAGGTTTTTTGAATATTTCATCTAATTCAATTTTGATTAAACTCAATCAGATTGGTACAGTTTCTGAGACCTTAGATGTTATTAAATTTGCTCAAACTATAGGTTATAAAACAATCATATCTCATCGATCAGGAGATAGTGAAGACACATTTATTTCTGATTTATCTGTTGGGACAAATTCTAATCAAATAAAAACTGGATCATTAGCAAGATCTGAGAGAGTTGCTAAATATAATCAATTAATTCGTATTGAAGAAGAGCTTGGAAAAAAAGCGAGGATGAATAAAATCGATTAATGCTAAGATTAATAAAAAAAAATTATTTTTTATTAATATCAATATTTCTGATTTTATACTTTAGTTTTAATCTTGTATCTGGTGAAAGAGGACTATTTTCCTATATTGAAAAAAAAGAACATTTGTCCAACTTGAAAAAAAAAGAAATATCCTTAACTAGCAAAATAACAGACATGGAACACAAGAACTCATTATTAAGTACAAATTTGGACCTTGATTATGTGGAAACTCTAATTAGAAAGAGGTTTTTATTTGGTAAAGAAGGCGAGACAATCTATATAATTAAAAATGATGAAAACTAGACATCCTGAAAAAGAAAATAAGCCAATCAATCCAATTAAAAAAAAACCAGATTGGATAAGGTCCAAACTTGTAAATAGTAAAGAGTTTTTCTTAACAAAAACAATTGTAAATAATAATAATTTAGTAACCGTTTGCCAGGAAGCTAATTGTCCAAATATTACCGAATGTTGGAGTAAAAGACATGCAACATTTATGATCATGGGGGATACTTGCACAAGAGCATGTGCTTTTTGTGATGTTAAAACTGGTTTACCTGGAAAATTGGATCAACTAGAGCCTGTTAAAATCGCTCAAGCTGTAAAAAAATTAAATTTAAAACATGTTGTTATCACGTCTGTAGATAGAGATGATTTAGAAGATGGAGGATCTGAACATTTTTATGAAACGATAAATCAAACAAGAAAACAAAATCCAAATACTACTATTGAAGTCCTTACACCAGATTTTTTAAGAAAAGGAGATGCGTATAAAAAGGTTCTTGATGCAAATCCTGATGTCTTTAATCACAATATCGAAACTGTACCAAGCTTGTATTTAAAAGTCAGACCAGGCTCAAGATACTTTTCTTCATTAGAACTTTTAAAAAATGTTAAAAAAATTAACAAGAATGTATTTACCAAATCTGGAATTATGGTTGGGTTAGGTGAGAGTAGAGATGAAATTTTACAAGTGATGGATGATTTAAAAGCCGCAGATGTAGATTTTTTAACTATTGGTCAATATCTGCAACCATCAACAAAACACTATCCGCTTGATAGATATTATACTCCAAAAGAATTTGATGATTTGGGAACAATAGCTAAAGCAAAAGGGTTTTTGTTAGTTTCTTCATCTCCACTTACAAGATCATCATATCATGCTGATGAAGATTTTGCTCAACTTCAACAAAACAGATTAAACAAACATTAATGCCTAAAGCATCAGTTAAGAGATTAATTGAATGTAAAAAAGATCAACTTGTAGATTTAGTTCTTAATATTGAAAAATATCCAGAGTTTGTTCCTTTTTGTTTAGATTCGCATGTTTATGAAAGAAATAAAGAAGGTAATCAAATTTTAATTATTGCTGATCTCACCATTGGTAAAGGACCATTTAAAGATACCTATAAAAGTGATGTAAAATTTGACAAAGAAAACAGTACTATAAATGTAACCAATATAGGAGGACCATTAAATCACTTAGAAAATAATTGGATTTTTAATGAAACAAAGGGGGGCACTGAAATTTCTTTTGATATTGATTTTGAAATTGAGAATAAATTCTTAAATGTTTTGATGTCAAAGTCTTTTGAGTTTGGTTTGAACAAGATAGCAGATGCTTTTCAAAAAAGAGCAGAAGATCTTTATAGATCTATAGAAGATCCATTAAATTAATTTTAAAATAATGCTAATTACCTTTTTGACTGTAGCTTTTTGAATTTGACCTCGTTTTTTTGATTGAAATTTATTTTCTTTAATAAGTAATACTCTGCCTTTTTTTATTCCAATATAAACTAAACCCACAGGTTTGTTTTTGGAAGCCCCACCAGGTCCAGCAATTCCAGTAATTGAAATATTTATTTTACTTTTTGAAATTTTAGATAAATTTTGGACCATAGATTTACAGCACTCTTTGCTTACAGCTCCATATTTCTTAATTATGTTTTTATTTACTTTTAATATCTTAATTTTTGCTTGATTGGAGTAGGTGGTTAGCCCCATTTGAAAATATTTTGATGAGTTGGCTAATTTAGTTAAATTATGAGCCAATAACCCACCAGTACAAGACTCGGCTGCAGATATAGTTAATTTCTTTTTTATCAGTTTTTTGTGAAGTAATTGGATGCTCATCAAAATTTAAGACTTATAATATAAATTAATAACATTGAATAAAGTCCAGCCATTATATCATCCATAATTATTCCAAAATAATTTTTAAAATTTTTATCAAAATAACTAACTGGAAAAGGTTTTAAAATATCAAAAAACCTAAAGAATACGAATGACAAAACATAATATATTTCAATTTGCATATTTAGTCGATTAGTTTGGTTTAAATATAACAGCAATATTAAAGGCATAGCTTGACCCAAAACTTCATCAATAACTATTTGTCTAGGATCTTTATTCTTAAACTCACTTTCAGCATCCTTAACTGCATAAAATGAATAGAAAAATAAAAGACTAAAAAAAATTATTGAAAATTTAAGATCAGTATACCCAAGGTATTCATAGGCAATATAAATAAATACAGCGGTAACTAATGATGTAACGGTTCCTGGTATTTTAGTTAAATAACCATAACCAAAGAAAGTTGATATTAGTACATTTATTTTCTTCATTGAGATATTGAGCAAATAACTTCACAGGCTATAGCTTTTTCCTTTCCAATTAATCCTAATTTTTCAACAGTTTTACCTTTTAAATTAATTAAATCTTTATCTAAATTTAATAAATTAGATAAAGAATTTATTATTTTATTTCTATATTTGGAAACTTTAGGTTGTTCGCATATTAAATTAATATCTAAATTATTGATATAGAATTTATTTCTATTTAAAATATCAACAATAGGTTTTAGCATTTTTGGAGATCTAATATTTTTAAATCTATTTTTATTATCTGGAAAAAAAGTTCCTATATCTTTTTTTCTCATCGCACCCAATAGAGCATCAATTATTGAATGTAAAATTACATCGCCATCCGAATGACCTTTTAGACCTGAATGAAAAGGGATTTTAACCCCACCTAAATAAAGTTTTTTATCTTTAATTAATCTATGAATATCAAATCCAATACCAAAATAAGTTTTTGTATTAATGATATCTTCTTTAAAGGTAATTTTATTATTTAAAGTTTCACCGTTAATGAAATTAATTTTCAAATTATTATCAATAAACAGTGTTGCCTCATCTTGAATTATATTTTTTTGTTTTATAGATAGATAATAAATATCTTTGAACTTAAATGCTTGTGGCGTTTGCGTTAAGTAAGAGTTTTTTCTATTAAGATTAAATAATTGGTTTTTAACTTTATATTTTATCGAGTCTATTGAAGAAATAACAGGAATAGATGCTTTATTTTTTTTTAGAGAGTTAATTAATTTATTTAAAAGACCAATAGTAAAATTTGGTCTTGCGGCATCATGTATTAAGACATTATTTGGTTTGAATTTTTTAATGTATTTTAAAGCTATTAATGAAGAGTCAGATCTTTCTTTACCACCCTTAATAATCACAACATCATTAGAATATTTTTTTTTGATTTGTTTTTTATCATTAACAACTAAAATAATTTTCTTAAAAAGTTTTGAGCTTATTGCTTTGTCTAAAGAATGTTCAAAAAGAGCTTTATTTTTATAGGTAATAAATTGTTTTAGTTGATTTGAATTAAATCTTTTGCTTTGTCCGGACGCAAGTATTATAAAATAATTATTCATCATTTAAGGTGATTACTATTTAAGAATGTACGATTTTATCAAAAAAAACATATATTTAATTTTCCTATTTATTATCACATTATCTATAGGTTTTTTAACTTTTTTAACATTTATAGATAAAAGCCCCATAGAGCTTTCAAGTCAAAATTTACAGTATTTATTAATTCTAAATATTGTTTTACTCGCATTTCTTTTTATTTTTATTTTTTTAGAAATTAAAAAAACTATCAAAAACGACATTGATAAGGATGGATTAAATTCAAATAAAAAATACATCACATACTTTGCATTATTTACTTTTATACCTTCTTTATTGATATCAATTTTTTCTTTATTTCTTTTTTCATTTGCTCTCGAAAAATATTTTGACAAAAAAGTTACAACAGTTGTTAATAACTCTTATGAATTAGCCAGAGATTATGTTGATGAGGTTAGAAATAAAATTCAATCAGAAATAGTTCTTATTGCCTTTGATGTAAATAAAAGTAAAAAATTTTTGAATGATAATGAAGAAGAGTATGAAAGGTTTTTGCGAACTCAGAAAATAATTAGAGGCGTTGATGAAATTCATATAATTGATTTAGAAAAAAAACCATTATTCTCAATTTTAGGGGATGATGAAATATATATGCCTCCAGTTGATGAAGCTTTAAATCTTGTGTTGGATGATGATCGTCCTTTAAAAATTATAAACGCTTTAGAAAATAGATCTGCTGCCATCATGCGTCTTCAAAATTTCAAAGATAGATTTATTTATGTAGTTAAATATCTTGATAAAGATATTTCAAAATATTTAACTGAAACTGAAGAAGCTATAAATTTTTATTATACGGTTGAAGAAAAAAGCTCTGGAATTAAAATTTCTTTTGCAATCATTTATATTGTCATTGTTTCACTTCTATTATTCATATCTATTTCAATAGCTATTAGATTTTCTTCTAGATTCTTTAGATCAATTAATAATTTGATTTTAGCCTCAACTTCAATTGGAGAGGGAAATTTGGATATTAAAGTTCCTGAAGTTAAAACTGATAAAGATTTAGAGATATTAAATAAAAATTTTAATCAAATGATAGATCGTTTAAAAGATCAACAAGATAAATTAATTATAAACGAAAGACACGAAGCATGGGGTAGTCTAGCAAGAAAACTTGCTCATGAAATTAAAAATCCACTAACACCAATTCAATTAACAATTGATAGATTAAAAAATAAATATTCAATTGAATTAGAAGAAAAAAATAAAGAAAATTTTAATGAAAATTTAATGATTATTAACAATCAAATTAAACAAATTGAAAAATTAGTTAATGAATTTTCCGATTTTGCAAGAATGCCAAAACCAATATTTCAAAAAAATGATCTAGTTATTTTAATAAAAGATAATGTTAAATTACTACAAGAATTAGATCTAACTATTAAAATAGATTTTATACATAATAATCAGCAATTATTTTTTGATGGTGATAAAGAGCAATTAAGCAGAGTTTTTCTTAATTTAATTAAAAATTCAATTGAAAGCATTCAGCAAAAAACTGAAAAAGTTAGTGATTTTAACAAAAATATTACTATTGAACTTAATAATTTTGATAGCCATATAAGCCTTGTCATTAATGATAATGGAATTGGATTTAAAAATTTAAATAATAATATTAAAGAAATTTTAAACCCATACTTTACAACTAAAAAAAAGGGAACCGGATTAGGCTTATCAATAGTTAATAAAATTATTAATGATCACAATGGTAATATTGAATTTATATCCAAAGATGATGGGGCAATAATAAAAATTATATTTAATAAATAATGAGTGCTGAAATTTTAATAGTTGATGATAACGCTGATATTAGAAATATTATTAATGAATTGATTATAGACGCTGGTTACAAAACAAGGATTGCTGCTAATTTTAATCAAGCCTTAGCTGAAATAGATAAAAAACTTCCTGATGTAGCTATATTGGATGTTAAACTAGACAAAGGTGATAATGATGGAATTGAACTTTTATCACATATCAAAACCAAGAATAAAGATGTTCCTGTTATAATAATTTCAGGTCACGCAAATATTGAGATGGCTATAAAATCTTTACATCATGGTGCTTTTGAATTTATAGAAAAACCGTTTGATCAAGAAAGATTGTTAAATTTTGTAAGTCGCGCTGTTGAAAATTATAACCTCAAAAAACAAAATAGAGAATATGAAAGTAAATTATTTTCTTCTTATGATCTTATTGGTAACAGTAAAAATACAATTAATATAATTGATCAAATAAAAAAGATTTCGTTAACAGAAAGTAGAGTTTTTATATGCGGTCCCTCAGGAACTGGAAAAGAATTAGTAGCAAGAAAAATACATAAAAACTCTGGAAGAAATAAAAATTCATTTGTTGTTCTAAATGGGGCTTTGCTAGACTCAAATAAATATGAACTTGAATTATTTGGTGAAGAAAAAGAAAATGGATCCATATCTTATGGGGCTCTTGAAAAAGCTAACAAGGGGACCTTACTAATTGATCAAATTTCTGAAATACCACTCAATATTCAATCAAAAATCTTACGTGTATTAACAGATCAAAAATTTAAAAGAGTTAATGGAAATAATGATATCAGTGTTAACGTAAGATTAATTTGTTCATCAAGTAAAGATTTAAAAAAAGAAATTCAATTGGGAAACTTTAGAGAAGATTTGTTTCATAGAATAAATGTATTTGAAATAAATATCGAACCTTTAAGTCAAAGAATTTCAGATATTCCATTATTAATTAAATATTTTTCTAAAAAAATATCAGAAAACTATAACATCAAAGAGTTAGAAATTGATGAGAACAATAGCTACATCTTAAATCACAATTGGAAGGGCAATGTTAGAGAATTAAGAAACTTAATTGAAAGAATTGCAATTTTGCAACCTGACACTAAAGATAAAATTTCAAATATTATCAAGGAGTCATTAAAAATTGATAATTTTGATGACCAGATAGCAGAAAATAGCCTTTCTGTACCACTAAAAGAAGCTAGAGAAAAGTTTGAAAAAGAGTATTTAACTATCCAACTAAAAAAATTTAATGGCAATATTTCAAAAACTGCAAATTTTGTTGGCATGGAAAGAACAGCCTTACATAGAAAGTTAAAAATTTTAGGAATAAAAGAATTTAATTAAAATGAATATAATTATTTGTGGTGCAGGTAGAGTAGGTTTCACTATAGCCAAACAACTAAGTGAACAAGGTCATTCAATTACCGTTATAGATCAATCTAGTGAAGATATTCAAAAAATCGACGAATCATTAGATGTAAAAGCTATAGTTGGTAAAGCTACTTATCCATCAATATTAGAAAAAGCAAACGCTTCTGAAACAGACATGATTATAGCTGTTACACGTAACGATGAAATTAACATGGTTATTTGCCAAATTGCTTTTTCTATTTTTAACATTCCAAAAAAAATTGCTAGAATTAGATCTCAAGATTACTTAAATCCAAAATTTACTACTGTTTACAATAAAGAAAATTTACCAATTGATGTAATTATTTCACCTGAGCTTGAAATAGCAAAATCCATTCAAAGAAAATTAGAAGCACCAGGTGCTTTAGATAGCGTTCCTTTTGCTGATAATAAAATTAGATTATTAGAAATCTTGATTAATGATAATTGTAATTTGATTAATATAAAACTGAATGAATTAACAAAAAGACACCCAAATCTTGATGCAAATATTATTGGAGTGATAAGAGGAGAAAAATTTTTAATTCCTAAAAAAAATGATGAGATAAAAAAAGATGATAAGATTTATGTAATTATTAACTCTTCTCAAATGTCCCAAACTCTAGAAGTGTTTGGACACAATGAGAAAGTTTCAAAAAAGATACTGATTGTTGGTGGCGGTAATATTGGTTTTAATCTTGCAAAGAACTTAGAAGAGAGCTTAGATGCTGTAAGAGTTAAAATAGTTGAAAAAAATAAAGACCGATCTGAATTTTTAGCAAATGAACTAAATAATACTATTGTAATTAATGGCGATGCTCTTGATGAAGAGGTGTTGGTAGAAGCAAATTTAGAAGAGGCTGAAACTGTTTTAGCTCTTACCAATGATGATGAAGATAATTTAATGGTAAGTGTTCTTGTTGAAAAATTTGCTAAAGATGACAAAAAAATTGATGACAAACGAACAATGGCTTTAATTAACAAGCCAAATTACTCATTACTGCAAAACTCTTTAAAAATAGATGATTTAATTGATCCAAGAATGAACACCGTTTCAAGTATTTTAAAACAT
>Ga0209666_1001186_pt1 | contig 20050 bp, 7 predicted proteins | sample SaaInlV_125m_DNA_FD_184679 | JGI IMG/M metagenome (GOLD analysis project Ga0209666, IMG submission 184679) | Marine microbial communities from expanding oxygen minimum zones in the Saanich Inlet - Saanich Inlet SI037_S3LV_10m_DNA (SPAdes)... | ecosystem: Environmental > Aquatic > Marine >...
ATGATGGAATGTCAATAGCATTAGGTGTCTGGTCAATGTTAATAGGCACAATAAGTTGATCGATAGCAGTTAAACCAGCCTGTCCAACTCCATACAAAATATATGTAATAGTACGTGGTCCTTTATTATGATATGTAACATAATGAGTATATGTACTATTCGCAGATTGTCCTGGTCCAAGATTAACAGGGCTTTCAGGTGGTGTTACGATGTTATTATCCAGATCAGTTTCCATTATTTGCAACTCATAAGTTGTTATTGCTTTTGTCATCTCATGAGAAATAGTTACGTTGTCTCCATAATTTACTACTATAGGACCATTAATCTCAACTGTTGGTGGATCAACTACAACAACTGTAACTGTTGCGCTACCAGTTCCACCAGGACCAGAAGCAAACAGAGTATATGTGGTGGTTACTGTTGGAGAAATAGTTTGGAGAGAACTTAAATTAGTAGAACCAACTCCATTATCAATAGTGACTGTATTTACACTACCAGATACAATCCAACGTAGTGTTGTAGGCACACCACTAACAATCTCACTATCATCTACATAAAATTGTATATTAGGAGGTTGATAAACAGTGAGAGTCCTACTAACAGACGCATTTGTATATCCATAATAATTTCCAGTAAGAGTATATGATGTAGTAGAGGTAGGACTTATTGTTTGGCTTCCACTACCAGCAACATTACCGAGACCAGTTATATTTTGAGAGGTAGAGTTAAATGCACTCCATGATATTGTGGCGCTTTGTCCTCGAATAATAGAACTGGGACTAATACTCACACTTACACTTGGAGTGGGATATGTACACCCAGAATTAACATTAGCACTTGGATTATAGTTAGAGGCATTTGGATCTGTACATCCATATACAATATAGCTACATCCTGTGTTGGGTTGATTCACCCATCCGTTATAGTTATTAGCACTGGGATCTCCACAACCATAGACAAGAACAGGTGAATACCATGCAATACCCTCACGTACATATCCGCCAGGTGTACTAGCACTAGTGTCATATCTGTGGTCACCAGTAGAACCATTATAATACCTATAGACTGGTTGGCGATATGATCCATTGCTTGTAAATGCTACACCAATAATACCTTCACGACGATAGCTTGAAGGAGTACCAGGTGAAGTCTTGAATAGGTGATCTCCAATAGCACTCGTAGGACTCCAAAATCTGTAGACATATGCCACACTTTGACCATTAATTCCTTTAGAACTCATGGCCATGAATAGGTGCCATACATTAGTTCCAGTCTGGTAGTATGCACTCAAAGATTCTCCACCAGGATTTGAGGTATAGAAAGAGTCCCCTATACCAGGGTGATAAAACGAATCAAATCTATGTAGATTTCCAGCTCTTCCTGCCATGTCTAGATCTCCCTAACATCTTGGAATGTACCACTATTTTCAATTTCAACCTGTATAGGATAATCTGACTTGATTTCGACAGGGACATCAATATCATCAACAACAATTTGTTCGCTAGTAACCTCAACATTAGGTGTGATAACTGGGAGTTCATCACGCAGTTTATCTTCAGAACTAGGAATATCAATAGCATCTGGTGTTCTATCGATATTGATTGCTACATTGAGAAGTGCAGTAGAATACAATCCAGCCTGTCCAATGACATATAACTGGAACAAAACAACATCTGGTCCAAAATCATCATAATCTGGTTGGAATGAAATAGTTCCATCGCTAGCATTTCCTGCTGGCACAGTTGTATACAAGGTCCAATCTGGATCTGGATTACCTTGACTAACATATTTTCTCAATAGCTGTGGTGGATCAGTAGCATTTGTGGTGCTATATGTTAAGAGTATATCATTACCATAATCAACAGATACTGGACCATTTAAAGAAGCTTCTGGAGGATATACAACATCGACAGTAATCTGATCTGTATCACTTCCACCAAGACCACTAGCAACTGCCGTATATGTTGTAGTTTGTGTAGGTTGGAGTGTTGTATTTGAAGTAAGATTAGTCGATCCAACTCCAGGATTGATATTAACAGTATCAGCATCCCCAGTAGTTACCCACGATAACTGAACACTCTCTCCAACTGTGATCTGGGGTTTATCTACTGATAATATAATTTCTGGTGGTATTTTGACATCAACAGGAATACTTTGCGCTACTGTTCCACCAGGTCCACTTGCAGTTAATGTATAAGTTGCATCTTGAGAGGGAGTAAATGTACCACTACCTGAAGAAGATGATGATCCAGGTTCTGGAGTAATATTTACACTTGAAACTGAACCAGTAACATTCCACTGCATCTGGAAAGAATTTCCAAGAATTAGTGTAGAAGGATTGATCGTAAATACACTAATCGTTGGTGGTGGATTTGTATATGATAGAAGACCATATCCACCACCAAAATTGCCATATCCACTATTAGTAATCCATCCAATATCTCCATTATTATACCATCCAGAGTTGCCTCCAATACCAGCATAACCATTAGTGGTTGTTGCACCACCCATGCCACCAGCACCACCAGAAGTTGATCCACCGCCGCCACCGCCACGATGACCAGCAGGGGCAGTTCCACCTGTTCTCCAACTCGGAGAACTACTAGTACCTCCACCACCAATACCACGACCAGCAGAATAATATCCACCAACACCAGTCTGGTTATCAAATCTACCAGCGCCGCCGCCACCACCGCACCATGCGATGTATCTTCCTAATCCACCATCATAAACGCCAGAAGCTCCGCCTCCGCCACCACCAGAACGATGACCCCTACCACCACCTGCTAATGGAGAACCACCACCAGATCCACCAGGATTAGCTGGTCCGTATCCTTTAGCACCTTCACTACCAAGATAGAAAGTTAAATTATATGCATAAGATCTCTGTGCAATTGTAAAGTTACCTGCCCTACCAAAACCACCACGCGAATGATTCCATCCACCCGATGATTGAGATCCTCCACCACTTGCTGCAGCCACTGTAAAGGTTACGTTAGTAGCATTTGCTGGGACCGACCAAGTAACACTTCCAGGACTAAATTTACTAAAACTTACAGTCATATCTCTCTTATGTTATACCAGATGTTAGAATCATCAACTTCAACTTGAATAGGATAGTTGGATTTAATCTCTACAGGAATATCTATATCATCAACAACAATCTGTTCGCTAGTAACCTCAACATTAGGTGTGATAACTGGTTGCTCATCTCTCAATTTATCCTCAATTGAGGGAATATCAATAGCATCTGGTGTCTGGTCGATACTAACAGGAACGGTAACTTGCCTAATCCTTATCAATCCTCCTTGTCCATTGGCAGTCATAGTAACAATAATTGCCATGGGACCACGATTTCCCCAGACTGGAGCATATCCATATAAAGATGCATCAGTAGGAGTGGTGAAATTATAGATAGTATCACTACCATCTAAATCTCTCTGTATAACCTCTACATCTACACTATTTGCATTTGTTACTTCGTAAGAAAAATTAATAATTTCCTGACCATATGGTACTACAATTGGACCACTAACTTCTAGTGATGGTGGTTGAATTACTGTTAAAGTAAGTTGTGTACTAGCAGATCCAGCAACGCCATTAGCAGTAAGCGTATATGTGGTTGTCACTGTTGGTTGTACTATTCTATTACTATTCAACAATGTCGCCCCGATACCAGGGCTGATAGTCATAGTGCTAGCATCACCACTAGTTGACCAGTATAATCTAGTATTTCCTCCAAGAACAATAGTATTTGTTTGGAAATATGCTGTAATTTGTGGTGGTATATAAACAGTCTGATAGAAGCTCGATGATCTACTTCCCCCATTCCATGCTACTGTGAATGTATATGTGCCAGAACTCTGGGGTTGTATACTACTACTACCAGACGTACTTACATTACCAATACCAGTTACTGTTGCACTTTGCATGTATTGTCCATAAGAAGTAGACCACGATACATTAGTGCTCTGACCTCTGATAAGTGGATTATTACTAGAAGTAAAATATAGTGTTGGGTTTACAATAACACAAGATCCATCATCTACTTGTGCAGATGGATTGTAATTAATTGCAGAACTATTTGTACAACCATATACAGGTATAGGACTACGATACTGACTGTTATTGATGAACTCTCCATCACTAACATATATGAGCATGTCATTGTAGTCATTATCAGATCCAGCCCCTTGTCTGTCATCTAGACCAAGAGTTCTGGCATTCAATCTCCTCATCGCAACATAACCAGGACCACTACCACTAGCAGATAGGTTAAAAGTTTGATTCCACCCTACGTAGACAGATCTGTTAGTAGGATTAGGTCCAAGAGTTCCACCAGGCATACCATATAGGTAGTTACTATCACCAGCGTTTCTTGCAGTTGAAATGTTTATTGTGGGCATCAGATTTGTCTCACATCGTACCAGACATCACCATTCTCGATTTCTACTTGAATAGGATAATCTGACTTGATCTCTACAGGAATATCTATATCCTGAACAACAATTTGTTCACTAGTAACTTCAACATTAGGCGTAACAACAGGTTCTTCATCCCTTAATTTGTCTTCGGTTGAAGGGATATCAATGGCATCTGGTGTCTGGTCGATATTGACAGGAATAACTACTTGCTCATATGCAACCAATCCACCGTATCCATTTGCAGTAAACAAAAATGTTACTGATGTTGGACCAAAATTATCATATACAGGAGTATATGCATAATCTGAAATTTCAACCAGATTACCATTACTACCTGGAATAGTTACTGAAGCTTCCTGCTCTTGAGTACCATTTGTATTGACATATGCAGTAGTAAAACTAACACCACCAGGTACATTTGTGGCACTTATACTAAAAGGCATATCATCCAAATAGTCAACAACAATTGGACCAGCAACACTCAATGTTGGTGGTGGCAATACTGTTAGCACAGCAGTACCACTACCTGTCCCGCCAAGACCAGTAGCAGTTCCTGTATAAACTATAGATTGCGTTGGTGTAACTGTTTGATAACCATTTAGGGTAGTAACACCAATTCCATTATCAATAGTCATTCGATCAGCATCACCAGTAACACTCCATGTCAAGGTAGCATTCTCCCCCAAGACAATAGTGTCATTGTCAAAAGACATAGTAACCACTGGTGGAATCAGTACAGTAACTGTAACTGTATCTTGTGTCGTATATGCTGGATTAATTGCATTAAGTGTCCAATTTCCTGATCCTGATGGACTAATAGATAAAGATCCACTCGTACTTACATTACCTATTCCACTAATGTTAACACTAGTAATATCCCCAGATGTACTCCAGGTTAATGTAGTGGAGCTTCCTAAAATGATAGAAGAAGGATTAGCACTTATACTAGCAGCAGGTCTATCATAAGTGGTTTGATTGATATAAATGCCACCAACATAACCTCTTCTTCTATTACCATTACCACCCTGTATTCCACCCTGTCCGATAGTCCAACCTACGCTTTGACCACCAACAGCACCATTTGATCCTCGATAATATGTTGCTAGTGACGCACCGCCGCCACCGCCGCCACCAGTGAATGAGGGACTTCGCCACTGTCCTGCACCACCAAATCCATATGGTCCATAACCAGACGCAGCACGTAAAAACTCACCGCCAGAATAGTTAATCTGACCATTCCTACCATAGGAATAGTTTCCATATCCACCATAACCACCACGATTTAGTTCACCAGCTCTACCACCTTGAGACCATAATCCTGTTGTGTTGAGTCTGGTATCACCACCACTTTGAGGAACTCTACCAAATCCAGCCATAGGTCTGGCACCACCTCCACCACCACCAACAGTAATGTACTGGACCTGTTTTACATCAGCTCTTAATGTTAAGCTACTACTATAAGTATACTGACTGTTATATTGACCCATATCAGAACTTAATGATGTAATGTACCATAATAAAAGGAGTTACAACCTGGTTCAATACTTCTAAATTAGTTGTGTCAACATCGATGTACGATTCCATATCATCTAGTGGAATATTAGCAGCAGGGAATGCATAACTGAAGTTTTGAGCATAAGTAAAAGGTTTTGAAATTCTGTGATCGTGACTAGCTGAACCTCTTTGAACGTTTGGTTGAGTTTCATCCAGAATATTTTCTGCTTCTACGTTTGCGCTATATGCTGTATCAGAGTCACCAGTCAATCCATCACCATCAATACGATATTGAGACGCTGTGGTGTTTAGAACATGTGAGTCAGCCTCATGTTGATGTGCTTGATACTGTTCAATAGAAAGGATCTCTGGCGAAACATAAGAGTCCATGGTGTACTTGATATTACCTCTAAAAGGAATAGATGTTTGGGCAGTAAGTTTCATGCCATCACCAGTATTAGAGACATAATTTACAAATAGTCTCTCGCCAAGAGGCGTCTGTGGAGTTACTTCAACACCAACTTTATTCTGGTTAGGCTTGTTCTCCATTGTTGTATCACGATACTCACCAGATCCTCTACCACCGATGATAACTTTAGATCCTAGGTCAGGTATCTGAAATGATCCAAGATCTCCTGTGTCAGTATCTGGATCACGTAGAACTGCATTTTCTTTTGCAAATCTACATTCAGTTCCTACACCCAAAATTCTAGACAGTAAAAGATAATCTTTTGCATTTAAAATAGATCCATCACATCTCAAAAATCCACCAGGCATATTATCTTTGAATACTGCTGTACTAGGATCATTATTGAATCCCATTCCATAAACAGTATGCATCTGAATAGTTCCAGGAACACCACCCCAATGCGCTTTCTGCCTAGCATAATTAGTAGATATTGACTTTGCCATTTTAGTATGCTCTGATGATGTATATACAGGAAAGTGTTGGTTGTGAGATGTTCATGTCTATTTGCAATGCTCTCTCATTCTGTGTATTATCTAAATTCACTGTACCAGGTAAGTTAACGTCAGTGATAATACTAGATGCAGGTCTCAATCCACTAGAGTTAAATACCACATCAAACTCACCATGATCGTGTGCTTCAATGAAATCACCACCAGGATCAATAGAGGTAAAATCAGTTCCAGCATGACTCATCATCGTAGCACGAATTTGTGATGCGGTTTGATTTGAAGAATCATAGTAGTTCTTAACACCACCAGGAATATTAAAACTACCACCCCGAGCTGCAGCTGGAACCGCTCTATTAGAATCCAAAAATGGTCCTTCAGGTCTTAAATTAGTTACAACAAATTGACTCGAAATTGGGGATCCTGTTACGATCAGGGGTTTCATGTTAACAGGAGGGTTCTCCGATTGAACGTGTGCCACAACAACACCCTGCGATCCTCCATTATATCCAGATGGTATCGTAGTACCAGCTGCTGGCCAAGTAAACATATAATCAAGTTCTGCTCCTGCTGGAGTTGTACTACCAGTTACATTACCAGCTGCTAGACCAGGAGCAGCATTAACATTACTAGCCGAACCATCACCAGCGGAATCATCAGACCAACCAAAGTAGTAAGTATCACCTGTAGATCCACCACCCTCATTATCAACGTGCGAGTGATATAAAGTGTACGCAATATTTTCGTAACCAGCAACACCATCTCCTGGTCTTTGCGGATTCTGAATCTCCAAAGTTGGATATGTTCCTGGGTGATTATGTCTCTTAACGTGCTTTCTTCCTAATTTTCTAGGACCAGTATAAATTGTAGCAACACCTTCTCCATCTTCCTTTGTGTTGCCTGTAATTTTTCCTTGGTATCCAGTTCTGTCATCTGCATTGATATTGAAGATAACATCGATGGTGACATTTGTAAAGATAGTGGTAATACCATTATCCTCATTGTCACCGATAATTGGTGACATAATAGTAAGCGCATCGGGATCTATATCTGCATCCCTACCAGTACCACCAGATACTCTGGCAGCAAAGTAAGAAGTTTCAATATCCATCAAAGCTTTTTCATTCAAATCAGGAAGTTTAATTGTCCCAGTATAATTTGGAAAATTTCCTGTAATAGATCCACCTAAAGCATCATATGTATTACCAACTGCTTGTGTAAGTAATGGATAATCTGCAGCATCTACAACACCGCCACTACATAGCACCCATCCAGGAGGGATGTTTGACAATCCCCCCGTCCATGGCATGATGGTTCCAACCACTGCCGCTCTTGCTGTTTTTGACTCTTGGTAAAACATTAAATCAAACCTCGATTAAGAACCATCCGTCTTTTCCTATTGGAACTGCGGTATTACCATCTGGATCAGTTGTACCAGCAAATACTAATGCGAATCCAGCGTTAGGTGTTTGAACAACTAGTTCTCCACCATCATAACCATTTAGGTCAGCAGTATTACCCGTTAGTAGAGTGGTGCCTGTATTATCACCTGCATTTTGAACTTTAATCGTAGACGGTGCTCTTACAATCAGCGAGAGGTTGTAAGTAAGTAGACCGCCGATATCAACGATTCTAATCATGTCACCAATCAAAGCTCCTGAAGGCAATTTAACGACCGTATTTTGAGAGACATTGAGGAAGTAGTTTGTATTTGCTTCTGCATCAACATCAAACGAATCGCTATAGACCCACTTACGACCACCAGTTTGTGAGAAGTAGTTGGAGATACCAGCGACAGTAACAGCGCCATCTTCATCAACACCGAAGACTTCAGTGCCACCAGAGTTAACCGTTAGATCACCACCGTTGACGGTAAGATCACCACCAGCAAGGATACTACCACCAAATACAGATGTTCCAGTTCCCAGAGCAGAGAATGAACCGAAGGTAGTGAAGTCACCTGAAGAATTGTTGAACTGTAGACGTGGTGTAGTACCATCAGGTCCGAAGATATTGAAGTCACCACCATAGATTTCCAGATCACCAGTTGCAGTATCAACACGAAGTGTGTTTCTTTCAGCAATACCAGATGAACCACCGTTGGTTAAGGTGAAGAACTGGGTAAGTTCTACAACAGATCCTCTTACGGTTAGATCATTGTTAGTGGTTAGTTTTCCTTGAGTTACGGTATCGCCAGTTCCACCATCAACAATGAACTTATTAAATCCTTGTCCAACTGATAGTGTGTTACCAACGAAGGTATTACCAGTTGTAGACTCAACCTTAAATACTTCGACTTCAGGATCACCACCGTCAGTGACAACCAGAGACTGAATGTCGGTAGATACCAAAGCATCAACCTTAACGATTTCAGAATCAGATAGGAGCAGGTAATCGCTGGTAGTTAGAACACCACCAAATTCTGCAACGCCAATTCTAACAGATGCCGAATCTGCTAGTAGACCAGCACCACTATTGATCTTAACTTCAGCTGCTGCATCCTGATCAGACCAGATGTAAGTTCCTGTCGAAACATATTGACTTGTCTTAATCTCTAGACTAGATGCAGGACCACTGATACCACCTTGAATTGGCCATGTACCATTCAGACCAACAATGTCCGATCCAGCGATTGTAATAAACTCACCGTAATCAGCACCAACACTAGTGTTAGTCTCGTTATTCCAATTGACGGTAACGATATCAGTGCCATCAGCAACGATTGTTAGAACGGCAGTATCGTTAATCGTAACACTAGATGTAGGATCTAGAGTTCCATTGTTATCAAAGTCAAATCCAGTGATAAACGAAGCATTGAGTTGCTTATCAAACTTGGAGATGATTACATTATCTGGGTGATCCTGTCTTGCAGTTGTACCATCTTTAGCACGAGTAACCAAGATTCTGAAACCAAGAGGATCAGCAGGGTCAGTGATATTGGTAAGACCAGCAACCTCAAGAAGTTCACTGTATTCCTCACCAACAGGAGAGATGTTTGTATCCTGTCCAGCTACTTCTACTGCTCTCTCGATAAACAGTAGATCACCAATCTGGAAATCATTGACAGATGGTTTAGTGATAGGTAGTAAGTATACGTTACCAGAATTATTAGTTCCATTAACTCTGAATGATAGATCAGCACCACCAGAGTTACCCAGTTTCGCTGCTTCAATAGTCAGCAGATCGTTGTCAGAGTAACCAGAACCAGGAGATACTAGAGTAATGTCTGCTGTACCGTCAGATAGAACCTGAACAGTAAACAGAGCACCGCTACCTGTACCACCAGTAGGTGTGATGAACGAATAGGTCTCGTTAGCAACCCATGTTGCACTCGATTCTGGAGTAATGTTGTCAATTGCAGCAACCTGACCACCAGATAGGAGGTACTGATCACCACCCCAAGGTCCAACACCAGCGGTATCAATTTGTCTACCAAGCTGGATGTACTTAAGGAACGTGATGTTAGGATTGTCGAGAGATCCAACAATATGCTCCGAGGGAGAAGTGCCAAATCTTGATCTATCAATTGCAATAATACCAGCATTCAAACCACCAGACAATTTAATGGTAGAGTTGGATGTGGTGCTACCCTGAACGAGTAGCGAGTTTCTAATCGTGGTGCGACCACCAAGTGCTGCGATGTCTACCGTAGAAGAGTTAGCACCAAGAGTAACTCTTGTAGTGTTCTGTCCGTCACCAATATTCAGTGTAGCTGCAGTGGTGAAGATTCTAGTGGTAGATGTACCAGCGAAAGCACCAACTTCCAGAGTACCATTCAGTCTAGTCTGATACGTACCAATTAAGGTTTGAGAGTTCAGGTTAGGAGCAGCACCACCAATCTTGATCGAACAGGCAGAACCTACTACATCCTCTACTGATGCGATATCAACAAATGCGTTAGTAGAACGCTTATGAACTTCAAATGTAGTGACACCAGCGTTAGCACCAACTCTCAATGTGTGAGAAGAAGCATCAGAAACATTGTTACCAATGTTGATGAGTTGATCACTTGTAGTGTTGTTACCGATGTTAAACGATTCGGTATCACTTGCAGCAATCAGGAAGTCAACGTTATCAGTTAGGAACCTGAATGTTTCTGAAGTAGAGTTAATGTCTCCACCATCTACACTCAAGTCATCCTGAATCTGTACATTTCCAGTAAATCTGGAATCACCGATTACAACGAAGTTCTTATCAAGTTCAGTAGATGCATCCAGTCCAATGCTGGTGTTAATACCAACGCGACCACCTGCTCTATATGTTGACGATTGATTAGCAACTGCTAGATCAGAAGTTGCAACACGAAGAGTAGCAAAATCATCAGGATCAGAACTGTCACCACCAACCAAGAATGCATTAGTGAGTGCAAAGTATGTCTTACCAACAGAAGGTTCTGCTAGGTAGTTGTTTGCAGTTACTGCACCAACAGCATCATAGGATACTAAATTCTTACCACTGATGAATGCGTTACCAACAACATCCAAGTTAGATCTTGGATCTGTTTCAGCACTTACAGAAGCTGTGAGTACACCTTCCTTCGCCATTCTGCCGATGGTGTTGATACCCAGTCTGTAATCACCAGGCACTTCAGTTCTTGTGCGAAGTGCTTCAGCACCGATGATACCAGTCTCCTTCCATCTGGACTTGGAGATTTCCATCTTCGCACCAGGACCTTCATCTGCCCATGCGTAGGTGTTCTGTGCAATCTCATTGAAGATTCTGATTGTACAAGTGTTACCTGTTCCAGAGAATCCACCAGCAAGAACTGCCCATGTACCATTAAAGAACGAGTTACTGAAGTTAGAGATACGTAAATTTTCACCAACTCTAATTCCTAGTCCGTTGTTGTCTAGACCAGCAGCCCATGTGATTATAAGTTCTGATGTATTATCAGAGGCAATAGAGAAGATCTGAAGATCACCTAGTTCGGTGAAGAAGTTGGAGTAAACCCAACCCATTGACCCGCTACTACCAACTTCTAGACCCTTGTAGAGAACATCACCAGCTGCAGGTAGGATAGAAGATCCATAAGTAATACTCTGTAGAGTATAGAAGGCAGTTCCACCTTGACCAGCAGATAGAAGACCAGTGTTATCAGGAGAAGCATTAGAAGGAAGACCACCAGTGTAATGTGTTCTCCAGGTGTAAACTTGACCAGGATCATTTACATTACCGCGTGGGTTGAACTTGTAAACCGCAGCTTCAATCTGGTTCTTGGTGAGAATAATGTCACCATCTCTTGTATCTCTGAAGGAAGATCTGTCTTGTGTAGGATCATCGCCAGTGTCAACCAGAGATAGAATACGAAGTGAATCGCCTTCTAGAGGATCGACGTTAATCGTAACAGGATTGTTGAGGAAGGTATCACCTTCGATGGTTACCTTATCATTAAAAGTAACTGCTGTGTCGAAAGTAGTAACTAGTGCGCCAATTCCTTCATCGTCATCACCACTGTCCTCAAGGACTGCCTGCTCAAGGAACGTCTCTTCGCCTGTAATAGCGTTGATCTTACGATTACCAATATAGAGGTCACCGTTAGAGTTTAGACCCGTGTAGAAGACAATACCGCCGTCTTCACGTTTTGCTTGTGCATAGAAGTCTTGCTTATCAGATAGAACAACTTCCTGACGAAGTGGGAAACCAGTTGAGTAATTACCAGGACCGAATCCAAGATACTCAAATGTGTGGTTACCAGATCTTGCGATAGATGGTCTACGAAGTTCTGTATAGAATCTCTTCTCCAGAGGATATACAGAGTCACCAGAGATAGGAATCTGTCTGTTCTCTGAACCTACAGATGCATTACCTTCCTGTGCTTGAAGTCTATTATCTAGAATTATACTATTCAGGTTGCTTGTATTATTAGTAAACTCATAAGCAGCAAAAGGCGAAGTTCTAGTCAGGTCAACAACTGCTTCTTTTGTTTCACTATATTTGTAATCGTTAAGAGTAACAAGACCATGAACGTAGTTATCTGCAGCAGCTGCTGATGCTGGGGGATCAAGAATAGTTAGATCTCTAGTTCCAGTGGTAAGACTGACCTGGAACCACAGTGGATCATTCTTGTAATCCAGAGGATACAGATTAGAGATTGGTTGAGAGAACTTATAGTAATGGAAGTTTTCACCAACACCAGCACCCAGAGGATATGGCGAGATGTTACCACGAACACAAGTCAGATAGTAGATACCGTCTTGCTGAAGAGGAATCTGGTCTTGGATAGTCTCAATATTGAAGATATAGAAGGTATCATCAATATCAGGAACATCATCGAGTCTAGAAATAGTGTATGTGTCACCACCAGGTGTGGTGATCTTATCACCAGGAACTGCGGTGTAAACGTTAGCACCCTCAATTCTATACAGGAAATTTTTTCTGTCAGATCTAGAAAGAGAATTGGGATATGCATCAGGTTGTCCAGACAGACTGAAGAACGTTCCGTTGTTCTGAACAAAGTTAGTCGTACTATAGACATTGTAATCAATCTTACCAGTGATGTTCTTCAGGATAACAAATGCTGTCCCATCGGCTTGATAGTATGCATGAACATAACCAGATCCAGAGCAGTAACCAGTCCAACTGATATAGTTGTCGGTATTACTATTGTAAATGCTGGTTTGGATGCCTGCACCCTGTGGAGGTCCAATCTCAATAACAGTGAAGATTTCATTCTTCAGTTGCTGGTTGATGATTGTATGATCAAATACAGTCAACTCAAGTCTGTCTACTAGAGTTCCTGTTCCTTGAGGATCAACAGAAATAGTTTTGGCAGACTGAATTGTAGTCGCAATCTTGGACTCAAACTCAACTTGTAGTGGATTTTCGTATGGATCATAGAATCCACCACTAATATCAACACTAGCAGCGTCCAGATCCGCCAGAGACAGTCCTAATTGCTCGGTAGGTCTCGCAGGGTTAAAGAACTGTGCAACCGCTGGTGCGCCGTTGCTGAAGGGTTCTAGATAGAACCTCTGTGCCTTTAGGCGTCTTCTATCATCAGTTCTTGACTTAATAACATAACCATTGAGTGGTTCACGAACTGTCTGTAGATACTGTGGAAGAACATAACGCAAGCGATAGATTCTATCAAGAGCAGATCTGTCATCCTCAATTCTTTCATAGTAAGTATCTGGAGTGAATAGATTACCAGTACCATCTACAAAGTCAGTAGCATGGAATCTAGTCAGGATAGCATTAGGATCAGTACCACCTGAAGACTCATCCTTGACATTTAGATACCATCTCTGGAAGTCAACTGGGTCGTACTTGAGGGGGGAAGTCTTTTTGTTTCCATAGACAACAAAATCGCTTCCGCTATTTGCAGTAAATATGACAGCGTTTGTACCAGCTTGAGCATCTGCTTGGGTGGTGTGAACGCTAAACTTCGTCTTGGAGATAAAACGTGGGAAGTAATACACATCTGTTGCCACATCACCAGCACCCGAAATAGTCGGTAGTTGAGAACTTGCATCACCAGATGTAGCGAAGAAGATGGTTTGTGCTGGGACATTTGGTACAGGTACGTCGAATGTGTGCGGAATATCTGTTTCGATGTAAATGCCAGAGACATTACAAACATATCTGTGCAAGTCATAATTCTCGTCAAGAATCTGTTGCTGAATCAATAGTTCAACGTCAGGACTCATACTCTCTGTTTCAGAAGAGTAGATATAGATACCAGCAGCAGCATTTTCTTTAGTAGCAGCAAGCAGCAACTTGGTGCCTGCACTATTATCGAACTCTGAAGTATTATTAAACGAATTTGGATATGTATCTCTGCCAGGAGCAATTACATAGTATGGTCTGTTAGTCTCAAAACCACGAGGTAGTCTGACTAGACGCTTGTCAACGCCAGCATTAGTTGCTCTTGGAATAAGTCTTACAGGTGTTCCTGTTTGGAATCCATGAGGATCAGTATCCCCATTACCAGTATCAACTACAAATACAGTTGCTCTACCAATTAGAGACGAAGATTCAATGATAGCTTCAACTCTAGTTACCTGATTACCATTACCATTCAGTACCAGATTGACAACATCGAAGTATCCTTCGATAGCAGTAACAATGTTAGTACACTCGGGATATGCATCATCTTGAGTGATCGAAAGATCTACAATACGAGGAGATGAAGAGTATTGGTTAACATTCTCAAAATACAACCAAGTAGTGCTGCTATCCAGTTGTGGTTGATAGACCTGTCCAGTTGTAGGATCAGCCACTTCAATGGTAGTTGCATTGATAATCTGGGTAATAATAAGTGGACTACTTCCAAGTAAGTTAGTGCCAAGACGTGAGGAACCTTGGGTCAAGAAACCATTAACAAAATCATTCTCGGCGTACTCACTGACCTGCATACCAGTTGTGAGTCCAGAAGTATCACCAACAATAATATTGGGACTAGATGTAGAAGTTGTGCAATTCTTGATTAGGAGTGTACCGTTACGAATTACACCGAAGATCAATCTCTTCAGGTAGTCATATGCAATAAGAGTTTCAGTTAGTTCAGTATCAACATAGGATACATTGCCACTAGAGATGTAAGACTCGGAAGCATATACAGTGTTGATGTTACCGCCAATACGAAGATCCTTGACAACAGCATCAACAATAAATCCAATATCTCTCTCACACTTGGTGATAGTTAGAGATGTGTTAGTCAGAAGTGCTGGATATTGAGCAGTGATGTATCCATAAGTCTCTTGAGCAAGATAAGATCTGTTCTTCTCAATAAGATTAGCAGCATCATATGCCTTGTTAAAGTCATCATTTCCATCGCCATCTAAATCGAACAATACGTTCAAGTTAGTAGGCGTTAGAGTAGACAGAGATGCCGTGACTGTTTTAATACCAGACGGTTCTAGTGTACCATGATACGTCTGCTTACCACCTACACCACCAGAAGGCAGTTTGACATATAGTCTGTCATCTTGCTTGGCACCAATTCTATATCCATCAATAGATGCTGCAGGACGTGAAGCTGGATCCTTATTAGTATCACCAGCAAGATATAGTTTGGTGTTATTAGCAACATCGTTTGATGCTTCGATGTCAAGAGTGTAGTAAGCATTTTTCTTAATCGACTCTACATTAGTATCAACAACCTTGGGAGGAATGATAGCATCAATATAACCACCTTTATCTTGGTTGAAGGAGAATCCTTTGAAACCAATAGAGTGGAGTGAAGTGTTACCGAAGTTGGAGTTCGAGTTGGTGATAGACATGTCACCACCACTTTCCATCAGGAAGTGATCGTGGAAACCAACAGCGAAGACCGAGACGCACTGAATGAAGGAGTCATCCGAAGCACGAATGTGGAAGTTTCTCCACTCATCCTTCCAGTATGCATCACCTTTAGTGTGATAAGGAACAGTAGCAAATGCATCAGTTAGTGATGCTTGGTTCCATGTGTTAGTAAATCTATCGTAACGAATGAATGCTCTGTCATCTTTCTGGAGCGAAACACCCGTGTACTGTGCAACAACCATCGACTTGAATCCAGTTGCCTTGGATCCATCCGCCCACATGCCGCACTGACCCCAGGTAGAACGAATCGAGCAGTTGAAAACATACGGAGATGCGGACTCAACAGAGTCAATTTCCGCTTGAATCACTGCACTAGTGCCAAGACCGTTAGCAGTGCTGTAAGTTGTACCAGAAACTAGTCCTAGACCAGCAGCTGTGATGGGAATGATGTAGGTGAATACCTTTGGATTATTGGCATCAATAGTATCAACCTTGAATGTTCCATTGACTTCATCAGATAGTCCACTGTTAATAACAGCAACATACTGTCCTTTGAAGTATCCGTGCTCAATCTTGGTAGTAACAGTCAGTCTAGAAGTAGATGTACCAGGGATATCAACAACTTCAATTTGCTCAACAGTTCTGGTATCAGATAGAGGACCAACAATTCTAGTTTCTTGCACCAGTGCTTGTAGTTCACCATCATCGATGGTAGGTTGGAACTGTGCAAATGCTCTACCAACTTTCTCATAGTAACGATCGAGTTCATCATTACCTGCATAGGTCATGATGGTGATCTTGTGGTGAGAATACTCGGGAACCTTCAGATCCGTAGAGTTCTTCTTGTAGTAAACCTTACCTACTTTATCTGCTTGATCATATATTGGGGAGTTCTCGGAGAGGTCACCATCCTTGATAGTGAACTGCCATAGGTAACAACCACCAGTCAGTTTGAAAATACCAGTTCTTTCTTGATCACCATCAACGGGATCAGGTACATATAGAGGTCTGATGATGGTACGACGGAGGTCATAACCGATTAGAGAACAACCTCTGGGGACGATACAACCGCCATCGGTAGAGTTGAACTTATAGAATACGTTATCAGGGTTACCTAGGTCAATGATGCTGTCATCTTGCCATTCCTGAAGTGCTCTGTTGTAGTCAAAGATAGGTACAACACCAGTAACTGTAACTGAACTCAATACACTCAAGCTACCAGCACTAATAACATCGGTAAGGATTGTTACCAGGGTTTGAATGTTTGTCTGAACGTCAATACATGCACCAGGGTTACCAGACTCGTCATACTCGATGTCAGGGGTGTTAGCGCCTGCAATAGCAGGACCAGGAGAGATAGTCAGATCCTTGTCTAGCAAGGAGTTCGTGACTGCCAACTTCATCAGATCACGCGCTTTGTTGTATGCGGTGATGCTTTCTGCCTCTTCGCCAACAATACCATTTGCTAGAGGAGCTCCTTCTCTGTCAAAGTAAGTCTTTGCTACAGAGATAGTGTTGCTGTTGCCACCGTTTCTGATGTCAGAAAGAACAGCCTCAACAATGAAACCGATGTCACGCTTACACTTGGTCTCGCCAGGTGTCTCGTGATCAGTAACAACTTCAGCAGGAAGTTGTGTTAGGTTACCATCAGTTAGGACAGTCTCTACAATAGCGGCAAGAGTGCCAACCATGCTAGCAACATCAGCACACAGAGGAGTGCCGTTAGGATCAGCAGTGATAGTCGAATCTTTTGAGAAGAGTTCATTTCTGAACGCATCAATCATCAGATCTCTTGCTTTGTTGAAAGCAGATATTGCTTCTGCCTGCTCACCATCTAGAGAACCACTAATGAAAGCATTTCCTGCCTCATTGAAGTAAGTCTTCAGATACTTACGAGTGTATCTGTTACCACCTGCAAGTGCAACGTCAAGAGAAAGGGAATCGATGTACTCACCGATGTCACGCTTACACTCGATTTCATTTGCACTAGCGAAGTTTCCTAGGTTTTCAACAGGAAGTTGAGATAGGTTGCCATCATTAATGACAGTAGTAAAAATTTGTGTTAGTGTAGCGATTGCAGACTGTACGTTAGCACAACCACCACCATCTACAGTGATGGTGGAATCTTGAACCAACAAGATGTTATTGACTGCAGACTGCATCAAATCACGAGCTTTGTTGAAAGCAGTGATAGACTGTGCCTCTTCCCCTAGTAGACCATTAGAAATTGGGGATCCGCTGTTATCAAAATATGTACCAGTAAAACGGCGAGTGTACTCGTTACCACCACTAACCAGATCAAGCCCAAGATAGTCAACAAATATACCCAGATCTCGCTTACATTTTGCTTCATTTGTTAGATCAGATCCGAGTGTTTCTGCGGGAAGTCCTGATGTATCAGCAGCAGTAAATGCATCGGTAACAATCTGAACCAAGACATTGATTGCAGACTCTACGTTAGCACATGCATTAGGATCAATCGTGATAGTAGCATCAGTGATTGTCAACTCATTCTTCATTGCTTGGATCATTAGATCCCTAGCAGCATTATATGCGTCATTCGTAGACAGCACTTCACTAATGATGTAAGAGAATACACCCCCATCGAAATACTTCAGGGTGAACTTACGAATATACTCGTTACCACCTTTTACAAGGTCAATACCAACATAATCAACTAGAAGACCGATGTCACGCTTACACTTTGCCTCATCAGCAGGATCAGCGGCATTAGCACCTGCCTGCATTGCAGTCCAGGCACTATCAATAATTTCAGTTCTATTCTGCTGAATCAGACGATATGCATCCTTAAATCTGTATACAGGATCGTCCGAAGGGTCGCCAGGGAAGAAGAAATCAGGGTGTGCTACAGCAATCTCTGCTGCTGCCCTATCAATAATTTCTCTCTTATTCCCTTGGATTAGGCGATATGCATCTTTAAATCTATATTCTGGTTCTGTAGTTCCATTGCCACCAGGATAGAAGAAGTCAGGGAATTGAATTGCGAGATGTGCTGCAGATTTGTCTACAATCTCCTTACGATTCAACTGTACTAGACGATATGCGTCAGCATATCGAGACCCATCATCAGATGCAGCATCACCAGGATAGAAGAAATCGGGGTGTTGTACGAAAATTTCTGCAGCAGAACGATCAACAATGAGCTGTTTATTCGCTTCAATTAGATTACCAGAATCAAAATATCTAGATTCAGGATTAGCAGTCTCTACAAGACCAGGACGGTTATCAATGTAGTGGTTACCAGGCATCAGCATGATGCTGAACTGGTCAAACCTATCATTATCCTTACCAGGCAGGTAAGAGTATCGTGCTACTTCAAGGAATGCCCTCTGGATAGACTTAAATGGACGTAGGGGGGAGTTACCTCTATTGTCTAACTCATCTGTCGCATTAAAGTCATCTGGCGATACATATAGATACTTACCTGTTTTACTTGAGTAAAGATTATCAAGTCTTGTAAGAGGCATAATTAACCCGTTCCTTCTAGGACTATTCTTCTGGATTATTTATACAATAAAACCTCCCCTTGCAGGGAGGTTTCATAGCACACGGAAGGGGTTTGGTTTGGCAGTATCGCCAACTCCTCCACCTGGACTCGAACCAGGGACAACAGAATTAACAGTTCCGTGCTCTACCAGCTGAGCTATAGAGGATTGTTTGCCTTCTCTTCCTTCTTTTTTTGATAGTAGAGTTTGTAATATCTACGTTTCATTTCATCAATAATATCCATATCTTCTCTCAATCCCATATATTTGAGATTTTGATAAGATCCTTCTAAATCACTAATGAGAAGAAGGATATTCATGGAGGTCACTGGACGACCACTAAAATTGTATTCATCCAGTGATTTCATAGTTAAACCAACCAGTAATTATGTACTTATCTTCATTCGGAGCAACTTCACCTCTATGAGTATAAGTCCAGTCTGCAGGCCATATCAAGGTTTTACCTTT
>Ga0209666_1001192_pt1 | contig 19978 bp, 11 predicted proteins | sample SaaInlV_125m_DNA_FD_184679 | JGI IMG/M metagenome (GOLD analysis project Ga0209666, IMG submission 184679) | Marine microbial communities from expanding oxygen minimum zones in the Saanich Inlet - Saanich Inlet SI037_S3LV_10m_DNA (SPAdes)... | ecosystem: Environmental > Aquatic > Marine >...
TCACCGCCTTCACCGCCGTCGCCGGACCACCCCTCCGGCAGCTCGGCTGACGCGAGCGCCCATGATTCGAGCCTCGAGAGGTGAAGCAGCGAGGGGCTACGCGCAGCCTGTCGCAGGGGTTCCTTCAAACCCCGCACGCACCCGACGGCGGGGTCGCCCTCGCCCTCGGAGATGAGACTCGCGAGCGACACCGTGAACGAAGGGACACCCTGGAGCATGTGCAGCGCGGCGCCCAGCGCGGTCTGCTGCCCTTGCCCGCCGTCGCCGCAGAGGAGTATACGCGCGGGCTGGGGCTGGCGGCCGAGCGCCGAGCCGTGCAGCGCGGCGGCAGCCTCCTCAGCCGCGGGAGCTTCGTCCTCGACGGCTTCTTCTTCATCCTCTTCAGCGGCGACTTCGGTGGACGCCTCGAGGGACGCCGCGTCTCTTCTCCTCCCCGCGCTACCGTCCAGAACCCCGGCGCTGTCCAGTATCGCCTCGCATATATCCCCGCGGGTGGAAGGCGTGCGTGCATCGTCCGCGGCGGCGCGCGCCGCGGGCTCCAGTGGCGCGCGCGCGTCGTTGAGCGCGCGCATGACGTCGACGACGGGCGCGGCGAGCGCGGGCGCGAGGTGCCTCGGCAGCGGCGCGCCGACGGGTGATAGCGCGCCACCCGCCGCGGACCGCCTAGCGCACGGGCCCGTGGACGTGCTCAGCGCGGCGGCCCAGTCCCCGGCGGTGACCCGCAGCCCGTTGCGCTTGGTGGACGCGTGGAGGAACGCCTCCCTGAGTTCCTTAGCCTGCGCCGCGCATTTCTCGACGTCGTGGGGGGCAACCGGGACCCACTCGATTCCCATCTCGACGCCGTCGTCGCCCTTCCCGGTGGACGCGGCTCTCGCCTGGAGCTGCGCGAAGCTCATGCCGTCGCGCTCCATCTCCATCCACTTGCCCACCGGCGTGGTCTGGTACCCCGGCCCGCCCAAGAAGCCCTTCCCGGGGTTGAGCACCACTCGAACGGAGCTCTTCCACTTGCGAGTGCCCTTCATCCCGCAGTGGCGTTCCCACCGGGCGGGTTCCTGCCACGATACGCTGTGTTTGTTCTCCCTGGTGGCCACCTCGCACGGCCCGCACAGGCACCGGATCATGCCGTGCGTGCCCTGCCCCGGGTGGAACATCCCACACTTGTTCTTGCACACGACCATGACTGGGTTTTCATCCTCCGTCGGCGGCGGGTCCGGCTTGCAAACCTTCCCCTTGGAGACGCACTGCTCGCAGTACCACTCGCCGGTGGGTATGGCGTCCATCTGGAGGCACCGGTAGTGGCCGCCGCTGGGGCACGCGTCGCAGAGCACGAAGTCCTCCTCGCCGTCGAGTCGCCCGCACACGAGGCACGGGACATCCTCGAGTTGCGGCGGGAGCGGCGGCAGCGGCGGTTCAGCCTCGACGTCCTCTTCGGCGCCCTCGACCTCCTCAGCCGTCGCGCCCTCCTCCGCGACGACGTCCACGTCCATCGCCTCGTGGGTGTCCGTGGGTGGAAGCTCCTCCCCAGTTCCGGGCTCGAGTTTCACCTCTTGTTCTCCTTTTTGCCCGGGGGTTCCCTCGTTCTCGTCGCGGGGCGCGTCGTCCCTCTCGTTTTCCTTTGCGTTTTCCTTGTCCCCGTCCTCCTCGTCGTCGTCCTCATCCCCGCGGAAGCTACGCACGCGGATAACCTCGCCCTCTCTCCACAGCCTGAGCCAGTGGTGCTCGCCGCCCTCGTCGTAGGTTACCCTGTGCGACAGCGACGCCTTGTCGAACGCGGTGATTATCCCCGGGAAGAAGACGCCGTCGCCGGACCAAAACACCTGAAAAGCACAAAGTTAAGTTTGTACGGGCAAACGGTACGAGAAACTTTAAAAAACACTCACCTCCACCCTGGCGCCGATCGCCTCAAACTCGTGCACCGCCAGCCTGGCGCCCGTGTGACCCTGCGTGGCCTGCTCCTTCGCCGCGGTCAGCAGCTCCTGGTACCGCGGGGGGTCCGGGAGCATCGGCTCGAGCTCCGCCGCGAGTTTCTCCCGCGTCGCGTCACCTGAGAGCAACCGCGGGACCCGCCTTCGCAACGCGGATAGAAGCGCCGCCGAACACAGCGCGCGCAGATCCGCACCCGCCGCGCCCTCCGTCCGCGCAGCCACCGCCGCGATCGTACGCTCCGCGGGCGTCGGCCTCCACTCGCGCGTGTGCAGCCGCAGAATCTCGCGCCGCGCCGCCGGGCCCGGAAGCGAAAAGTGAAGTTCGCGGTCGAACCGGCCCGGCCGTCGCAACGCGGGATCGACCGCGTCCGGGCGGTTCGTGGCCGCCACCACCACGACGCTGCCCCGCGGGTTCAGGCCGTCCATGAGCGCCAGTAATGTGGCGACGACGGAGCCGTGGATCTGGTCGTGCTCTTGGCCGCCGCCGCCCGACTTTCTCGCCGGCGCCAAGCCGTCAATCTCGTCGAAGAAGATTATACTCGGCTGCCTTCGCTCAGCCTCCTGGAAGAGCAAACGTAAGGACCGCTCCGCCTCGCCCATGTACTTGCCGAGGCAGTCCGCACCCTTGCGGTTGAAGAACGAGACCGGCCTCGGGCCCTTGGCCGCGGCGCCCAGCAGCGCGCGAACCGCCGCAGTCTTACCCGTCCCCTGTACACAAAACACTTGAAGTCAGTCCAATCGCCCTCACGAAGATAAAAAGAAGGTAACTCAAATAATAAGAAACGTACCGGCGGTCCGTGAAGCAAAACGCCTCGGCCGGGGTTAACCCCCAGGCGCTCGAACGCCTCAGGGTACACCAGCGGTAGCAGCGCCACCTCCTTGAGTACCTTGATCTCGCGCTCCATCCCCGCGAGGGTCTCCCAGCCGCCGGGCAACGAATCGTCCCCGTCGACGCCGCCGCCGCGGAAGGAACCGCCGACTGTGACGCAAGGAATGCGGGACTTGTCCTTGACCGTCCTTCTCCGTTCGCGCTTCGCGAAGGCTTCCTCGTCATCGCTGACGTGCTCCTCCTCTTTGCGCAGGCGCTGGCCGGCGGCCATGACCGCGGCGAGGATCTTCTCCGCCTGCGAGTGCATATCCGCGCGGTCCTTGTCCTCTTCCCGGGGTAAGTCGCCCTTGGCCTGTAGCCGCCGGCGCTTGCTCCGCCGTAAACCCGGGCGTTCGGTCTGCGCCTTGGGTCTCTCGACGGGCGCGTGAGGCGAACGCGGTTCGTCGCCGTTGAGGAAGGTGGCGGGATCTCCGTTCATGGTCTTGGACCAGAGCGGCGCGGGTGCTCGTTTGCGGTCGGCTCCGTGGTCGGGGCAGAGCACGGTGAATGCTTCGGCGTTGAACCTGCTGCCGGCGGCGTGCGCGCACGCGAGGTGGTAGCTCTTCGGGCACTGCGGTAGGGTGCACCCGACGGTCGCGCCCTTCAGGCCGCAGTGGTTGCACTTGATGTAGGAGCCGCGTTTGAGCGCCGAGGTGACGTTTTTCAGTCGCTGTTTCCGCTGGTCAAAGTACACCTCGGGGCACCACATGACGCACGAGTCGTGGACCCACGTGCTCGCGATGCCGTCGCGGTCGGGCAGGAACGGGCCCGCGAAATGGCCCAGCGGGGGCGGGGCGCATCCACCCTTGCTCACGACGGGATCGACCGCGACGGGAAGGCCGATGGGCCCGCGCTCCTGCGGGCACAGGCAGCACAGCCGCGTCGATCGTGGTTTCCGATGACCGCGTTCACCCCGGTCGGTACCCTCGCCGACGCGCGCATCTTTGAGTTCGCCGTCGTCGGAACCGCCCGCATCCCTCCCGCTCGGCATCGGCGCCGATCCGCTCATCGAACCCCGATCCCCCGTGTGCCCTTCCTCCTCTCGGGCGCGCCTCAGTGTGGTCGTCAGGTCCGAGTTTCGAGATTTCAAAAACAGCCTGTTTGTGACGACTTTTAGTAGTAGCGCTGCGCGCCGATACCTGGAATCGGGGTTCACCATCAATAAAACGCGCAAGAAGACACACACGCGGTCGCACCCAAGCGCCGCGCTCGCGCTCGATACCACGTGCGTTCACCGACCGAACGGCGCGTTCGTAGTCCCGCGAGACTCCGCACTCTGGTGACCCCGAGCAGCGACCTCACGTCGGCGGATCGAGTCCTTGAGAGAAAAAGCACCCGAGAGAAAAAAAGAGGTTGCCCCACAAGTGTCGCGACGATGCCGAAGGGTGCGTCCCCGCCCCGCCCAGACTGAATCCCGGGTCCCACCCGCGATCGTACATCACCCGCGATACCCCGACGATCGCAAACTGACGATCCCACCCACTTCCCACCCACTTCTCGCCGCAGCCAAAGCACCGCTCCCGGCTGTAATCGACGGCGCGCCGACCGGCGGCGGCGGCGGAGGCGCGCGCAAGCGCAAGGGAAAGGCGGCCGCGGACGGCCTGGCCGAGAAGATGGCGTCCGCGGCGGCGGTGGGCGACGACGACGTCGACATGGACGAGAACGCGGGCGGCAAGACGCTGGGCGAGCGCCTCCGCGCCATCGAACAGACCGCCGCCGACGCCCCCATCGACGGAACCGCCCCGCCGGAGAAGCAGAAACTCACCGCGACGGACAGGGCGGTGCTCGACGCGCTCGGGGGTAAAGGCGCGCCCCCCAAGGCGGACTCACTCGCCACCCTCCTCTCCCAGGCGCTCGTCGCCGAGGACAGGGCGCTGGTCGAGCGGTGCCTCAACGTGAGCGACGCGCAGACTGTGAACAACACGGTGGCGCGGTTGCAACCCCACGTAGCGGTTAGATTACTCAACGCCGCGCTGGACCGCATGAGGACCAAGCCGACGCGCGGGGAGCAACTCGCGCGGTGGATGCGGACGGTGATGCTGCACCACGCCGGTTACATCACCACGTCCGCCAAGGCGCAGCGGTCCGTCATGGAGCTCCAGCAGACGGTGGAGGCGCACGTCGCCATGCAGCGACCGCTCTTGGGCCTGCTCGGTCGACTCGACTTGCTCCTGCACAAGCGGCAGCAGGTACCAGACGGCGAGGACGGCGTGGATGGGACCGGGGACGGCGGGGAAGGTCCGCTGACGGTGTACGCCGAGGGTGAGGATGACGTCAACGTGCTCAACGAGGTTGTGGGTAACGAGGAGAGCGACGACGACGAATGGGAGACGGACGACGAAAAAGACGAAGACGATCTCGAAGGATTTGACGACGAGGACGACGACGAGGACGACGACGAGGACGACGAAGATGAGGACGGGGAGGATATGGAAGATGACTTCGACGGCGAGGACGACGAGGACGAGTGAAGGGACGCGGTTCCTTCGACGCGTATTCCGAGTAGTATCGCCGCGCGTTGAGGTTATGCTTCGCGTGTTATTTTGAAAGGAGTGACCGTGAAAAGCGCGTCGTGTTTTTGGTTTCAAAAAAGTCCAAAAAGTAACATTCGACCCATGCGCAAATCGTTTTGAAAGCAGATTTCAAAGCGAAATCCAAAATGGATGAAGGACGCTGACTTGGCGCCGCCGCCGGGATTAACCCAGTTGCTCGCCCGCTCCTCCTCACAACCGAGCGCACCACGAGCGACCGAACAAAATGGATCGCATCGTCGCGCCCAACGCTCGCATATCGACCGCCCTTCGCGGCGTCGCGTCGCGCCCCGCCGCACGCCGCCCCCTCGCGGTCGCGTGCCGCCTCAACGCCGCATCCTCAAAAAGCGCCCCGAATCGCCGGGATTCCGCGGTGCTCTCCTTCCACGGCCGCGGCCGCCCCGCCACGGTCACGTTCGCCTCCGCCTCCCGCGGCGACGATGACTACCTCGACGAGGAGGAGGTCGACGACCAAGGGGGCGAAGGATTCGCGCTCGAGCCCGAGGACGAGCGCGTCGAGGAGATGATGGTCGACCCGTCCATGTCCACCCCCGTCATGGCCCCCGTCGAGCGCGAGGAGGAGGACCAGCGCAAGGTCCTCGGCGGACCCGTGTGCGACGCCTTCTCCGCCCTCGTCCTCGAGATGCGCGCGGGTGGACACGGCAGCGTCGACGAAGCCTCCGTCGCGCAGGTCTCCTCCTGGTCCAACCCCGAACCCTGGTCCTCCTTCGACGGGATGGACGGGTACCAAGTCAAATCCTGCCTCGGCGACGTGCGAAGGACGCTCAAGACGTACGCCAAGCTCTCCGCCGTTCCGGGCGCCCTCTCCGACCGCTTGATGGGCGCGGTGGGCGCCGCGTGGCTCACCACCGCGGGGAAAGAAGACAAAGAAGCCGCGTTCGTGTGGGGCGGCGCGCAGAAACACGCGCAGTTGCTCAACGACGTGTGCGTGCACAAGGTTCTCTTTCGGGACGAACCCGCCGAAGCTGGGAACCGATTGGCGGCGGATACGCTGATGGTCCTCCAGGACCTGGCCACGTCCAGGGTCCAGCTGTCGGAGGACGTGGAGACCGTGGCGCTCGCCGCGTGCGCCGCGTTCAGCGCGCAGCTCAACCACCTCAACGCCCTCGACGAATCGTGCGCCAAGCTCCACGCCGCGTCGCCGCCGGCCACAACAGATGCGACGGCCGCCGCCGCGCAGGGCATCCTCCGACTCGGCGGCCGCAAGGGATACGACAATCTCGCCGAGGCTAGCGCCCGACGCGATGCCAGGCCCTCTCGCGAGTCCCGGTTCGATAGGAACGACCGGCGCGAGTCACGGTTCGATAGGAACGACAGGTTCAACGACCGCGGCGGTCCCCCGGCTCGCGACGGCGATTGGAATTGCGACGAATGCGGCTTTTCCAATTTCTCCTACCGGACTTCGTGCAAGCAGTGCGGCTCCGGCGGCGGCGGCGGCGGCGACGGGCCTATTCGCAACGCCGGTCGCGGCGGCTACGAGCGGGATTACGACCGCGGCGGGTACAACGACCGCGGCGGGTACAACGACCGCGGCCCGCAGCGTACCTTTGAGCCCAGGCCCGGCGACTGGGACTGCCCCGGGTGCGGCTTTTCAAACTTTGCCAGTCGTTCGCAGTGCAAGCAGTGCGGCGAGGGCGCGCCGGGTGGCCGCGGCGGCGGCGGGTACGACAACGGCGGAGAGCGCGACGGCGGGTTCTACGGCGGCCGCGAGCGCAGGGATTCCGGCGTGAGGTCATGGAACGACGAGAGGGGCGAGCGAGGCGGGTACGGTGGTGGCCGCGGGGGTGGCCGCGGCCGGGGCAGGAGCGGTGGCAGGGGCGGTCGCGGCGGGTTCGGCGGTCGTGAGCGTTCCACGCCCGGCAGGGGCGGCCGCTACAACGACGGTAACTACCAGTCCGACGCCGGTGGTTGGGACGACAGGTCCGGCGGGGACTTTGGCGGGTATTGAGTGTGGACGTGTCGTGTTGTCAACGCAAAGGTAGTAAGTTCAGTTCGCGTCGTCTCTTCACCTCCCCAAAAGTTTGTCGCCTCGAGAAATTAGTCAAAGCGGGCCGCCGGGGAAGCGGGTTCAGTGGCCGAACCGCGTCGTATCGTGCGTCGCACTCGCGTGTCATTCGTCGATCGAGGTCCGGTCGTCGATCCCGTGACGACATCTCGCGCGTCATCGTCCACGCCTAAACTTCCATCCGTGACGCGCCTTCCATCGCCTTCCAAAAGAGCCGATCGAGATGGCCGACACGGTCCCGGACGACGGCCCGCTGACCCTGGACCAGGCGTACGCCGTCCTCGAGGTGGCCAATACGCACAAGGGCAACCTAGATGAGGTCAAGAAGGCGTACCGCAAGCTCTGCCTCAAGTGGCACCCCGACAAGAACCCGCCGGAGAAGGAGCAGGAGGCGAAGCAGCGCTTCACGCGCATCACCGCCGCGTACCACACCATAACCACGAACAACTTCGACTACCAACGGTGGGCGCGATCGTACGAGATCCCGTCCATGCAAACCCTGGAGGACGTCCTGAAGATGGCGCTCAGCGGCCGGGACCCGTTCGAGATCGAGGCGATGCTCCGAGCCAGGGGAGATTACCGACCCGCGCACAACTTTGGCGTAGACGTCAACGTTCCGTGGACCGCGGGCAAGGCGCACGATCCCTCCTTCGACGTGGGCGGTCCGTCAGGGTACCGCAAGACGATGTCCATCGAGGACACGCGGCGGCAAATGGAGCTCATGTGGGATGAAGGGAAGGTGGCGGGCGCTAGCGAGGATCGGCCGTGGGAACGAGTCGGCGGCGTCGGGTTCGACGGCGACGTACTTAAGAACGGTCCGCTCAAGCTCGGGTCCTCCGGCGACGACGATATACAAGAACTGCTCGCGGCGCAGGTACCGGATTGGAGTAGGGACATGAACGCTGGGGACGCGGGCGCCGCGGCGACGGCGGAGCGAATCAACGACGTCGGCGTGGGTGAGTTTATTTTTGTTTTCACATGGGCGATTAGACTGACGTCGTGTTTGTCAACAGGTCTCTTCAACGCCAAAAAGTATAAACAGGCGTTTGAGGCGTACACGGCGTGTCTCCACCTGGCGCCGGATAAGGTGGCGTACCTCGGGAACAGAGCCGCGGCTGGTTTGCGGTGCAAGGGGAAGGAGCGGGACGTGGTGAATGACTGCGAACGTGCGGTGGAGCTCCAACCGGACTACGCGAGGGGGTACGCGCGGATGGGACAGGCGCTGTTGGCGCTCGGTGACGCGGGCGAGTACGGCGACGTGGTCACGCTGCGCAGGGCGAAGGCTGCGCTGAAGAAGGCGCTGGAGCTGGATCCTAGCAGTGGCGCGGCGAAGAAGACCCTGAAAGAGGTTGGCATGTCGCTCATGCTGCACGCGGACTCGGACGACGAGGACTCGGACTAGCTAGTTTAGCTTTGCGGTGTTAAGAAAGACGGGGTGAGTGGTCATTACAATACATAATAGGTGTCATGATACGACTTGTGTCACTGTCACTACGTGCGCGTCGTTATTACAAGTACGTGAGGTGCCAGTGAGAGGTTCAGTCCTGCTTGAGGAGCTTGTCGACGCCGCCGATGGTCTGGACGCCCCAGGCTGTGAAGACGACGTTGAGGACGCACTGGAGCTGCCAGACCCATGGGGTCCAGCCGGCTCCCGCGGTGGTGAGCTTCCAGAACCACCAGAGGGAGCCGACGTGGAAGGCGATGGTGGACTTGCACCAGGCGTCATCGGAAACGCCGAAGCGGGTCTTGCCTGTGGAAGAGAGGGCGATAAGGCGGGGACGCGGTGAGCAATTTGAAATTGGAACTCGGGGGAAAGTCGACGCGGCAAATTTCGTGGGGGCGCGCACCGAGGAACATGACCATGAAGCCGAGACCGACCATGCGGGCGAAGAAGCCGCCGGGGGTGGTGGAATCGCCGAGAGTAGGGAAGTAGGGGAGCTGGCCGAGGCCGTTGGGACCCCAGAACCTGCGCGGCGCGTGGAAGAAGGCAGCGCGCGTCAGCGAAACAAAGTCGTTACGAAGGTATTTTTTAAGAAACGCCGAAATGCGAGGGACCGGCGTTTGGCAATGACGTGTCGCGCGAAGAGAACTTACATGTCGGGATCGAACATCATGGTGAAGGCGTACAGCCCAAAGTACGGGACCATCGCATCGGAGTAGGTGAGAGCCATCTTGGACGGTGTGTGGGGTGTGCTGCGCAGGGCGAAGTGCCGCGAAAAGCGTTTCCGGCGGGAAGAATCCAATTTTCCAATTTCGCCACGTAAGCGTAGGATCCGCGTCAGCTTGGTGCCGTCCGTTTTGAAACGCCCCGAGGGTGGTCGCCTTTACACGCTAATTACACCGCTATGCGATCACGCCAGGAGCTCGCTCTCTCGCCGCATCCTCAATAACCTCTCCCTGGCCTCGTAGAACGCCTGGATGTCCGCATCCGCCTGCGCGTTACCCGTGCTCGGCGCACCCTTCGGCGACGGCCCATCGTTCAATTTAACTTTTGGAGAGTTGGTGGCGTCGCCGAGTGGCGACATCGACGGCGCCGCCGCTGAGAACACCGGGCTGCTCGCCCTCACCGTCGGACTTCCCGGCGGTGAGTCACCGCCCAGAGTCCCGTGACGCTCGACGAGCAGGTCGAACCAACGCGTGAAGTCATTCGCCAGCCGTTCGCTCGATTGCTCCGCCAACTTTTGCATCGTCTCAATCTCCCGCTTTGCGTCGCGGAGCTCGTCAAACGCCGCCCGGTACGCGGCCCGTTCGGCGTCGATGGCCGTCACCAACCGCTCCTCGTCGCCGTCCACGTCGCGTGCGCCGGCTCCCCGTCCCCGTATCGCCGCCCGGTTTTGTCGCATCTGCTCGATGAGTCCCTTGAGCCTGTTGATCTCGCCCTTGCTGCGGTGCACGCCCTCGCCGAGCGTCTTTGCATCCTCGAATTTGTTCTTGAGGACAACCTTGTTCTCCTCGACCGCGGCGCGGCGGTCGTCGTTAGCCTTGAAGTGCTCGAACGCGCGGGTCCTGTCGGCGACGAGCGCGGCGATTTGACCGGGCGACGTTGGGAACGGGACGTCGGGTACTCGCGGCGGTGGCTTTGGCGCGGACGCCTCGACGAACCGATCGTCCTCGGCGGAGCGATTGAAGAAATCCACAGCGGTGAACCCCGACTTCTCGTCGTCCTCCTCACCGGCGTTCTCCCTGCCGTCGCCCAGGCCCCTGCTCCGTGACTCGCAAGGTATCTCCGTAGCCTTCTTCGCCCCCACCGCTCCTCCCTCCCCTTTATGCAGCATCGAGACGAGGATGTCAATCTCGTCGTCGCGTTGCTTGACGACGAGCTCGAGCCTCTTCACCTCCGACCTCAACTCCTCGCCAGACTCCCCCGCCGCGACGCCTTTAACCACGCCGCCGCCCTGGAGCACAATCTCGCGGAATATTTTAATCGCAGCCTTGATCTTGAGCATCGACGCGCCGAGCTCGAGCGTCGGCTCCTCGTTCGCGGTTGGTAACTTGCAGTAGTCCGCGACGCGCGAACGAAGCTGATCGATTTCGCTCTCCGTCAGCGTCTCCCTCCCGTCGTCGTTATCCCCTCGCAGGATCCGTAGCTCGTCCTTGAGCTCCCTGTTTTCCATCTTCAGCCGTTTGATGATCAACGCCGGGTCCACCTCTTCGTTGACGACCGCCTCGTTGGTGACCATCGCGATACGCTGCGCGAAGCGGCAGGTGCTGATCCCCTCCAGGAGGTGATCCCCTCGCGGCGACGCCGTGGCGATCATCACCGTCCTGCAGTTCCCTCCCAGCGAATCCTTGAGCATCATGGTCATCATGGAGTTTCTGTACGGGATGTGGCTCCGGCCTGGGCCCTCCTGCAGCGCGACGACGACTTGTTCCAGCGCGTGGAGCGAGAGGTTGATGTGCTTCGCCTCCATCAGCGTCTGGCCGTCGAGGCCCATCTTGTGCACGCGCTCGCTCCCCGCGAGGTCCACCAGGTTAACCTTGGCGCGTCGCACCGTGTCGCTGCCCTGCAGCCTGCGCTCCACCTGCATGGTGAATATGCAGTGCGAGCGCGACGACGCCTGGTTCATGGGCGTCTCCGTGATGGCCTTGTTGGTGTCGCCGAGGAAGAGGAGGTTCAGAGCCTCCTCCTCGTTGTCCGCTCTGTGCGTGCTCACGTTGCGCATCGTCACGTTCCCTTCGTCGTCCTCTAGGAGCTGTACCTTGGGTAGGTCCTCCAGCGCGGTGGTCTCGTGGTCGGGGTCCAGTAAGTCGTACCCTTGGTCGTTGTAAATCTCCACGTACGTGATCTGCACCGAGTAGGAGGCGTCGTGTCTCTTTGAGATCTCGCCGTACAGCCGTGATATCGCGCGCGGGATGATGCCCCGGTCGACGTATCGGTCGTGCCCGCCGCTGATGGTAAACGTCTTACCGGAGCCGGTCTGGCCGTACGCGAACACCGTGCCGTTGAACCCCTCCAAGGACCCGAGCACGGACCTGCTCGCCACGCGCTCGAACACCTCGTCCTGCTTCGCCTCCGGCCCGATGATGCCGTCGAAGCCGAACTGGTACTTCTCCCGTTGGTTGTTGACGTATCCGCCCGTCTCCTGCTTGGGCACCTCCCACATGACATTGTTGTCGTTCTGTATCGCATCCGGGGGAGAAAGGAACGGGGTGAGATGGGCGGAGAGAGAGAGAGATGGAGAACGCGTCGTCGTTTCATTTACGACATCGGGAAGGGCGTTGACCGTGGGGAGGTCGCACCTGGTTGAGCGTCACGAGGGGCGACGGCCTCACGTCCGGCCGGACGCGAAGGTATATCTCCACGTTCCCGGAGGACGACGCATTTTCCTGGTCCGTCATGGCGAGCGGCCCTTGGCGCGTCTCCCGGCGCCGATGCCTACTGACCGGAACCGGCAACCGACCCAGCTCCAACGGCAAAAATAACGGCAAAAATAAGAAATGGACGAACAATCGCCCTTGCGTTGACAACGTGACACGCCTCGCGGCGCCCTATCTACGGTACTCAGTACAGTCCCAACACCAGTTTCTCCACTGGGTCCATCGGGTACATCCGCCTGTGCCCCGGCAGCCCGCCCCGCTCCACCGCCCACTCCCGCATCGCCGCAGCCGCCGCCTGAGCGGGCTTACCCGCGCCCCTTCGGATGAAAACCGTGGGCCAACCCAACGGCGCGTCCACCGTGACCCACGCGCCGTACCCGCGAGAATCGTAATTGGGGTTAGGGTTTAAACCCTCGGCACCACCCTCGGCACCCCCACCCTCGGCACCCGTGGGCTGGATGGGCGAACGCTGTGTGGTCCAGACGTCGAGCCAAACGTCGCCGGGGGGAAGGTACACGTGAACCCGAGGGGTCGATCGGTCCATCACCGGCGCGGCGAGAACGTCCCGCCCGATGAGGAACTGCGTCGCCACGTTGCTCGCCACCGGATCGTGCGCGTAGTGCATCAGGAGCGGGCGGGTGATGGGCATGCCGGTGAGCGACGACTCGCGCATGAGCGTCCGGCGGTAGGGCGCCAGGCACCCGTGCAGTCGCGCGAAGGCGCCCAAGTGGTCGAGAAGCTCGGGCGTGTCCCACGGCTGCGCGTTGTGCAGCGGGCGGTTACCCTGGTGCGTTCGGAACACCGCATCGGCGAGCGCGCTGAGCTCCATCCAGCGCATGAGCAGCTCGCGGGTCCTGTGCCTCCCCGGCGTCGCCGTGTATCCCCCCACGTCCGAGTGCGAAATACCGAGGCCGGACAGGCCTCCTTGTAACATACCCAGCAGCGCGGACTTCATGCCGTCGTGCGCGTCCCACGACACCAGCTGATCCCCTAGCCACATCAGCCTCGCGTGCTTCGGGGTGAGCGTCGACGCGGACCTCGACCAGAACACGCCGTCGCCCGCGATGTCATCCCGGGATCCCTGTACACAAAACACTTGAAGTCAATCTAATCGCCCGTACGAAAATAAGAAAATAAGAAACTCACCGTCTCCAGTCCCGCGCGGCGAAGAGCCCGGCGATTCAGCTCGGCCCAATCTTCGGGGTACCTGTTGTGCACAGCCACCGGCAGCTCGCCACTGTGCAACACGCAGTCGAAGGGGAGGTACTCGCCAAAGTCCGCCATCCACCCCGACGCGCCAGTCTCGTTGACCATGCGCACGATGACGTCCTCGATCCAACTCACCGCGCTCGGGTTGGTCAGGTCCAACAGACCAAAAGAGACGCCCGGTTCGCTCCCGAGGCGGTACACACCGCCTTGGACCGTCCGGACCATGTACCCGAACTCCTTCGCCTCGCGGTACAGCCGCCCCTTGGACCCGTGCGCGTCCATGAGGAACGGGTTGACGTAAGTGAGAAGCCTCGTCCCTTGGTCCGCGGCTTCTTTTCGAAGCTCGTGCCAATCCGGGTAGTGCTTCCGGTCCAGCTCCCAGTTCCACCACACGCGCTCGATCCCTATGCTGGTGTTCCTGGCGCCGCCCCAGTCCTGCAGCCACAGACCGGCGAGGGGCACGTCCGCCGCGCGCAGCTTGGCTAACACGTCCCGCACCCGCTCAGACCCGCCCGTCATGCCCAAGATGACACCCCCAGCGTAGGCCCACTCGGGTAAAGGCCCCATCCGCCCCGAGTACTCGGTGTACGCCTCGACCGTCTCCGGGATGGTCCTCGCGCCGATGATCTGCCCCGTCAGTCTGTTCGTCGGCGTGGTGGACAGGATGGAGATCTTCTCGTCGTCGGTGAAATCAAACTCGGCGTAGGAGAAGTTGGTCAGGAAGAGGCTCCTAGCCTTGCTGGTGACGTAGTGGGGTATGGCGCTGTACGTCGTGTGCCAGCTGCCGCCCGAACCGAATAACATGCGGTTGAACATGAACGTCGTCGGCTGCTTCCCGCGGCCGATCCCTTGCTCCGCGGCGATGATCGGAAGCTTCTTTCCGTTGTGCTCTAAACTGGAATATTGCTCCCCCAACCCGTATATACGCTCGTCGGGCGTGTGCGCGTACCTCAGGAAGATCTGGTTGATCTTCACGTTCCTTCTGCGTCCCCCGGGTGACCGTTGGACCCCCGGGACCTCGTCCTCCCATCGAAACTCGAACGCCAGCCTTCGATCGGACTGCGGCGCGAAGGTGAGGGTATACCGCGCCTTGAGTTTGGAACTAGCTTTGAAACGCAGGCGCTGGTGGGTGAGATCGTTCCACGCGGCTCGTACGTCGCCCCAGTGCCCGAGCCACCTGTCGAGCCGCGCGTCCTCCTTGATGAGTACCCCACGGATCACCACGGACGGTTGCGCGTCCGGATCACCCGTGTTGAGCTCGACGGAATCGAGCGTCTGCACTGTGGTCTGCAGGCGCCTGCGGATGTCTACGCGGTAGTGCCCGGCCATGAGCTGATGGACCCGCACCGGCCCGTTCGCGGCGGTGAGGAACGGGAGGCCGGGGACGGTGGACCACGCGACGTGCTCGCAGTCGTGCTCGCACCCGCCCGCTCTCGTGTGCAGAACCTGAGGGGAAAGGGGAGAAGGCGAGGGCGGGGAGGTTAGGTATGATTCAACAACGGGGGCGGAGAAAACGGTCAAAGGTTTTCCTTGGTTCGGGGTAGGACGCGTGGGCGACACGACGTCGGTGGGATGAACGGGGGCGCGCACCGATAGTCGCAGGTCGTGTATGTCCCACTTCACGTGGAACCGTCCGACCCTGTGCGTCACGCTCGCCACGTCGGACGCGAGCCTGCCCTCGGTGTGCAGTTTGTGGTACGCCCTGTCCGCGAGCGGGGCGAGGAGGGCGAAGAGCATGACCACGAACGTGGAGCTCATCACCGGTAGCCTCGGCGCGTACAGCTGCAGAAGTCGCGCGCTCCTTCGTCGTCTTCGGCGGCCGCCGTCGTCGTCGTCGTCGTTCGCATCCCTCTCGTTGGTCAGCTCCGAGTCGTCGGGGGTGTCCGAGTCCTTCGATTCCGGGGGGGTATCCTCAGAGGTCACGTCATCTCTCGTTCCGCCCCCTTTACTCTTTCTCCTCCTCGCTGCGGGCATGGTCGGTGGACCAGCGTCGCGGCGGATCTGACCGCGAAGCTAAAGCCCCGTGTCCAAACCCCGTCGGACGTCCCCAGCGCCTCCGTACTCTGCTCGGCAACCTCGAAAGATAAAAACCTCGTCACCTGGATCTTTGACTTTCTCGCGCGTGGGTCGACGACGACGGCCCTCGCCGCCGACATCGAGACGCGTTCAGAGAGTACGATTCGTGCACTGGTCTTGACTGTCATTAATGAAACAGGGTGCTAACGATTAGCAACTCGTGAAAGGTTATGCTACATTGTCGTGGTGGTCACCAGCTGTCGAGGATGCGCATTCTTCAACTTCACCCCCACTTTTTATAAGTGTTACGAAGGTACAAAGGTACCTTGAAGGTAACTCTTACCCCCACCCGCCTCTATTTCGAGGTCGCCGTCCACCCCGAGAGCAGGTTGCCGAGCAGGTCGGGGGAGAAATCCAAGTCGCCGCCGCCTTGCCCCCTTGGATCATGCATCGTCTCCTCGTGGGACACGCCGGTGATGTCGTCGTAAGGGTGCGAACCGCCCGCCGCGCCCTCGTCGCTCTTTGCCCTGCCCCTGCCGCGGAATAAGCCGTCGTACCGATGCCCGGTGGCTTCAAACGCGGCATTGAAATGCGCCGCGCCGAACCCCGCGCCGAACCAACCGCCGCGCGCCTTGTGTCCTGGAGCGGCGATGTCCAGCGGCGACCCTCCGCCGCGGCCCGCTCCATTGTCCGCGGACGCCCCCACTAGTTCCTGCTCGAGAGCCGCCGTCAACGGAGATCCAGGGATCAGACTCCCGGGGAAACCGGCGCCGCCGCGGCCGGATGCCTTCTCCACCTGAGCGTTCCCGATGGCGTTGGCGGCGTGGTTCCCGATGGCGTTGGCGAAGAGGAGTTGGCTCGCCGCGTCGTTGTTCGCGCGCGCGAGGTTGAGCGCGTTGACGATGAGCCCCGACTTCGAGGCTGCTTCTATTTGGGCTGCGAGGTTCTTGTTGGACGCCTTCGCCGCGTCCTTCTTCTTCCGTCTGTCCAGCCTCAGTACCTGCGACTCGTAGCAGTTGTGCCGGGCGCGGAGGGTACCGTCTGGGGTGCGAAACGCGTCGAGATCGTGAAACTTGTGGCACTGGTAGCAGAACCGAGACTGCTCACCGGCATCCCGGCCCTTGAGCTGCACGCTGAGCTCCGCGCAGTGCTTCGCGCACGCGCGCGCCCTGCACTCGTGCGCGGAGGAGTACACGGTTTCGCAATCTATGATCTGACAAACGCGGTTCTTGCCCCTCTTGCCCGCCGGGGCCTCACCGAGCTCTGCCGCCTTGCGCTTCGCCCCACCCTTGGTTTTTTTCTTCGAGCCCTCGGCGGAGGGCTGGTCGTCGGCGCCGTTTGGTTCGGGGTTCGCCGACCCCGAGCCGCCTTCGTCCGGTAGCGGGAATTCCTCGCCGAATGACATGGTGGGCCACTCGTGCTGGTCGTCGACCGCGGTGGAGGTTCCAACGACCTGGCGGGGGAAGGGGGGATTTGAGGATTTGAGCGCATGCGTATTTGCCTGTGCGACTGGCATCCGACGCACATTTTTCTAACGTTAGGGTTGGTAGATCGGGCGGGGTTGGCGGGGAGAATCGGGCATCTACTGTGCTGGGCGTGCCGAGGGCGACGGGTACGTACCATCCGGAACCCTTCCGTCTCGTTTTCACGTGGCTGTCCCGCCTGCGTCGTGGAGCCCCCGCGCCCAAGTCGACTGGGGCACATTCGTCTCCATGTTGATATTCGTTGGACCACACCACACACGTCATTTGAAGAAGATGAGGACCAATCAGATTGCAGAAAATCGATATGGGAATCCAGTCTTCATTTTTTTTGGTTGTTTCGAAACCAAGTCAACATTCAACATTCACAAGTGGCCGAGAAGAGAGCACACGAACTTCAGAACTTTTCGAGGGGATCTCTCTCGCGACGGCCACAAAGGCGTCGCGCCCCGGGCACTAGGCCCGCCGGCGACATGGCGCCCGAGAGCGATGGTCAGAAGGTCAAGATGGAGCGGCGCGATTGCGAGCCGATGCTCCGCGGGCACGTCTGGCCCGCGCTCGGCAAGCGTCGCACGCCTGGAGATATTTTGTACTGGCCGAGGGACGACCAGCTGGTGCCGTTCACGCACTGGGCGGTGTACATCGGCAGGCGCAAGCTGGCGCCGCACGGCCAGTCGTGGATGGTTGACACGTGCGAGGTCACCGGCGCGGAGTTGCCCGAGGCTGTCGTCCACCTGTGGGGCGCCGCGGACTCCTCGACGCGGGACATGAGCAGGGACGCGGTCGTGGTCTACAACCGCGTCGACGAGGTTGGCGGCACCCCGTACGATGGCAACCTCAAGTACGACGCGGCGCACACTCCGATGAAACCCGATCACATCCTGGAGCGGTGCCTCAAGGCGCTGGGACACAAGGTGTACGAGGAACGGTTCGGCGGGTACCACGTCCTCGGGAACAACTGCGAGCACTTCGCCACCTGGGCCCGGTACGGCTGGAACCAGAGCGCGCAGGTGAGCGACGCAACTTTTTACGGAGCGGTGGGGCTAGGGACGCTCATCGCCGGGCCCATCGGCGGGGCGTTCGGGTACGCGCTGCACGACTTCGCGTCCAAGGAGATCGGCTCCCTGCGACGAACCAAGTCCAACAACTTCAAGGACCACGCGGAGGACGCCGACGAGGAGGTGGACTGGGTCGTGGACTCGCTGGTGCGAAACACGGAGGATCACTTCAAGGCTTTGGATGAGGAGACGAGGGCGTACGCGGAACGACGGGAACACCTGCCCCGGGGTGCGACGATGTCGCCGGAAGAGGAGGCGGAGGAGGAGAGGAAGCGCACGCTGCTGCACTTCGACTCGCGCACCTCAAGGCTGAACGTCGCTGGATGGGACATCAAATTTGGGAATTCCGAGAGGGTGGAAGAAGGGGATGAGGACGAGGCGCTCAAAGAGGAGAACGCTCCAGAGGAAACGACGTCGCGATCTCACTCCGAGCGACCGGCACGACGGCACGACCGTGATCCCGTGGAGGACCTCAAGGGAATAGCCACCGGCGTGGGCAGCCTCGCGGCGAGTCTCTTTGGCGGCATGCTCAAGGTTGGCGGCGCGCTGGCGAGTGAGATTGCGTCGCAGCACAACGCGCATCAGGAGAAGTTGCGTTTGGTGCGGGAGCGGGAGGAGGCCGAGGCACGGGAGAGGGGTGAGATCGCGCCACCGGCTGGGGTGGTCATCGAGGAGATAGCCGACTGAGTGTCCGTCCAGATGGGCGAAGGTAGATGCTTTAGACACGTAGGTAGCGACTGACAAAAAGAAGTTGTTCTCAGCTGTTGTTGACTCTTGGCTTCGCCCTTTTCCACGTTTGTTTTTTACAAAGTCCGAGGCTGTCTTCACCGGGGTTCACTTCGACCGAGCCCGCGGGGTCGTATCGGCGGACGAAGGCGCTCGAGGCTACGAGTGGTGTGTGTAGACCGAGATCCCCGGCAGTGCCCGCGTGCACCCGGGCGCGTCCTGAGCGTAGGGCGGGTCCCCCCGGGAATAGGGTTGAGAAATAGTGCCAATCTAACACTCCTGCGTTAGTCCGCCATGGAGCTCTTCCGCTCGGAGTCCATGCAGCTGGTGCAGCTCATCGTCCCGGCGGAGGCGGCGCACGACACCGTGCTCACCCTCGGGGAGATCGGTCTGGTGCAGTTCAAGGACATGAACCCCGGCAAGAGCGGCTTCCAGCGCACCTACTACAAGCAGGTGAAGCGGTGCGAGGAGATGCTCCGCAGGCTCCGCTACTTCGGCGAGCAGATGGGCAAGGCCGGCCTCATTCCCATGGCCCGACCCGCCCCTGACCAGGCGTGGACCCTGGACGAGCTCGAGACCAAGCTCGAGGACCTCGAGAACGAGCTTCGGCAGATCACCGACAACACCGAGAAGCTCCGCCGGGGTCACAGCGAGCTCGTGGAGCTCCAGATCGTGCTGGAAAAGGCGAGCGGATTCTTCGAGTCGGGCGGTCGGTCGGGATCGGTGAGCATGTCCGACGGTATCGGCATGCTCGGCGGCGCGAGCGGCGGATCACTCGCGCGGGACGAGGAGACCGGGGAGGGATCAAGCGGGATCAACGCCGCACTCCTGGGCACTCCCGCCCGGGGCATGGGCGGCGACAACTACTACGAGATGCGCCAGGACCCGGAGAGCGTCCGCCTTGGTTTCATCTGCGGCGTCCTCCCCACGCAGAAAGTGCCGGGGTTCGAGCGTATCCTCTTCCGTGCGACGCGCGGGAACATGTATTTGAAGCACTCCGCCATCGAGGGTAAGATACAGGACCCGGCGAGCGGTGAGAAGGTGGAGAAGACGGTGTACGTCGTGTTCTTCGCGGGTGAGCGCGCCAGGGCTAAGATTTTGAAAATCTGCGAGGGCTTCGGCGCGAACAGGTACCCTTTCCCGGAGGACTTCTCCAGGCAGCGGCAGATGAACGCGGAGGTTACCGCGAGGCTGGGTGAGCTGCAGGAGACTTTGGACGCGTCTATTCGGCACAGGAACGCGGCGCTGTCGTCCATCGGACACCACCACGAGCTGTGGACGACGCTGATCAGACGGGAAAAGGCAATTTACCACACGCTC
>Ga0209666_1001193_pt1 | contig 19969 bp, 11 predicted proteins | sample SaaInlV_125m_DNA_FD_184679 | JGI IMG/M metagenome (GOLD analysis project Ga0209666, IMG submission 184679) | Marine microbial communities from expanding oxygen minimum zones in the Saanich Inlet - Saanich Inlet SI037_S3LV_10m_DNA (SPAdes)... | ecosystem: Environmental > Aquatic > Marine >...
TAGCCGTCGCGTCCTCGTCCCACCCGCCGTCCTCCGTATGACATTGTGGGCACAAGCCACGCGTGGGCCACTGGGTCTTTGGGAACTTGGGATCCCCCGACCCCACCGCCTCGCCCCGTGACTCCTGCTCCGACAGCCGCGCGTTTACCCTGTTGTGGGCGCGCCACGACCACAACACGCCGTCGGTTTTCGTCGCAACCTTCCCGACGCCGTCCGCCTCGTTGACCATAGCGATGAAGTGCGTTCTGCAGTCGTCGCAGGGGAAGAAGTTTTCGACCCAACGCGATACCGTGGCGAGCCACGTGGCACCCACGTAGTCGTTCTTGGTCGACGCCGGTACCACGGACCTCGCGGCGAGCGAGTGGAAGAGGAGCCAGAGACCGCACGTGTATCCCCGCTTCCCCTCCTCGCTCCCCTCGCACTGCCGCCACGTCAGCGGACCGACGTGGCCGTCACCACACACCCTGTGGTCCGCGAGCTGGCGCCTGATCTTGTTGAACGCATCCGTGTCTGCAGGCTTGGAGTGTTCCGGCCACTGCTTGTCTATGCGTTGCATGAGAGCCCTTGATCCGTCCTTGCACGCCGCCACCGGGTGCGCGTCAGCCATGAGCCGCATGAACGAGACGAACGAATCCCTCGCCGTCGGTCGGAGCAGCGCGGCGCTGGTCATCTGATCGTACGCCAGCACGGTGGCGTGCTCGATGTCCTCCAGGTCCGCGTGGGGCGCCTCTGCCTCCACGTCGACGTCCTTCTTCTCGACGTCGGCGATCGGGGGTTTCTGATCGTCCGCCGGGATGGGGATGAGCTCGTGCTCCGCGTTCAGCGCCTCGTTCACCCGGGTCACCATCACCTCCGCGTCCGTGTTTGGCGAGATCTTCTCGAGCTTTTCGCTGTGCCTCGCCTTGTGCTCCTTGGCGAACTGTCCGCACTTGCCGAAGAGCACGGTTGGGTAGCCGCGGACGTCGAAGTGCGAACAGAGGTGCCCGTTCGCGACGCAGTCCACGGACATGACGGTGACGTGCGGCTGCGGTCGCTCGTGCCCCTCCGTGGGGTTGGCCCAGTTCTCACCCTTGTTGTAGAGCGCGGCGATGCGCTCGTAGGTGGGCCCGAAGTTCTGGCAGTGCGGGCACCACGGCGCGAAGAACTCCATGAGGCAATGCTCATCCGCCTTGGTCATCGCGATTCGATCGTCAAAGTCCTTCTCGGAGAGGTGGATTGCTGACGGCGCGATCGCGTTCGCCGCGGCGCATTCCGGCGCGAGGGTCAACACCAGGACCCCCACGAGCGCGGCGATGAGCGCGAAACGGCGCCTCATCCTGCGTGTGGCGCGTTGAGCGCCCGAGAGAGTGACGGACAGGTGCGCGGCCCAATCTGGTTTCGGGAGCTGATCAGTCGGGTCGATCACAGTCACATCAAAGGCGGGTCGATATTTCTCGGACCTTCCGTCACTGTTCACCCGCGCAGTTGTATCGCCGCCACCAATGACATGACCACCATCTGGCGCCCACACTGGTTGATCAAGCCTATCATCCCCGTCAAGGAGGAAGTGCCCGACGACGATGTCCCCGATGTCAAGGTGGAGCCTGTCGCTGACGACGTTGGGATAAATGGGGAAGACGGAACGACGCCTTCCGAGGGAAAGGGCGCGAAGCGGAAGAGAGGCCCTACGACAAAGGGCCCATGCGAGCACGGCGTGAAGCATCGCTCGTGGTGCAAGGTGTGTGGTGCTTGTCCGCACGGTCGTAAGCGCTCTTATTGCAAGGAGTGCGGTGGGAAGGGAATATGCGAGCACGGTCGTCGGCGCACTAGGTGCAAGGAGTGCGGTTGGGGTGCAATCTGCGAGCACGGTGGTGAGCGCAGTAAGTGCAAGGAGTGCGGTGGGGGTGAAATCTGCGAGCACGGTCGTCGGCGCACTCAGTGCAAGGAGTGCGGTGGGGCATCAATCTGCGAGCACGGTCGTATACGCTATCAGTGCAAGGAGTGCAAGAAGTAGCGAACGTATCATCAATCAAATCACAACGTCACAGTCTGTCCTCGTTCCGTCCCCGTTCACACGTTCTCGTCCTCGTCCTCCTTTTCTACGCATTTCGGATGAATGAATCAAAATATCCTAAGCACCTATCCTACGCTCGTGCGGGGAATGTCCAGCGACCGAGGCAGCGAGCTCGTCTGCCACGCCAGGGCGAAGAACCCCAGCGACACGCAGACGAAAGGCCACCAGGTTGGCGGGAACACCCGCGCCACGTCAAACTCGATCCCACCGTCATCCTCCTCGTGGACCATCGTTCGCGTGGCGTGCACCATCCCGGCGATCAACGCGCCGCCCACGATGGGCGCGCCCGCCCTCGCCAGGTTGGAGAACGTACCGGCGAATCCGTTCACCTTACCGAGCTGATCGCGGGGCGCCGAGTTGTTTAGGATCAACGAGACTCCCCCCATGACGACTGGGCCCATGCACCCTCTGCCCACCGCGAATATCGATATGAGAACCCAGGTACCCGCGTGCGACGACTCCTGCGCGTAGTACGCCAGCGGGTGCGCCGCGAATATGAACCCGTTGGCGGCGCACGCCCACATCACCGACCTGGTCACGCCGAACCTATCCGCCAAAAATGCAAACAGCGTCGCCGCGAATACCAGGATGGTCACCCCCATCACGCTACCGAACGCGCCTATGTCCACGGACGTGAACCCCAGGCCGCCGTACATACGCGACGTCGCCATCCAGATCGGCGTCGCCTCCGCGCCCGCGATGACGACGAACGTGCACCCCACCTGGTTGATCACGGCGCGCCTGATGATGAGGTCTTTCCGCCAGTCGGATCTTTCCGCCCCGTCCCCGTCGTCCACGCGCGCGTACCCGCCGCGCACCGGCGTGGGCCCGCCATCATCATGGTCATGGTCCTCACCGTCCTCACCTTTGTCAACTCCGATACTTCCACCCTTGGCCGCACTCACCGGTCTCAACTCCGCGACGGACTCGCCGCCTTCGACGCTCGGACTCGAACTCGTATGGGAGTTACCCCGGTTCTCATCCCGGTTCTCCACCTCAATCGGCAGGAGGGTCTCGCCGCCGCCGTGTACACCCACCGTGGTCATCTCCACGTCCCCGGCACCCACCGCCCTCTCCACGTCCTCCCCCTGGACACCGACGTACTTTGGTTCCTCGACCCTCAAGTGTAACCACGCGTACCCCCACAGGAACGCCGCCGCGGCCAACACCCATCCGGCGCTCAGCGCGAACGGGTACTCCCTCAAGGTCCCGTACGGACAGTGGGTGAACACCAGTCCTTTATTTGGGTCCCGCGCGTTTGGGTCACCGCCGCACGGGTACGCGAGCACCGCGGAGAGCGTCGGGCCGATTGTGCTGCCTAAGCCGTAGGTGACTCCAAAGGTGCTGAACGCCTTGGCGGAGTTGGTCTTGTCGCTGATCTTGGCCATGGATGAGCGCGTCAGGGTCATGACGCCATCGAAGAGACCGGAGAGCGCGCGCAGGGCGATCGCCGCGCCGAACGACGTCACGAGACCGAGCGCCGCGGTGAGAACGGCGGTGATCGCGCTCGACACCAGCAGAGTCGGGCGGAACCCCAGCCTGTCTCCGGCGCTTCCCCACCAGTAACTCGATATCGCGCTGAAAGCGGGCTTCGCGGCGATCATCAGGCCCGCGTGCGCCGCCGCCTTGGCCTCGTCCGTCGCGCCCCACGCCCGCACCATGAACACCGCCGTGCTGAAGACGTACGTCGTCGACAGGATGGATATCATGCTCGTGCATTGTATGGCAAAGACGCACGGCCAGTCCAGCGGGGTCACCACCTTGTGCGGCGAGGCCAGCGAGAGGGAGGATCCCACCCTCTTGAGCCCCGCCATGACCCGCGCCCCCCTCGAGGGCGACTGGACGCTCATCTCCTTCCAGGCCCTGCCTCCGACGCCGCCGCCTACAACTCTGAAGTTACTGGTATCACACGTCACCTCGAGATCGAGAAAGACGTCGACGTTGGAAAAGATCTTTTCGGGCCGGCCCCCCACCTCGAGCGGCACAACCCGACGCCCCGTGGATATATTGTCGCATACGATGACCACAATCTGGCGCCCACACTGGTTGATCAAGCATATCGAACCCGTCGAGGAGGAAGTGCCCGACGACGATGTCCCCGATGTCAAGGTGGAGCCTCCTGCTGACGACGATGGGATAAATGGGGAAGACGGAACGACGCCTTCCGAGGGAAAGGGTGCGAAGCGGAAGAGAGCCCCTAAGACAAAGGGGCCATGCGAGCACGGGGTTAAGTACCGCTCGAATTGCAAGGTGTGTAGCGCTTGTCCACACGGTCGTCAACGCTCTAGGTGCAAGGAGTGCGGTGGGGCATCAATCTGCGAGCACGGACGTCGGCGCTCTCAGTGCAAGGAGTGCGGTGGGGGTGGAATCTGCGAGCACGGTCGTGTAAGCTCTGTATGCAAGGAGTGCGGTGGTGCATCAATCTGCGAGCACGGTCGTGTGCGCTCTCAGTGCAAGGAGTGCGGTGGGTCTGCAATCTGCGAGCACGGTCGTCGGCGCACTCAGTGCAAGGAGTGCGGTGGTGCATCAATATGCGAACACGGTCGTCAGCGTCATCATTGCAAGGAGTGCGGTGGTGCATCAATCTGCGAGCACGGTCGTATACGCTATACATGCAAGGAGTGCGGGAAGTAGCTCGCACCACGACAGTACTTGCCAAATTATCAAAAGCTTTTCAATAAGAGTTACAAGCCGACTACGTTCTCTCCCCCCAACTCATTACGCGGTCTCCTCCGCCGCCATCTCGACCTTGCAGACAGTCCTCGAGAGGAGTGTCGGCTGCTACACTAGGCCTCGCTCGCGTTTGAGCGTCCCTCCATGAGTTTGCGGATCATCGATGCCTCCCACGCCCTCCTCCTCGGCTCGCTCACGATGGGCAGCGCCGCCAACCTCCCCCTGAGGAACTCGACGTCCACGGCGGGCTCAGCGCCGACCGACCCGTCCTCCCCGCCGTCCTCATCCTCCGCCAGATCCCCCGGTCGCACCAGCTCGTACGCACCCCCGTGGCACGCGAGGTGCTGGCGGCACAGCGGACACTCCCTGGAACGGGTGAGCCACCGGGCGTAGCACTCGCTACAAAACGCGTGGCCGCACCGGGTCACGGTGTCAACCGCGTTGGCTTCGTCCATGCAGATGGAACACGTCTCCTCCTCGTGGGTCCCGTCTCCGTCTCCGTCAGCACGGGAAAGTGGCGTGAGGTGGACGGAGTGTGGGACGTTGTTCACCGCGATCTGCGCCAGCGCCGGGCGTATGAGGGTGTAGAACTCCGCCAGGGTGGCGCGGCGGCACACGCTCACGTGCTCAAAGTCGTCGTCGTCCTCGCCCGCTTCGTTCCCTTCATCGCCGCGGATGTCATCCCCCGACGGAGTTTCACGCGTCGTCGCCAGCGTCTCGAGGGAGACGCCTTCGCCGTCGTCCACGATGTTGTTCGACGAATGGCGACTCACCGGCACCTCCTCCAGGTCCACGTCCACCCGCCCTACCAACGCGGCGACCCGGGGCCCAACTTTCAGCGCCCTGAAGAAGGCAGCCTGCGCCACGCCGGGGCGGTACGACAGGGTGGCCTTGTACCTCCACCCGGGCCTCGGGGTATCGGGCGCGATGGATGCGTCGGCGAGCGCGCGGTTGGCGTCGCTGACGTCCCGCAGCGCCTGTTCCAGCGTGAGCTTCGGGCCCGACGGCACCTGAAATCTTGCCAGACAGGCGCGGATGGTATCGCCCTCGCGCTCGAAGTAGGCGTGGACGCCCTCTATGACGGCGCGGCCCATGTAAAAGGCGAATATGATGGCGCCCGGGCTCACCATGGCGGCCTGACCGCGCCGGTGGTCGGACTTCCCCGCGGCGCCGCGCTTCGTATTGTGTTGAGGAGCGATGCTGACATCCTCTCGCAGTCGTCCGTTCCGAGACGACGAGACGACGAGAGGATAATCTCATTTGACGGAGCGACACTGTGGTGGGGGCGGGTGGACGGCCCGGGTTTGAGAGATGTCCGCGGCCACGGCGCTCGCCTCGAGGATGTCGGCGAGTCACGCGATCGTTCCGACGCGCGCCGTCGCCTTTCGACCGAGATGTCGCGCGGCCCACGGCTCGGGATGGAGGGGCCACGTCGTCGCTCACGCGGGCGGGGACTTCTCCGATAGCGTCCAGCCGTGGTGGCACTCCCTCCCGGTGGTCCACATCCTGGTCTTCTCCCCGGAGACCACGGACGAGGCCGTGTACACCACGTCTCGCAGGGACGGTGACAGCGCCACGAACTCCTTCGTCGCCTTCGAGGACCTGAGGGACGCCACCCGGACGTCGGTGACGGTGAGCGATCAGCTGGACGGAAACGAGTTGCCCACGGTGGACAGCGTGGATCCGAGGGTGATCATCTTCCTGGCGGACTCGTGCGGCTACGGAGTGGAGGTGGTGCCCGCGGGTTCGGAGTTCGAGCCCCCGGCGACGGTCATCGAAGACTTCAGGAGGTCCTACGCCGGGGACGACGACGGCGGGGATGGCGCCGGGGAGCTCACCTCCGAGCTGGCCATATCCACGGTTGACTTGCAGCGGTACCTGAGCGACGGTGGCGCCATGCCCGTGCTCCCCGAGGACGACGTGGATGTAGAGGCTGACCATTCAGAGAGGACGCGGGAGGCGAGGCGAGCGGCGGCGGGTGCGATGCGGGACGTGCTGACGGGATCCGTGTCGGACCTGAGCGGGTCCGTGAAAAGAGTCGCGGGGGTGGGCGGCGTGGTCAGATCCGTGCTCACACCGATGCGGCGAGTGCAACGCTCGATGCAGGGAGCGTCAGCCATGTATCAGGCGCTCATGGGGATCGCCGAGCGGCGTAAGGGAGAGGGTGATAAGTAGTCGAGGGTGATGAGTAGTAGTCGAAGGTAGTCGCGAGGGGTTGATTTAAATCATCACCTTCCTCGCACACGCGGGTCCCAAACGATCCAAAAACCACTCTTATTAGCGCTACTCGTACATCTTTACAGCTCACCTGCTATTGGCTCCGCTAGCGGCAGGTTAGGGTGCGCCAGGCAAAGCATCAACTTGACCACCGCGCATTCAGGGGTCATCATCGGCCCGCTCACCGCGCCGAGTTCCAACGCCAGCGAACCCGTGCGATACAACTCTGGGTGCAGCTCTCCACTCTCGCACTGTGACGTCAGGTAAATCACCATCCCTTGCTTTCTCTGTGACCGCAGCCAAGGGATCCATCCGGTTTCTTTCGTCCACGGCATGTTTCCAACACCGAAAGCCTCCAGCACTATTCCGCGCACGCCTCTCGCGTAAAGGTCCCCGTAGACCTTCTTCGGATCGCAGCCGGGCACGATTGGAAGACGAATCACGTTTGGATCTAGCTTCAGCCGCGGCGTGTACGCTCGTTTCGTGTACGTCACGCCGTCGGTATCTTCGTACTGCAGCAACGCTCGACGCCTCCATTCCACCCCGACGCCCAGCCGCGCCAACGGTGGGTACGTCGGCGAGTCGAAAGCGCTGTAGATGGTCGCGGATGTTTTCCGGGCTCGGTTTCCTCGGAGAAGTACGCCTCCGAAACACAGAGCGACTTCCTCGAGCTGAATATGCGGCGCGGAGAACCCGGCGGTGGCGCACGTGATGGTGTCTATCAAGTTTTGCCTCGCATCTGATCTGGGCATGCTGAGCGGCAGCTGCGAACCAGTCACGATGATTGGCTTGGCGAATCCTGAGAGCATCAACGAGAGCGCGGACGCGGTGTAGGCCATGGTATCGGTACCGTGAACGATCACGAAAGCGTCGAACTCGTCTCGCCGCGTGTGCAGCTCCTGTGCCATCCGAATCCACTGCTTTGGGCCAATCTGGCAAGAATCTTTGTTCATCAACACCTTCACCTCAAGGTTTGCGAATGTTTGCAACTCGGGCACGGTTGTTACCAAGTTTTGAAGCAGCTTTCCTGGCTGAAGCGTCTTGGTGTAGTCCCCGCCCGTGCCTTCCTTGAACACGACAGCACCCTGGACGCTGGACTGGAGTTTTTCCGGCTCGTCAAAAGCTGTCGTCTGCATACCCAGGGTTCCGCCGGTGTGTATGATGAGGACGCTCGGTAGCGGATCTCTCCCGGAAGTGCTCGGAGGGCTCTTCGATGCGCAAGTCGTCGCCGGCGCCGTGCGCCTCAGTGGACGTAGCGGTACAGCGGAGGACCTTTTACCCAAATACCTAGCGACGTGCTGGCTGCAAGCGACCGACGGTGCGGTGACCGCAACCATACTTGCGGCTCGGAGCAGTGTGCAATGGTCTTAGAGATCCCAAAGATCTTGTTTTCTTCTCACAATTTCTAGCTGCAGCTTCGGTTATTTTTTGCGACCGAATAGTCCTCGTCGCGGCGGCGATCTTGGCGGCGATCGCTGCCCTTCCTCGATGACCTTCATGCGCGTGGGAGAGGCGGATCCTTGCGGGTGCAACTCGACGTCCGAATCCTCCCCCGAGCTCGGCTCTCCATCCGACCCAAAGTCGAAGTAATCCTCCTCGTGCACCAGTAAGACGCCGCCCTCGTTTCCGTCGTCTTCGTCGTCCAGGCTGTCCTTCTTATCCAGGTGCCCTTCCTTCTTTTCCCTGTCCAGGCTTCGTCTCTCCGCCTTTCGACGTACCCGCGACTTGCGCCTGGCTAGGTACCCCTGCTTCGCCTCCGTCGTCGTCTCCCTCATCCCCACGTCCGCGGGCTGGAACCGAAACTTGACGTGAACCGACCCGTGCTCCACCCCCCGCAGCTCGACCCGCCTGTACACCCACCCGCCGACCGCCTCCAGGCTACGTTTCACGACGTCCTTCAGGTCAATGTCGCACTCGCCCATGAACTCCTTGCCCACGATATCCTTGTCCCAGCACTCGCACTTGACAGTCACGCCGGGAGATAGGAGATCCGACGGGGACACGATGAACTCGGTGCCGGCGTCGTACACTGGGTTCAGGGTCTTGTAAATGACCGGCGACCTCCACGACTGGGACTTGAGCTTGATTTTGAAGTACGGGTCGCTGGTACCGCCCACGTCCCGCACCACGAGCCCCTCGCCCTTGACGAGCGTGACGTAGAGGAGGCCGTTGAGGTGGGGCTTGAGCAGCTCCACCTGCTCCGCCTGCCGGGCGTCGGACAAATCGAGGTTGCCGCCCAACACCGTGTTGAGCATCAGCTCCACAGCCTCCTTCGCGCTCTTGTCGAAGTCCACGGGTTTCTCCTCCGAACGTTTCTTCTCCTCCTCGAGCTCCTCGTCGCTCGGGGGTCGACCGAACCGTTCCATGAAGGTCTTCTTCGGATCCTTAATTCCGTGCTCCGCGCGTTTGTCAAGCATTTGCTTCTTAACCTTCAAACCCGCGGACTCCAGGTTCTTCGCCGTGCGCGTCGCCGTGGACGTCAGGGGAATGATCCGCATGCGCAGCGTGACGGACCCGGCATTCACTGTTTTACGCCTCGTCGGGTCGGAGAAGACCGAGATGGCGTCCTTGGAGAGCGGCACAGTTTTGGTCACCTCCTGAAACGGTTTGAGCTCGGACACCTTGACCGATCCCGTGCCCATGACCGTCTGGAACATGGCACCCTCCACCTCCATCGCTCGTGATTTGGCGTCCCGCGCGCCCTTCGCCCCGGTCCGCCGCCGCCACCACCCGCAGCACGCGACGTCCATCTTCGTGAAGCACTTTTCAATCTTCTTCACCCCGGCGTCCTCGGCCATGGCGCTGTAGTCAGCCACCACGAACTGCAACTCGTGCGACTCCAGGTCGTCGAGCACGATCTTGAAGTGCTCATTCCACCGCGGGTTCAAGTCGCGCTTGATCACCGACGACTTGGTCTCCTTCCGGCCCGAGTTTGTCAGCGAGAAGGTCACGTAGGGATCGGACTTACCGATGGAGCGCATGTTCCGCAGGTTGGACCCGCTCACGAGGGTCACCTCCAGCACACCCGCGGCGTCCGCCTTGTCCACGCCAACCTTGACGTCCTGCGCCCCCGGCCGGTTCTTGTTGGCGATCGGTACCCGTATGTACTTTGGCCACACCAGCGCCTTGCCCAGTCCGTTGCCGATGGCCTCGGTTATCTTCTCCTTCAGCCCCATGACCATGTCGATGTCCCCGCCGACGAGCTTCAGCTTGAAGTTAATGTCCGGCCTCTCCACGAAGGCGATCTTTAGCATGTGGAAGCACGGCAGGTTGTTGTCGAAGTCGGCGAGGCACAGGCGGAGTGGGCCGATGAGCTGGAGTTCGTTCAGCCGGACAATCAGCGGCAGCCCCAGCACGGAAGCGTTGAGCACGACGGTCGGGTCCCCGCACCACCGCATGTCAAAGTCGAGGATGACCTCGTTCGTGTCCCGCGCCCGTCCCACCTTACGTACGCTCAGCAGCGATATGGCCTCGTTCCCCAGTCCGAACTCCTTGAAGGACAGGTTCAGTCCCATGGGAGATATGCGGGCTAGCTTTTTACCCACCGCGGTGCCGATCTTCTCGCTCAGCGCCGCGGACAGCTGTGGCCACAGCTCCGCGAGTAGCCCGTTGAGCCACGAGGTGGTCTCGTGGTCGGGCCTTTTGCACCACTGCGGCAGGTCCCCCACGATGGCCGCCAGCCCGCCCACGTCCACCAGCGTGTCGGCATGCTTATGGTCCAGCAGAAGCGGGGTGAGCGTCCGGCGCGCGGCGAGGCGCTTCTTGGCAGCCTTGGCCCGCTCCGTCTTCTTGCCGAGCCGGTATCCGATCGCCAAGAACGTCACGCGACGTAGCCACACCAGCGCAGCCTGAGAAAATGGGGATTGGGAAGGTGCAAGGGAGGGTGAGCGAGGGTGGGTGGGTAGGGAGCTCGGTGGGGCAATCCGCATTCGGGTGCCGGTGATTGATGTCGTCAGAATCTAGGTTGGCATCAATCGGGTGTCTCTCTGGGCACGCACCTCGCTGATGTTCCCCGTGATCGCCGCGGCGAGCGTCACCGTTGAGCCCGGCTCGAGAAAGAGCTTCATCCTCGACCGAACTTCTCGAAGGACCCCGGCCGCGCCCCCGAGTGCCCGCCCCATGGCCGCGGGATTTTCCCGATAAGTCTCCATCTCGTTGGCGATCCGATCGAGCAGCGTCTGTGAGGGCCAGACCGTTACCACAACGAATGACGCGACCGGCGCCCCCACCGCTGGATGTCTCAAAGGATGACCCCGGGGATTCACCCCGGGGTCCCCTGAGCGTCGCGAGCGACACCTCCCACTCGACGGACAGCCCGAGCGTGGCCAAGGACGAACACGACGACGACTTCACGTTCGACTCCCCGCGGGCGTCGTCGCCGTCCTTCTCGCCATCTTCGGTGTCCGGCAACGGGTCTTCGTTCGATCGCGACTCCGACGCGTGGTTCACCAGCCCCGCGAGCGTGACCAAGGACTCTGGCGAGGAGAAGACCGGCCGTGATGAGCCACGCGTGATGACTCAGGAGTGGCGCGACGTTGAGACGGCATCTGAGACCGCGGCTGACGACGGCACCCTCGGGACCATCTGCAGCCGACCGTTTCAAGCGGGAGACTCGTCGATGCTTACCGAGGATCGGTACGGTCCGGTACGGTTCGGCAGAGACGCGTGGGCGAACCTTCCCCTGGCCGGTCTTTCACCTACACCGCCGGTGGATGTCGGGCCGGAGACTAAGCGCCCGATATCCCCGAGGGCCGCCAGGGCGATCGGCGGGTGGAGGATGGTTCGGAGGCCGAAGCCGCCATCCGACCCGTGCGTTCCGCGGTCGCGTAGTTCGCCGAGGGTGAAGGGGCGGAGGCTCGTGTTCGCGTGATGAACGTTCCATACGTAGATTAACTAGTCGCTAGTATGTAGTAGGGCATGTAGCACGTGCGTTTCATCACACCCGCGCGGCGATGTCCACGCGGGCGGCGTCGTCCAGCTCGTCGTCGTCGGTTCCCTCAAACTCTTCTTCTTCACCGTCGTCATCGTCATCATCATCATCGTCGTCGTCGTCGTCGTCGCCTCCTTCGCTCGTGAGCCGATCCAGTGACAGGAGGTAGATCATGGACTCCTTCACGTTCCCCACCGCCCTCGCCCATCTCCCCACCTTCTCCCTCAGCCTCGACTTGATCGCGGGCGGTAGCGGCGCCACTTCCAGGAAAGAAGCCGCCGGAATAGCCTCCCCCAGCCTGTTACCCCGGATCAGACCCAGGTTACACCCCACCGCGGCCTTATCGTCCCTCTCCACCGCACTCGCCGGGTTCAAGGGTGGTCGTTCCACGGCGGAAGAAAAGGGCGCGAACCCGGTGCCGCGGTCCAGCACCGATTCCCGTACCTGATCCAGGGCGCACCACTTCCCGGTGGCGCCGCACCGCAAGTAACTGGGCTTGTACTCACCCTTGTACCTCATCTTCGGGCAGTCGTGGATGTAGTAGCCCATGTAGTAGTACCGCAGAGTCGGGCAGTGCCTGCTCGCCTCCCGGACCCACTCAATCTCCCGCAACGTGCCCAGCTTACCCAACGAGAGCGCCGCGTAGTCGGGGTCCCAGAAGAAGTACTTTGACGATAAACAAAAAGGCAGGACGTCCACGACGCCAACCGCCACGAGCTTACCGTCGATCCTGTACTGCTGGTGGAAGGAGCCAAAGCCGCTGGGGGGTGCCGCCACCCACTTCTTCGGTCCCGCGGGTGCACAATCGTATTCACCTCGTTTCAATCGCGAGGAAAGGGCCCAGCCGTCGACCCAGCCCTCGTTGCCGTCGTCTCCATCCTCGGGAACGAGCGCCCCGTTCATCTCGCCGCCGTTCACCCGTTTCAGCGGCGTGTCCACCAGGAACCGCGTGTACCCCAACTTGTTATTGTCGTTCGGGTCGTCGCCGTGCACCGTCGTCTGGTACCGTCGCCACAGCTGGTACTCCTCCTCGTCGAACGCGGACGGTACCGTGGTGACGGTGAAATCTTTCCGTACCTCACTCGGCGCCTTCGGGGTTACGGACTTGGACCTCGCGCGGGGCGAATCGTTCGATGCGCCGTTGACATCCATCGCGTCGATACCGAACGACTGTTTCTTCTGTCCCATCGATCCAGATGGGTCCCCATCCGTCGTCGATGCGGCGAAGTTGACGTGCCCGCCGCCGGCTCCGTATTTTGTGCACCATATTTTAACCCCACCGAACGTCTCGTCATCCTCCATCGCACACACCAAGGCCCTGGCGGTCTTATCCGCCTCTGCGTCCGCGAACCCGCAGTTCAGACCCCCCGCGCCGTTACCCGCGCGTTTCCCCGCCACGGACGCGATGGCGACGGCGACGGAACACGAGTGCGTCGCGCCCATCGCCGTCGCGGATGGCGCTTTGGCCCGCCTCACCTTCACCGGGATCTCACCGGTGGACGCGACCGCGGCGACGCCGGGGGAGAGCGAGCCGTTCGTGGCGCACCTGGCCACCGCGCGCGTGACCGCCCGCTCGATCATCGCGGCTACGGCGTCCTCCTCCGTCGGTCCGCCCGGGCGGGTAGGTGCCCCGGCGTCATGGGTAGCCTTCACATCGCCTTCACGCGAGATCGGCGCACCCCGCTCGTCGATGCGTCCCTCGAGGTACGCCGTGAACCTGCGCTCCACCTTCTTCTGGGACTTGGTCGGGGTGAACTCGTTGACGTCGAGGCGTACGGTGTACGGCGGGCAGCACGTGTCGTCCAGCACGGGCTGGTACATCCAGTTCCCCGACCGCCTCCACCCTCGGTCGATGAGGTGCTGGTAGTCCTCGACGGAACACGCGTGGGCGCTCATGCCGTGCGACTTGAAGGTGGCCTTCGTCGACTTGCAGTAGCCGCACGTGCTCGCGTACACCCCGTGATCCTCCACGATCGTCATGTAGTGCGATCTTCCCCCCCGCGCCATGACTCCCTCCGGCCACCCCTGTAGGTGCGCCCCGATGATGTGTGAGATCTCGTTACCCTCTCGCGTTTTCGGGGCGACAGAAAGAAAGTTCCCTGTTTCGGGCGATGGGCCGAGGCGCCGCCTTCAGTCCGCGGCGCACGATAGGGTTCGGAATCGTGCGAGCGCGGGGACTGATGCGCGACGTCACGGACGTCGGCGATGGACCGTACGTACCCGTGGTGAGCCCCAAAGATACCCAAAGAGCCCGGAACTCCTCCGTCCCTCTTCTCCCGGTGCCCAAATTCGGCCGAGACTGATGAAATGACATCCACTCCACTACGACAGGCGACGCTCTCTCGCTCTCGGCGTCGTGAGCCGCGGTCCGAACCCACGCCCACCACGACTCACTCAGAGCCCAAACCGCGTATCGTGGAGACAAAACCCGCGCCGACGCCCGCGTGGCGAGCGGATCCCACGGCACTTCTCATCGACCCGCTGGACCCCGATTTCGCCGAGCCCCGTCCGCCCCAAAAGGACACCTCTCCGCAGCTCTCCGCCGACGAGCTGAGGCGCGCGGGAATCGGTACGCTCTCCACGAGCGCGACTTCAGCGCTGAGCGCGCTGGCGCTGGCCGGCGAGAGGGCCACGGACGCCGCGAAAGGCCTCAGGACCGCCTTCGCCAATTCCAAACTCGCGAGGTCGACGAAACTCGCGAGGTCGGCGGATGACGACGAGGACGACGAGGACGACGGCGACGACGCTGTGGACGCTGATGGGTTCACGTCGAAGACACTTCAGAACGAGAGGACACTTCACGCGTGCTTCAACGAGGCGATGCGTCGACGCCTCGAAGGTGCCTCGGCGAAGGCGGTGAGTCGTCGATCGATGCGCACAGCTGTGGCGCGGTGGACAAGACGAACGAACCCGCACCACGCGTGCTTCGACGCGTGGGCGCGGTTCGCCACCGCGGCTGGATACGTCAGGCGCCGCGAGGAGTCCGCTCGGCGCTGCGAAGGCACGCTAGTGAAGCCGCCGTCCGGTCGTACCGACGAGGAGACTGAGGGCGTCTACGATCTGGTACGCGGATCGTGTGGGTTGTTTGAAGGGTGCCCGAGGTACGAGATCGTGGAGCTGTGTCGACGCGTTCGGCTGGAACGGTTCGTACGGGGCGACGTGCTGTCGAGCCCGGGTGATCTCGACGATAAGGTGTTCATACCCGTCACGGGATCTGTGTCCCAGTGGATGGAACCGGAGAGGGAGAAAGAGGGTGAAGAGGTTGAAGAGACGGACGGGAGGGTTGAAAAACACGCGGTGGCGTCCCGAACGTACGTCCCGGGTCGATCCTTCGGCAACCCCGCGATCACGAACGCGCCGCCGCACGCCGGCACCTTCGTCGCGGACGCTGACACGTGGTGCGTCACCTTGTCCACGTCAGATTGCGGCGGGACGACGTGGGAACCCGCTCACGTCACGGTACGTAAACGAATTGACTTTCTGTGCCGGGTACCGGGCCTCTTCGACGCCACCTTGACGGAGCTGAATGCCTTGGCTTCGTGCGCCGAGGAGCGAAGGTACGAACCAGGGGTGGCGCTCACGAACCAAGGGCAGGAGTGCCGCGGCGTGTACTTTATCCTATCGGGAACCGTCGCGCTCATTCGACGTGTTTTGATCGACGGAACGGAAGGTACGCACAAAGAGACTGACGATGAGCCCGTGCCGGAGACGCTTCGATCCGCCCTGCCCGACGCCGCCGCCGCCAACGATCGCCGGCGTATGGTCCACGCACGCGCCGGGGCTGTTCTGACCGAGGGAGTGAACCAGGGAGTGAACCTTCAGACTGTCGACGTTCAAGTTCGAACCGTCGGGTCGTTCGGTGTCGTCGGCGCCGGGGACTACTTCAATAAACCCGCGCCGTGCGCGTGCTTCGCCGTACCGGTGGGCGCCAAACCCGTGACCGCGCTCTTCGTCGCATCAAAGCACTTTGTCAAGCTCCTCTCGCCCAAGGCGTTGGAACGGTTCGCGCGCGGCTGCCACCCAACGTCCGGCGACGATGACCTACGGAACTCGCTCGCCGCGAAGGAGTCCGCCGAGGCGAGGACGCGCGCGCTGTGGGAGGAGGACGACATGGCCGTCGAGGGCATGGAGCCCATCGACGCGGACGAGGAACTCAAACGAAACGCGTTGGCGTACTCCGACTCTGACTCCGAGGGCGACGTTGACGGAGTTGAACGGCGACTGGATCGACCCACCCTGGTGCCCAGCGCGCGGCGATCGCTACGGCCTTTCCTCAGGCCGAGGGGCGCGAGAGACGGCGACGCGAGGCACGAGGCGAGGCTGGGCGGGTTCGACGTCGTCGGGTGGCCGTTCCTCCGCGGCGTGTACGATCCAAAGACTGACGTCCACCGAGCGGGCCAAACGGGCGGCGGTCACAGCCCGTGCGCTAAAAAACCGAGCACCGCCGTCGATACAAACGCGGCGAAGCTGGCGGCGATACACGACGTGGGCCTCATCGCCGCCAAGTCGCGGGTACAACAGGTACCCCGGAACCCGGCGGAACGGAAAGGTTCGTACTACCTAAAGTTTCTGGACGAACTCGCCGGCTTTGACGTCGACGCCGCCTTTGCGTTTGACCCGACCACGGCGTCCCCGGAGTGGAAGTCGCACGAAGACTGGACGGATTTCACCACCCGGCCCCGCATGCTGAGCAAGCTGGAGATGCAGAACGCCAAGGTGGTGCAGGCGCGACGCGTGATCGACGCGAGGGTGGAGCGAACGCGGGACGACGCCAACCGCCGGGGCGGGGTTCACAAAATAGGAATTCACAAAATCGGCGAGCCCGCCGCCGTCCTTCACGATACCGACGGCACGCACGACGGCGCAGAGACGATGAACGCGGCGAAACGGTGGCTCGGGTACCGCGAGGATGCGAGGCCCGACGGTTCATTCGTCTTTAAACCAAATCGGCGAACCGCGGTGTTGGACGAGTACGGTCGCGTGACTGCCTTTCGCGTCGCGAGCGAGACGGCGCTGCGACGGCAGCAGCGCAGGCTGGACGGCCACGACCGGGGGTTCGAGTTTGGATACGACATCGGCAAGATGCACGACGCGGACGAGGCGTGTTCCACGGCGAGGAGCGCGGGTGGGATTGGTGCGTGCGTCGACGACTGGCGGGAAGGTAAAGGGGACGCGGGTGGCGACCTCGGGTCTGACGGCGCCGCCGCCCCCGACCACTCCTCGGACCTATGCGTCGCCGTGTGCAGGCTGGCGGACGCGGCACGGACGTGCATGAGCACGAGGGACGACCTGTGCGCGATGGCGTCCAAGATGTGCGTGGAGAGCGGGGTGTTGAGCTGCGTCAGGTGGTCCGGGGACTCGTTTCTTGTGCTCGGCGACTGCGTCGACCCTTACGTTGACGACGCTGAGGAGATTGAGTACATCAGCAGGCACGTCCTGAACGTGGCGCTCACACTGTGCGCCTTCCTGCGTGACTACCACGTCGGTAAGGTCAAGGCACAGGCGAGTACACCTCCACCCGGCGGGTGGATCGACGGGACAAGTGAGACGATGGAGCCGCAGGGGCACCTCTCCGTCGGCGTCTCCGTCGGTTCAGCTTTCATGGTGAACAGAGCCGGCGCTCTTCACGCGTTGGACGGTACGGTACGCGACGACGCCGCGAGGCTGTGCGACCTCGCCACAGGTAGCACCGGCGGCGTACGGTGCGACGCTAAGGTCCACCTCCTGTGCAAGGATACCCACACGCTGGTCCCGATGGGCGGCGACGAGGCGGCTCTAAATTTCGCCGGGTACGAGGCCGTAGGCGATCCGTTCCGGGGTTTGGGGCCTCTGAGAGCGGGTGAGACGGCGCCGAGGCGGCACACCGCGCGCGTGCCCGCGTCCGTGCCTTACTTCAAGCAGCGCGACGGTGGGACGCCGAAGTCGAGGGCGAGGAAGGGGGTCGGGGGAGCGGCTGGCAAGGTCCTCTCGGAGTTTCTCGGGTGAGGGTTTCGGTTAAAAGTAACAATCAATACGACGGGTGCGGTGATACGGGGCGAGTTTCGCGTCGACCCTCGGTAGTACACAGGTGTTTTCCGCCCCCTCACGACATCGCCTCTTCAATATCCAGCGACTCCAGCTTCATGGCGACGCACTCGTCGTCGGCGACCACGGCGGCGACCACCTTCCCCGCCGCCAGCTCAGCCTGCAGGGGCCGCGGCACGTACTGTTCTGATGATATGACACTGAACCCCGCCTTCTCGTAGAACCCGACGGTGGACTTGAGCGTGAGCAGGCACAGCGTGGTCTCCTGCTTCAGAAGCGTCTCCGGGTCCTTCGCGTCGATCGAGTCCTCGATCAGCCTGTTGAGCAGCGCGGTCCCGACCCCTCGCCCGCGGTGCTCGGGCATGACCACGAGGCTGGCTAATTCCAGCAGCTGGCCGCGCCAGTTGGGCTCCAGGTTGAGAAACCGGACGACGTTCCCGACCAAGTCTCCCTTCCGTCGTCGACTCAAGGTTTCCCAGGGCTTGAGCTGCCCGAAACCCACGAGCTGTCCGCCCTCCTCCGCCACCACGAACCGCCTCGGGTCCAACCCGAGCGGGTTCATCTTTTCTTTCAGGATCGCGAACCTGATTGTGTTTGCGTCCGACTCGACGCCGCGCCTGAGGGTCAGGCCGGCGACGTCCGGGGATGAGCGGGACGTCGCGAATGAGCGGTGTGTGTGGTGATGGCCGACACGGACGCCGCGGCGCGTCCGCCCCGCGAAGGGGACCGGTCCTCCGGCGACGCGAGCCGCCTGCATCGCGCCCGCGAGGTTTCTCAATGCAGTTGGTTTGGCGAAGTGGGGCCAATCACATCAACGCGTTTTGCCAGTGCTGACTGGATCATTGTTGCGTCGAGGTCCCCACAAGACGGTGCGGTGCGACTGGCAGTGACGACCGGCGGGCGACTCGAACGCCCGCGAATCTCGTCCATACCCCCATTCACGGGCAGCGTCGGCCTCGAGCGCTCGATACGCGCGGCGAAGTCGGAGGAGGAGGAGGAGTCGCCCTGGTCACCTCCAAAGAAATATCCGCGCTCGGATACGCGTTTATTCCCGCGTAAAAATAGGGCGGCCGACGGAGTAGTATGAAGGCGGTCGCGGCGGCCACTCGGGTCGCGACCGCGCCCTTCGCGCGCCGAGACACGTTCAAGGGACCCGTCTCTCGTGGTCCGTCGAGCCAAGTGGTCGGTCCAGTCGCCTCGGTAAAGACGAGCCGCACGGGAAACATGGCGAAAAAACCAAACGTCGCCGCTCGGATGTTGAGTTTGGGAATGATGAGCTCAAGGGGTGACGAGAGCGGCAAGTTGCGTGCGTTCATCGACCCTAACGCCTCGTCACCGAACGCCGCAGTCACCGCTACGAACGCACAGACAATCACCGCGGGCGACATGTGGCGTCTCGCACAGGAGAAGAGATCCGCCGCGACGGCTTTCTCCAAGTTTGCCGCGACGTGCCAAGTTTTTTCAGCCTTCGCCCAGCTCTCGGCGGCTCACGAGGTGGAGGAGGCGTGGCGGGAGGTGGAGGAAGCCGAAGAAGCCGCGCGAACGTTCCTCGCGCAGGAGACGGCTCCGCAGAACCCCGACGTGTGAGGGCTTAGGTACACGGTACATGATATAGTCGCGCATCACACGACATTCACACGACATTCACATCACGAGAGTTCACAACTTAACTTCGAGTTCACTTCACCACTTAACTTCAAGACTACGACTCCGTGAACGCCATCCAGTCCGGCTGCTTCGGCACCCACACCCGAAACACGCTCGCCCTGGTCACCTCCCAGCTCCGCAGGGTGGTCCCGTCGATCGGGATCCGTTCCTCGCTCGCGCCCGGCGACAAAGTGAGCGAAACCGCGAGTTGGTCCCGCCGCGTCCGTAACTCGGGCCTCTCCTCCATTATAAGGTCCCGCAGCTGCTCCGTGCTCGCGCCCAGGGGCAGCCGGTTGAGCACGAACGACGTCGTCGATGACGGCCCGTCGCCGACACCCGCGGCGACGTCTACGTACACCCGGACGGCGACGTGCTCGAACTCGTCGAGGAGCGACTCCATGCTCGTGGCTTGCTGCGTGATCACC
>Ga0209666_1001198_pt1 | contig 19922 bp, 9 predicted proteins | sample SaaInlV_125m_DNA_FD_184679 | JGI IMG/M metagenome (GOLD analysis project Ga0209666, IMG submission 184679) | Marine microbial communities from expanding oxygen minimum zones in the Saanich Inlet - Saanich Inlet SI037_S3LV_10m_DNA (SPAdes)... | ecosystem: Environmental > Aquatic > Marine >...
TTTTTTTTTTTTTTTTTTTTTTTTTTGTGTTGACCTCGAAGGACTCCGCGTCGTCGGACTGATCGCCAGTCACCGGCGCGATGCCATCCGCGTCGACGCCGAAGCCGGCGACGCGTCGCGGCGTCGCGCGCGGATCCGCCCAAACGTCGAACGCGACGTTTTTTGTTCGACGTCCGCGCGGCGTTCCCAGCTTGCCGTGGGACGCGTCCCCCCACGACCAAACCGCGCCGGCGCTGTCGCACGCGAGCACGTGTTTGTCTCCGACGGAGACCGCCGTGACCTTCACGCGGTTTAGGGTTTGTATCGGCGCCGGCACGCGCGTCTCGAAGCCCCCCAGATCGCCTCGAGCGCCGGGCTCGCCCCAGCTCCAGAGCCGCCCGGTGGTGTGTTCCACCCAGAACCCGCAGCCGGCGCCGAGGGCGAGCTTCGCGTCGGGGTTGTGCGCGCGGCGGAAGATGGCGCGCCACGAGGTGGCGCCGAAGGGAACCTCGCGCGACGCCCGCGTGCCTCGCCTCGGGTCGCCCACCAGCAGCGGGAGGTTCGCCCGTGCCCACCCGTGGGACGCATCCTCCGCGAGGCCGGGCCGGCACAGCGCGAGCTCGGCCGCGGCGAGGTCGAGGGGGTCCAGCGCACCCCGCGCCGAGGCCACCAACACCGCGAGCCGCAGCGCCTCCGCGATGGTGTCCTGGGGGGGGGAGGACACCATAGCTGTGCGCCGCCTGTGCGCCGCGGAGTGCCTACATTCTCGACAAGGTGGCGACTTTTCCTTCGCTCGCGCATTTGTGCGATACCGCCGAGCTGCCGACCGCGACGATACCAGCGATCGGAAAAAGCGCGGGCTGAGGCGAGATCTCCCCCCGCGAGCACTCCGAGCCACGCGTTCGCACGCTCGACTCGATCGAAGAAGCACCATGAGCGACCCCGCCCCCGCCGAGACTCCGGTGCGTCTCCAGTTCCGCTCGAGGCCGCCCGTCCGTCGGGCGAGCCGACCTCGCTGTCGTCCCCCGCGCAAAAAAAACCCGCCGGCGGCCGGTTCCCCTCTGCGTTTTTCGCGCACAGATCGCGGAGCCGATCTCCGCCGCCCGCCGACCGGGCCGTCCCGAGTCGCGCGTCCGAGGCGAGCGCGCGATACCACGTCCACTCCACCGCGTCGAAGCCTTCGCGATCGCTCACCCTCGCCGTCCCTCCCTTCCACAACGTCAAGGCTGTCGAGGAGAAGAAGGAGGAGACCCCCGCCCCCCCGCCCGTGTTCGGCTTCGGCGCGACGGGCGGCTTCGGCGGCGCCGCGGCGACGTTCGACCCCAGCGTGTTCGCGTCCGCCCCCAAGGCGGCCGCCGCGGACGAGACCGACGACGCCGCGGACGCCGCCGCCGCGGAGGCTGAGTGCAAGGCCGAGTTCACCCCTCTGGTGAAGCTGGAGAAGGTGGAGGTGGCGTCCGGGGAGGAGAACGAGGATGTGCTCTTCGAGGCCAAGTCCAAGTCCTACCGCTTCATCGAGGGCGAGTGGAAGGAGCGCGGGCTCGGGCCGATCAAGCTTTTGAAGCACAAGGAGACCGGCAAGATCCGCCTGCTGATGCGCCGCGAGAAGACGCTGAAGGTGTGCGCCAACTTCCACGTCAAGCCGGGCACGAAAATCGAGGAGCACGCCGGTTCGGAGAAGGCGCGCGTGATGGTTGTCGTGGATTGCTCGGACGGCGACGTGCGCCCGACGATGGTCAACATGTGCTGCAAGTTCGGCTCGGCGGAGAAGGCGGAGCTGTTCCAGTCGGAGTTCGAGAAGGCCATGGAGCACATGAAGCAGTTCGAGGGGGAGGAGAGCGAGGCGAAGAAGGAGGGCGACGAGGCCGCGGACGCGCTCGCCGACGACCTCGCCGCCAAGGCGGACACCAAGGAGGAGGAGGAGAAGAAGGAGGAGGCGTGAAGAGAGAGGCGTCTCTGGGAAAACATTCGTTACGTCCGCGGAACCGAACGCGCTTCGCGCTCCGGACGCGCTTCCGGGTCCCGGAAGAAGCGTGTGATGTGCATGTGATATACGCGTTTCGAACACGTCGTGGTGTCTCCTTTCCTGATTCTAAGAACTATGCTTAAACGCCTATGCCTACTCGGTCTAACTCCCTATGAGTTTGTCCCGGAAAGCGCTCGCTTCGCGCGCGCCGCCGCCTCCGCCGCCGTCGCCACCTCCGGTACGGCGTTCGGACAGTTCACCAGCAAATCGCAAACGATGTCCGCGATCTGAGACGCGCGTTCGATCGAGCCGAGCTCTCTGAGCTCGTTGTGCCGCCCGCGCGCGTTTCGAGCTAAAGCTAAAGCGCGCATAGCCTCCCTCCCGGCGTCGGCGCCGCGTTTCGTACCAAACGCGCCTCCGCTTTTGTTTGGTAAAAGAAGCGACGCGCGATTCTTGCGCAGCGCTTCGAAGGCGTCGTCCGCGCAAAGCGAGACGTTCTGTGCGTCGAAGTCGTCGCTCACGCCCGCGGCCCACAGGTCCCCGAGCGCCTCGCGCAGCATAAACTCCACCGCCGCGGGGAGAGCCAAATCCAGCGCCTCCAGAACGCGAACAGCGTGCGCGCGCGGCGACGAGGGGGGCGAGACGGGCGGAGAGACGTTTTTATTTTTGGTCGCGCGCGGAGAGACGCTCGTTTTGCCGGCGCCGCGCTCTTTGACGCGAGTCTCGGAGGCCCCCCCTTTGTTTTTGCTTTCCGGCGCGCCCACGCGAGTCTTCTCCTGTGGGACCGCGATGGAAAGGAAAGGCCTTCCATCGGATGAGACTCCGGTTTGAGACTCGCTTTTTTTCGCGGCGGCTTTTTCGTCGTTTTTTTCCACCAACGCCGGAAAGCTTCTCGCGGCGGCGGCTCGGTAAAACGCGACGAGCGCGGCGTGCATCTCGTCCGCGTCTTTTGGCAGGCGTTCCGGGTGGAACGCGCACACGGGAACGTCTCGCGTCGAGGCGTGCGACATGGCCGAGACCGCGGCGTTGGCGTCCGCGGTGACGAACGCCACGAGTTCGCCGCGTTCGCGGCGGGTCCGGCAAAAAAACAAAATCTCCTCGTCCCCGGCGGGAACCCGTTCAACCCCGTCGCCGCCGAACAGAAACCCGCGAGCTTTCATCTCCAGCCGACAAGACGCGGCGTCCCCCGGGCCCTGCACTTCGAGCATAGACGAGGATGCGGCGATTCTAGTGTCGACGCCGCGGTGCTGCGCGTCCAGTCGATTTACCATCGCGCGGTTCACGCCGCGCGCCAAAGCGGCGACGCGGTTCGCGCCGGCGTCGCGTTCGCCGTTTGACAAACGCCGCGATGACGCCTTCAGCCCGTCCAGCTCCTGGACCACGCGCCTGGGGACCGCCACGCGCACGCGCGGGAAATCATTTCTTTTGTACGCTCGGCGTTCTCCGTTCTCCGCTTCCGGGTCGGAGCCGAAGCGGTCCAACAGCATGAAAAGGCTCTTGTCGCCGCGGCTCACGAGCGCGTTTGTGTCCGGCACGACGGTCAGCTCGCGAATTTCCGAGGGCGTCGATAAAGCCGCGTTCGCCACGCGTTTGGGATCGCGCGACGGCGCCGAAATCCGCGGCGCCGCCGCCGCGAGCGTCCGGGGGATGGGCGCGAAGGGCGCCGAGAGCGCGCTCCGCGACCCCGAGCCCGTCTCGGAGCGCGTCCCCGGCCAAATCCCGGGCCACGTCCCCGGCCACGCGACGTCGCCCTCGGGATCGTCCTCGTTCCCTGCGTGGCCACGCGCGGCGGAGAGCGTGCGCAGCGCCTCGCGCACCACTTCAGCGTCCACCTCCATGGCGTCCCCCGCGTCGTTCCCTGACGACCGGTCGTCCTCGGGGGGGTAATCGTCCCAGCCCCCGTCGACGTCCATCGCGTCGTCCTCCATCTCCCCGCGCCGACAACGAGTGGGCACTCCTCTCTCGAGCTTTTTCTGCACCAGTCGCTCGAATCGCGCGCGGTCGCGTTCGGTGCAGCCGTTCCACGACTGAAGGATCTCCAGAATCAACAGCCTGGCGCGAAAACGCTCCGGAGATTTTTTCCACGACTCGACTACGAGAAAGACAACGAACAACGCGCGGGAGACGACGGCTCGAACGACGCGCGTGTCCGAGACCGAAGGGACCGCAGTATAGGTGGAGCGCGACGAGACGTGTGCGTTGACCTCGCGCGGTGAGTCCGAGACTCGCGCCGACCTCTCCGACACCGCGCGAGGCCCTCCCCCTTCGGGACGGAAAAGGCAGCATCTCGCGTTGCTGAGCTGGCCAAAACTTCGCGCGAAAAAGAATGCCGGTGCGCTTCGCCTCCGCGGCGACCGCCACCGCGTCTCCCGCGGTGGATTCCCCGACGTGGAGCTGCGCGACGTGCGCGCACGTCAACGAGCGCTCCGAGGCGACGTGCTCGATGTGCGAGTCGTCCCGCGTCGCGGCGGAGGCGCAGCAGACACCGCTACCTGATGCGAGTCGCGACGAGAGGGACCCTCTCGCCTCTTCGCGCGAAGAGAGGCCTCTTCGCGAAGAGACGTCGGATGAGACGACGTCGTCGTCGCATCGGGACACTACCCGTCATCCCGCGTCAGGCATGCGAACGATGCACCAGAGCCTCTCGAAGCTCGTCACCCGGTTCGCCGCGCCCGCCACCTCCGTGTTCAACAAAGCGCTGGTCGGCGCCTTCGCGGTGGCCGGCGCGAGCGTCGGCGCCGTCGCGGGCGCCGTCGCCGCGCGCGCCGCCAGTCGCGGCGTCTCCGTGCTGCGCGGCGCCGGCGTCGGCGCCGTCGCCGGCGCCGCCGTCTCCGTCGAGGCGCTCGACCTCGCGCGCATGTGCCTCTCCGGGTACAGCGTCGCGGGAGCCATGGAGCGCCGAGAGAGCCGACTGGCGCTGATGCAACGGGACGCGGATGAGCGGCCCCCCCGCGACGACGCCGCCGCCGGCGGGCGTCGCCGCGGCGGCCGCGACGCGCTTCTTCGGCGCGACGGTCCGACCGACCTTAGCGGTCGTGAGACGGGATCGGGATCGGGATCGGGATCCCATCACCGCCGCCGCGCGCGCGGTCGCCGGTTCGCCGCGAGCACGTTCTCCGTGGCGTCCTCCAGCTCCTCCAACGTCTCCAACGTCGAGAGGCGCGCGGAGAGCCCGGTTTCCGAGGCGCGCGCCGAGCGCGGAGGCGCTCGCCCTTTGGCCATCCGCGCGCGCCGCGCCGAGGTGGACGCGCGCGCGCGCGAGATGGAGCGCGCGCTGGCTCGCGGGGACGTCGAGCGCATTCTGCACGAGCTGTTCCGTGGCGGGGGCGGGTCCAGTTACGCCGCCCCGTCTTCGTATGTCAGATCCCGGGACGACGAAAACGAAAACGAACAAAACGAGGTGATCGACGCCGTCTCGCCGCGGACGCTCTCGGACGCCGAGTTCGATCGCGCGAGCGAATTCGAAAACGAAAACGAAAACGAAAACGCCGCGTGGCGCGGGTACGGGAGCGACGACGGTGGCGGGAGCGGCCAAACGGAGGGCGGGCTCTCCGACGCCGGTTCAAACGAGGGGGACGGCGGGTTCGAGGGTGACTTTGAGAACGACGACGGCTTTCTCCGGGAGTCGGAAAGATCCGGACGCGCGGACTCGAGCTGGACCGGAGCGAGTTTGTCCTTGCACCGCGCGCTCGAGGCTATGCTCACGGCGTCGAGACTGGACACCATGACGTACGAGGAGCTCCTGGATCGGTTCGGGCCGGGCGACCCGGGTGTGCCCGTCGCGCCTATAGAGGCGGTCCGCGCCATCCCGACGCGGCGCGTGAGAAGACGGGACCTGCGCGGCTGTCACTTTAAAAACGAGCGGAAAAACCAATCCGCCGCGTGTACGACGCGTTTCGACGGCGACGACGCGGCGCAGGGAGACTCGAGTGAGACGTCTTCGGAGATGTCCTCGGAGATGTCCTCCGACTCGGAGGCTCCGCTCGGAGGATCCGCGTGTCGGGACTTTTCGTCGACGTCCGCGTGCGAACGCTGCGTAGTGTGCCTGGAGGCGTGGAGGGTGGGCGCGGAGATCAAGTCGCTCCGCGGGTGCCGCCACACCTTCCACGCCGCGTGCATCGACCGTTGGCTCACCGAGGAAAGAAACGCGTGCCCGGTGTGCAGGCGCGCGGGCGTGGAGTTGCGCCGCGATGGAGGCGGGGAACTCGAGGGAAACGATGTCGCGAAGTGATGAGGACGAGGACGAGAGGACGCGGCGTTTCCTCGCATCGTTAAAACGTCCTAATAAAGCGCTCCGAGAAAGAAACCAATCACGCGTCCATCTCGTCGTCGCTCTCGAGCGCCGCCTTGGCCGCCTCCACCGCCTCGTCCACCACGTGTTTGGGGACGCGCTTGAACTCGCCCCCCGAGGCGTCGCAGATCCAGGACAGCTCGCACTCGAACTCCTTGTCCTTCTCGTCGTGCGTCGCGTACACGATGCGCGCGACGTGCCGCACCGCCTCGGCGGCGGAGAGGTTCCCGAGATCCAGCTTCTCGATCTCGTTCTTCGCCGCCTGCCGCCCCTTGCCGATCGCCGCGCCGTGGTACCGCTGGCACTCGCCCGACGGCTCCAGCAGGTACAGCGCGTAGCCGTCGTGCTCGTCCTTGACCGCCATGAGCGACGACGCGCCGAACGGGCGCACCGACCAGTAGAGCGTGAAGAGGTGCATGTAGTGCGCCATGCGGTCCGCCAAGATCTGCGCGGGGATCCGGTCGCCGTAGAACGAGAGGTACTGCGCGCACTCCGAGCGCGCTCGCGAGACGATCTGCCGCGCGTCCGGCGCGAGGCCCGTGCCCGCCATACCCGCGTGGCGATCGATCGCGGCGATGCGACGGTTCGCGCCCGGCACCAGCATCTTCATCGCTAACAGCTTCTCCACGCCTAAAACGACACCATCCTTGCACCGCACGCCGAGCGCGAGCCCGCCGTTGTCCACCGCTTTGCACGCGTAGTCCACCTGGAACACCTTCCCATCGGGGGAGTAGGTGGTGGTGGACAGGTCGTACCCCGTGCCGATGCCGGACATAGAGAGTTACTCTTCGGAGGTTCCTTTCGTCGCCGTGTTGTCGGTTTGAGATCCGCGCGGATCGGATCAACCCTAAATCTCGATCCGAGCGGGACGATAGAGACCGGCGACTTCTGACCGAGGAGCCTCGAGCCGAGAACGGGGGCGAGACGTGCGCGCGCGGGCGCGGCGCGGCGCGAGTTGTGGAGAGCCTGTGACGGGTCGACGCGCGACCGCGAGTACCCCGATCGGGCGTGGGCGTTTTCAAAAACAGATCTCGACGCAGGTGGTTCGTGAAAAGGCACGCAGAGGTCTTCCTTCGCGCACTTTTTTCACCGGTGATGATTCCGATGGAATCGAGTTCGCTGATCGAACATTCGCTTTCACGTTGAAACCGACGGCTCGATGAACCCGCCTCGGGAAAAAAAAAAAAAAGGCTTCGAAGCGTCGGACGTCCCCGCTTCAGCGCGTTCGTCCCAGAAAACCGGATTGGCGCGCCCACACTCCGCGGTGCGCGTAGTCGCAGCCGCACACATGTCCGACGCCGCCGCCCCCGACCCCGCGGCCGACCCCCCCGCGAGCCCCTCGCTGGCGGCGGCGCTGGAGAAGGCGGAGAAGTACAAGCAGAAGCTCCACGGCGCGGTAAAGAAGGGCAAGTCGATCGAGTCCGAGCGCGATGCGCTGCGCGAGCAGCTGGACGCCGCCGTCCGGGACCTCGCCACCGCCAACACCAAGCTCAAAGTGATGCGCGAGATGGAGGCCGTCTCCGTCGAGGCCGCCGCCGCCGCCGCGGACGAGCCCTCCGCAGCGGCGCAGCGCGCGGCCGCGCTCGAGGCGGACCTCGCGGAGACGCGCGCCGAGCTCGAGGCTTCCGAGGAAGCGCTCCGCGCGGCGCGCCACGCCGCCGCGCGCGCCGAGGCGGAGAATGATGCGCTCTCCGAGGCTCTGGACGCGTCGCGGGCGACGCTCGAGGCGTCACGGAGGGGCGAGGCGGGCGCCATCGTCGCCGCCGCGCGCGCCGAGGACGCTGAGAAGCGAGCCGCGGACCTCGCCGCGGACCTCGCCGCGCAGCGCGTGGCGCGCGCGGCGGCGGAGGAGGCGGCGGCGGCGGCGCGATCCGCCGCCGAGGAGGCCAACCGGGAGCTCGCCTCGCTGGGCGACGGCGCGCGCGCCGAGCGCGCGAGCGCGGAGACCGCGCGCCGAGACGCCGACGCCGAGCGCCGAGCCGCGGCGGAGGCACGCGATGCCGCCGAGGCGGCGGCGTCGGAAGCGGAGGCGCGCGCCGCGCGCGCCGAGGCGCGCGCGGCGGATTTGGAGGCGGAGCTCGAGTCTCTGAGCGAGGCGTCGGAGACGCGCCGCGCGCGATTCGAGCACGTGCAGGCGCTTCACGCCGAGCGCGAGGAGGCGCTGCGGCGCGAGCTGGAGGAGGCGCAGAGGAGGGGCGCGCGAGATTTGCGCTCTCCGAGCGCCTCTGACGAAACCGCGGAAAACGCGCGTTCGCGAGCGGATGCGCTCGAGGCGGAGAATAAACGGCTGCGCTCGGCGCTCGAGACGGCGGAGGCGGAGGCGGAGGCTCCATCATCGGATGACGCGGTGGACGGCGAGCGCCGCGCGGTGGACGCGCTGCGGCGTCGCGTGGCCGTCGCCGAGGCGGCGGCGGCGATGGCGCGCGAGGAGGCGTCCGAGTCGCGCCGCGCGATGGCCGCCGAGTTGGCCGAGGAGAGGCGCGAGGCGGCGGCGCGCGCGGACAAGGCGGAGGCGTCCTCGGCGTCGGCGCGCCGCGGGTACGAGGCGGCAATGGAGGAGAATGCTCGCTTGAGGCGCGCGGCTGGCTCGAGCGTTTCCGGAGGTGACCGATCGGGTGCTTTGGCCGCCGCGGAGGCGAAGGCGGCGCGGCTTCAGGCGACGGTAGCGTCGCTCGAGGCGGAGAACAAGTCGCTGCAGTGGCAAGTCGCGGCGAACGTCAACGTCGGCGACGCGCGCAAATCTTCTTCGTCTTTTTTACCGTCGCGCGCCGCCGAGACGGGCGCCGAGACCGGGTCTGTCGCGACTCTGTCTCCGCCTCTGTTCGAGCGCGTGCTCCGCGATAAGACGCACAGGCGCGCGGTGGTCATCGGGTACCTCGCCGTGTTGCACCTGCTCGTGTATTTCAGCACCGTGCACGGAACGTTCTCGCACGGCGCGCGCGTGCGATGCGTCTCCGGGATCGCCGACCCGGGAACGACGTAAAGTGCGTTGGACGTTTCGAAGAAAGCGCGTTTGTCGTCGCGCTCGCTTTTTGGAAAAGCGAATCTTCGACGCCTTCGAAGGCGGAACGACCGCGGACGCGACCAAAGGTGGTTTACTTTGAAAGTAGACTAGACTAGTCTAACGACTCCCGAGATTCTTCTCATCAGTCTTCTCATCAGTCGGACTCGCTCTCGTCCCAGTCGCGGACCTTCTTGCTCGGCTTCTTCGGCTTCTCGCCTTCGTCCGAGCCCCCTTTCTTCTTCTTCTTCTTCTTCTTCTCCTTCTTCTCCGCGGACGCGAAGAGCGCGTCGGGGCGATCCGGCAGAGAGCCGGAGGAGGAACGCTCATCGTTTGTTTTTCCGGAAAAACTCTTCTCCTTCTTCTTCGACTTCTTCTCCTTCTTCTTCTTCCCGCTCGAGTCTTGACCGTCGCCGGAGAGCTGGAGAGCCGAAGAGACGGTCTTGCCGAGGAAGTCCGCCGAGTCGTCCACCGTCTCGTACGCGTCCGCGAGGTTCGCGGAACCGGAGCCGGAGCCGAGGGACGCCGCGATGGCGCTCGGGTCGAGGTCCACCTCCGCGGCGCGCGTGGCGTTGGCGAGCGCGGGGTCTAAAGGAGAAGAGACCGGTCTCTTCTCGCGAACCGCGGCGCCAAAAAACGGATCCTCGGTGCTGATTTGGCGCACGACGCCGATCGGAACGGAAGCGCCCTCGGCGGTTTCGTCGGCGGTTTCGGCGTCGGCGTCGCTCGCGACGCCGTCGAGCGGTTCCGACGCGCCGCCCGAACGGCGTCGCGAACCTTTTTCTTTTTCTTCGCGATCCGAAACCCCGTCATCGCCTGAGCTCTCGTCGTCGTCGTCCCAGCGCACGACGGGGTTCTTGGGCGTGGCTCTCTTCGTTTTCGTATCGCCGTCGGCGTTCGGCGCGCCGTCATCCTCCTCGCTGTCGTCATCCTCGCTGTCCTCGTCCCAGTCTCGCGCGTCGCCGGAGGCGGCGTCGCCGTCGTCCCCCTTCCGCGGGCTCGCGGCGAAGAAGTCGTCGTCCACCGGCCCGACATCCGGGTGCTCGCCGCCGCCGCTCATGCCTGCCCTCGGGCCGGACAGGTCGCCGTCGTCGATGTCCTCGCCGCCGAACGCCGCCGCGGACGCGCCGCCGCGGCCGGCGAGGTGCGAGAACTGCGGCGCCACCTTCTCGCGCTCCGTCGCGTCGAAGTGGCCTTTCTTTTTGGACGCCAGACCGAAGGTCTCCAGGCTGGCCAATCCGCTCACGCTCGACGAGACGTTGGCGGCGATGTCTGCCGGCGTCGCGGACGCCACCGCCGTCACGCCGGTGATCAAGCCGCTCACCGCCGCGCTCCCCAGCAGAATGGGGGCCTCACCCAGAGTCGTCTTGCTCAGCTTCTCCCAGGTGATGGCCGCCTCCTCGGCGGTCGCCGGCGCCGTCGCGTTCGCGTCCTTCGCGCCCGTCCCCGGTTCCGGCGCGGTGGGTGCGGTTTCTCCATCCCCGTCCAGCCGGTGCCCCGCGGTATCCGATCGCGCGCCGCTCGTCGCCCGCTCGACGCGCCGCTCGTACTCCTCGTACTTGTCGCCCTTCACCGCCTGCAGCGCCTCCTGCGCCTGCACCACCCCCGCGGTGTTCAGCGCGAGCGCGCGCTCCAGTGTGGCGCGCTTCAGACACAGAAACGGGATGTGCAGGAACGTGGACAGCGCGCTGAGCCCGTAGCAGTTCAGGAGCGACGTCTCGACGACGAACGGCCGGAACGGGCGACCGGAGAAGACCGCCTCGCAGTCCGCCTCCACCTCCTCCGACCGAATCGCTCGTTTGCTGGCGGGGTAATCGCGGAAGTTGATCAAGATGCACGTCGGCACGTGCGTCGGCACGAGCGGCAGTTCCCTACGCACGTACTCGTACGTCCACTTCTTCGAGGGGTCGATCAAAAACACCGCGGCGTGGCAGTTCTGGTACACATCAACCATCGTCGCGTCCAGCGGGAACGTGTGCTGGCCAGCCTCGGCGTCGCCCTTGTGCGCTAAAGTGAGCGACTCGGAAACGTCGCGTTTGCGCGCGCGATCCACCACGTCCCACACCTCGAGCATCACGTTGTCCTCCGGGCTCGAGCGCGCCTGCCAAGGGATGTGCGCGGTCTTGATTTCCGCCGTGGGCGTGTACTCCGGCACGAACGTCCCGCCGCGCAGACGCCGAAGAAGCGTGGACTTACCCGTGCTCGAGTCGCCGCGGACCACGACTTTGAAGTTGAACTTACCACCCTTGCTCCCGTACTTTTTGCGCATCTCGACATCCATCTTGCCGATGGCGCGCGCGCGGTACTCCTCGTCCGTCATGGACACGGGGCCATCCTCCGCAGTGCCAGTCACGCCGAGCGTGGATAAGTCAGCACCCATGGTGGTCGAGAAACGAAACGGCTTTCGTGGTCACGCGCGTACGCACGCGCGCGCGATCGGGTGGGTCCCGAGAAGTCAAATCCTTCTCGGAGAATCGGGCACCTTCGGATCCCCACTATCGCCGATCGCGCGCGTCGGCGATGTCGGACGCGATGTCCCGAACCCGAAAGGCCCCGACGCCCCCCGACGCGCTTTCCCGACACGGCGACGGCCGCGCTGTTTCGCGCCGCGCCGTACGCCTCGTGCGCGTCCGCAGCGCGCGTCAGTCAGTTCTGTGTGCGAGGCCGCGGGAGGCCGCGGGGAAGCGGAAGCAAAAAATGAACGAGAGTCTCGATCGGCTTCGAACGGGATTCGTGGTGAATTCCTCACTACAAGGAATCGAATGCGCGTTTCGCGCGCGCGTCGCGCGGACCGCCGCTCCGTCGCCTCTCCCCTTCCCCGCGTCGTTCGTTCGAAGCGCCGCCGTCGTCCGGGGCACGCGTCGCTTCACCCTCTCGTCGCCCGAGACGTCTCACTTCTTCCCCGCGTTTTTGGCAGCCTTGGCGAGCTGCGGGTTGAAGTTGTCGAGTTTCCGGTCGTTTTTCGCCGCACGCTGCGCGGCTTTCCGCTTTTCCAGCTCCGCAACCGCCGCCGCGCCTTCGGCGCTCGACGCGGCGAGCTCCGCCTTCGCCGCGTCCTTCGCGGCTTTCTTCGCGGCCATCGCGGCGGCGTCTCTGGCGAGGGAGGCGTCCGTGCGTTCGTTCGGGGGTTCGAAAGGGTCAGCGACGTGTCCGGACGGCGACGACGAGCGCCGAGTGAAGAGCACCTCCTCGCGAATGGAACGACGTCGTCCGCGTTCCGCGTCGTCGGGTTTCGATCGATCGGGACCGGCCGGGTCGACTCGCGGACGCGCGACGCGCGAAGCCGACGGCGTGACGCCTTCGGCCGTCGCGAACCGACGCGGCGCGTGTGCGCGTGTCAGGGAACGAGAGGTCGAGACGAGAAATCGCATCACGCACCTCTCCGCTCGGGCCTGGGGGGTGAGGCCCTCCGTGTTGCCCTTGTTGCCACCCTGCTTCTTCAGATTCTTCTCTTTGGACTGCTCGCGGCTCAGACCACGCGCCATGGTGTCGAGCTGGGGGTGGGGAACGAGCCGGGGGGGGGGCGACGGGGTTCGAGCCCGGTCGACTTGCTCGCACGCGTCGCGCGCACTGAAATGGCGACGCGGGGAGGCGCGTACCACCGAAACCCTACGGCGCGCGGGACTCGCTTCGACTGCTTTTTTTTTTCCGGGAGCGTCGTGCAGTCGTGCGTCGTGGGACGAACGAAAGAGGCGAATTTTTTTCACGTCGAAATGTTTCGGTTTCCGATCTGCGACGCGTACGATCGACGCGCGGGATCGTCTCCGCTACTCGCTCCCGTCCCCGAAGCGCTCGACTCGACGTCGTCGAATCTCCTCCGAGGACTCGCTCTCGGACTCGCCCGCGGAAGGCACGTCTTCCTCGACGCGCGCGATCGCCGACGCCGGTCTCGAGTCCGGCGAGCTCACCGGCGCCTTCCCTTTTTCCGCCAATCGCGCGTCATCCTCAAAAGTCTCCGCGGGCGAAACATTTTCACCCCGCGCGGCTTTGTCGTCTTTGTCGCCGCGCTCTTTTTTCTCGCCGCCTTCGCTCAAAAGCGTTTCGCCTTCGCGCGCCGCCGCGGCGGCGCGCGCGCGCGCCTCCATGCGCGCGGAGGCCTCCGCGGCACATTCCAGCTGCTCGCGCAAAGCCTCCATCTTCGCCTCGAGGAGCGCCACCTCCGCGCGAGCCACGGCGGTTTGCGCGGGGGTCGGCGCGCTTTTGTCCGCGCCTCCGATTTCGTCGCCGCGAAAAAACGACATTGTTCGGGACGCGAAAACAGTATTCACGGTCGGCTCACGATGTCCCGGATGCGCCGCCGCCGCCGCGGTCGCAGCCGCCACCGCCGCCGCCGTCGCGGCGGCAATCTGGTGCGCCTGCGCGGGGGAAAACGCCGCCCCCGCGGCGACGTCGCCGGCGGCGGTGGCGGCGAGGGACGTCCACGGGGACGAGGGCAGCCTTTCCGCTCCTCCGCCGGAAGAGCCTGTTCCGCCGGAAGACAAAGAACCGCGGTTCTCGTGCCCCGGAGTCCGCATCCAAAAGGGCTCCTCGCCCGGGGGGAAGAGCAGTTCGGGAGCGGGGGGCAGCGAAGGAGAAGCCGCCGGCGGAGGCGGCGGCGGAGGCTCCGTCGCCCGCGGGCCCGGCGGCGCCGACGAAGGCTGCGCGAGCGGCGTGGGCATCGCACCCGCGTGCACGGCCGCCTGTGCTGAGGCCGCGCGGCGCGCCGCCGCCTCCAGCGCGGCGCGGCGCGGCGTGTCCGCGTCCCCCTCCTGAACCGCCGCCGCGGACGCCGCCGCCGCCGCTCGGTCGTTTCCGAGTGGCGGCGGCGCGCCCGCGTCCCCTCCCGCGCGCTCCGCCGGCGGGTTCGCTTCCCCCCCCGCGTTCGGTCCGTTCCCGCCGAAGAGCTGGCGCTCGAACGCCGCGCGCATCGCCGCATCCGCGGCGTCGTTCTCCGCGTCGTTCGCGCCACGCCTCGCCGCGGCGTCCGCCTCCTCCTCCGGCAGCACGGGCGCGCGGCACGTCGGGCACGCTTGTTGCCTCTCGAGCCACGAGCGCAAGCATCCGAGGTGGAAGTAGTGGCCGCACGGCAGCTTCTTCGGCCTCGAGCCTCCCGTGCCGTCGCACCGCATGTCCTCGCGGCAGATGATGCACACGTCGTCGCCAGACTCGAGCTCTTCCCGGGAGCAATCGGGGAAGCGCTCGTTGAGGTTGGCGGTGACCTTGCGGTACCGCAGAAAGTCGGCGACGCGGCGGCGGAAGTTGCGGAAGGTGACGTACAGATCGCGCACCAGGTGCACGGGCAAGCCGTAGTACGCGAAGATGATGAGGAAAAACACGAAGTACACGAACAGGTGCAGCAGGTCGGTCATGAGCTCGAGGTAGAACACGCACGTGCCTTTGCCGTCCCATCGCCCGTCCAGAAACCCGTCGATCCGGCCGATGACGTACTTAGCGGCGACGGCGACGGCGCGCGAAGCCAGGATGACGTACTCGAATCCGAAGAGCAGAAGCACGCTCGGCCCTCTCTTCAGCGTGTGCGTGACGGCGTATCCCAAAAAAGCCACGTCCAGGGTGACCAACACCGCCACCAGGCTGATCACGCGCACGTGTTGCAGTCTCGTGCTCGTGGGGCTCTGCTCCATGAACTCCACGCGGTCGCCGGCGAGCCAGTGGAAGATCTTCACGAAGAGCAACGAGACGAACATCACGACGAACTTGACGTTGAACTCTTCTCTGAAGATGGTCATCGCCAAACAAGTCTCCATGATGGCGTCCTTGGCGCGCTCATACAGGCGCTCGATCTCAGCCTCGCGCAGCTGGCCCAGGAAGATCTGCTTCAGGATGTGCCCGAAGCACAGCGTCAGCGCGAACGCGAGGTTGCCCAGCACGACCACCGAGAGCTTGGACGTGCTCAGGTACAGCATCGCGGGGAAGTACTGCTCGCGGGTCTTCAGCGCGTGGTACACCAGCCCGCCGGCCACGGCGAAGGACACGAACACGTACTTCGTGAGCGACATGTCAGGGCGGGGGGATGTGCGCTCTCGATGCCTCACGAAGAAGCGGGTCTACGACCGCTCGCGGTGTCCGTCACCGCGCGGAAAAACCTCAATTCCACCGCGACCCCGCGGATCCGTCAAGCGTCGCGGAGGAGGCCGCTCGCCCCGGAGGCGCTCGATTCCGAACGGAGCGCCGGAGGACCACCCGCCCGCGGCACGCGTGGGCCGACGCGAGCCCGCTCGAGGTCGGCACGAACCCCGACCGCGCGACACCCTGTGGTTCCGCGCGCACGCCGCGGCCTCGTGGTGCTCGGAACGAAAGAAACACGTCTCTCGGCCAATCGGCGCGCGTTCGAAGCCTGGGAGGACGCTCGTGCGACGAAAAGGGCGCGTTTTTTTTGTCGTGATGCATCTTCGAAACGTAGACTACGTTTTTCTTTGCTCTCCGTCGTCGCGAGAAGAACCGACTAAAACACCGCGTCCACGAGCACCGGCGTCGTGCCCAGCAGGCTCCGAGCGTGGTCCGCGGTGGCACTCGCGCACTGCGCCACCCCGTTCGAGTCCGGGCCGTGCACGCACCTCCCCGCGTCGCGCCGCGTCGGCGGCAGACGCGTGCTCGCCAGGACGTTATCGCTCCGACGCCGGATGTGCGAGCGCGAGTCGCACGCGCCGCCGGCGCCGGCCACGGCGCACCCCACCTCCAAAGAGAACTCGTCGAAATACTGTAAACCGAGTGTTTCCCCGGTGCAGTTATCGCCTCGCCGGGGCAGATACAAAAACACGATTTGGTTATCCATATCCACCGCGTCGTCAAAGCGCGCCATGAACCCGGTTGGGAAAATCTCCTCGCCCTCCGCGCCCGTCGTCGACGCGTAATTCGCCGACCCGACGAGCGCGTCATCCGGCGACGTCTTCAGCTTAAGGCGCACGCTGCGGCAGCCCACGACCCTTAACCCGGGGCTCTGCTCGATCGTCGCCCACTCGTCGTCGTCCGTCCCGCAGGAACCCACCACGGGCTCGGAGAAAGAAACCACGATCCGCAGAACGTCCGGCCCAAAGACGTTTCGCGTCGCCGTGAGGCGTTCGTTCGGAGGCACGCCGCCGCCGCCGTTGTGGCCGAAAACCGACCCCGCGACGGCGCGCGCGGTGACGTTCACCACGAACGGGCGACCTATCGTGATGTCCTTGTTGAACGACAGGCTTCCCGCGTACGGCGCGACGCCCAGAAGCGCGTCGCCCGGTCTGGGCAGAGAAACGTCCGCGTCCGCGAAGACGCATCGTCGCAAAGAATCGCGCGCCGACGAATACAACGCGTTGGAGTCGCGCGTCTTTCTCGCCACGGAGGTTCGTTGGTCGACGCTCGGCGGCGACGCGCCGTCCGCGCCGCCGCGCGCGTCGCATATGCCCCGCCCCGCGGTGGCGTTCAATGCGATCTGGAACTTGCTCACGTCGTCCCCCCAGTACGGGGACGCGTCCCAGATGGTGTTCCAGTCAACGCGATCGCGCGCGATCCCGGCATCTGCGGGGAGCGCGTGCACTTTGTGCTCGGCGTTCCACGCGGACAGAAACGATGCCGAGATGCCATCCGCCGCCGCGTCGCCGACGCCCTCCAGCCGCACGTAGTCCCCCGGCAACAGTCTGTGCTTGCCGCGGACCGTCACCACGACGCGCTCGCCACACTCCACCTGCGTCACCGCGAACGCGTCCACGCACGCGCGCTTGATGGAGACGCCAGCCGCGCCGTTCACGACAAGCGCGTTCGCGTTTGCGTACTCGAGACGGCGCGCGAGGTGTTTTGTCGGTTCGTTCGCGCCCGACCCCGAAACTCCGCCGTCGACCGAACCCGCCTGGTCGTAGTTCTCGTAATTGACCCACCCTTCGGTGGTGTTCACGTTTAACGCGAACGCCAAAGTGTTATCCATGAACTGCTCGCGCCTTTCCTCGTCGAACGCGTCCGCCTCGGAGCCGAAAACGCAAAAACCGGCGCCGTGCGCGCGTTCGCCAAAACCGAGCATCTCGCCGGCGCTCTCCGCGCGACACGAATCGCCGCCGTTGACTCGTGAAACGACAGCTTTTGACGCGTCGAACGCGCGATTCGTGAGGTTTAAAGGCGGCTCGAACGTCAGAAGATCGTTCCCGGTAGTGCCCGTGCCGCTCACCGTCCCGACGGCGTGTCGCTTATTGATCAAAGACGCGTCCGAGCCGACGACGCCGCGAACCTCCACGACGTCGCCGCGTTTGAAAGGATGCACGCGACGCGTACGGAGCTGCGCGTCGCCGCCTCGCGTGATCCCGCTGTACTGCGCGCATGAACAGGTCTGACCGTCCGAGCTGTACAGCACGCAGTCGCTGTCCCCCGCGCCGTCGTTGTGCGGGTTACCAACAGTGCACCCGCCGTCGTGCACGTGCAGCGGGTCGAGGGCGCCTCCGCCGGAGAGCGACGACCGCAACGGCGATCGCTCGTCGTTTTTCCAAAACGTCTTCTTCTCCCCGAATCCGCCCCCCACGAAGCGCGCTATCCCGTTCGCCGCGCCCGGCTCGAAGTGGTCGCCCGTGTTTAGAATCAGCGTCGGCGCGCCGGTCACCACCACTGGCTCGGAGAAGGTCACGAAGAAGTACACCTGGTCACCTCCCTCGTACGCGTAGTCCCGCGGGGCGTAAGGCGGGTCCGGATTGGCGCGCGTTTTTTTTTTTTTCCGCGACGCCGTCGCGTACGTCACGTCCACGGCGAGCGGCGCGCTTGAAGAATCGATCGCCGGCGTCGTCGTGAACGACAAGGCGTCGTCCGACACCGCGTTCACGACGAACTCCAATGAGTCGTCCAGCAGCGTTTGCTTATCGGCACCGTACACCGTCTCGAAGAATATCGCGTCCCCGGTCTTGAAATCGTGCGGCGCGGTGGTGTGAACGCTCGTATCGGCGCACGACCGCGAGTCGGCGCCCGTCAAACACCACAGCTTCGAGAGACGCGCTTTGGGTCGGTACGCGAACGACGCGCCGCGCGCGTCGGGCGAGTAACTCGTGACGCGCGTAACGAACGGTTGCAGACTTTGCGAGATGTCTCGCGTGGGCACCCCAGGGTACCTCTCCGTGGACACCTTCCCGGCGTTCAAAACGCCGGGCCAACCGCTGGCTTTGTTGATCCCCACGCGATCGTGCTGGTTGATCCCCCCCCGCGGGCCCTCCAAAGTGCCCTCGCCCGCGCCGGCGCCGAAGTTTTTGGGAAGGCGGCTCCGGCTCGGGCGCTCGACGCGGTTGAACCGCGCGGCTTGCCAGTACCCTCCCGCGCGCGTGACGTGCGCCTCGCCGTTGTCGCGCGCGACGCGCGCCTCCGGCCCGGAACGAGAGTCGCCGAGGCGAGCCGGCATGTCCTCGAACGCGACCCAGCGCGTGTTGTCGCCCGAAACCGAAGAAGTCAAGAGCGCGCGTCGACTCATCGCGTTCGCGTTGGCGTTCGCGTTCAAAAGCGCATCCTCGTTTTGGACGTTTCGAGTTCCTCGCTCTTCGTCTTCGTCGTCGCGGGGGGTCAGAAGCGTGCGCGGCGCGCGCACGCGCGGCGCTTCCTCGCCGTCGCCGCCCGCGGGGAGCCACTCCTCCTCGATGTCGTCCTCCGACGCCAAGCCCAGCAGCTCAGCCTCCAGCGCCGCCATGCGCGCGAAAACGGCGGCGGCGTCGTCGGCATCCGCTTCGTCATCCTCTTTCGCTTCGCGCGCTTCTTGCGAACCGACGGCGTCCTCTACTCGACTCTCCTCGACTCGTGCGTCGTCAGAGGATGCCTCTCGCGGGATTTCCAACGGCGGAGGCGCGGGCGGCGCCACCGGCAGCTCCACGCCGCCGTCTTCGTCCACGAGCGCATCCTCGAGAAAGGCATCCTCCTCCGCCTCGAAGTCCGCGTCGCGGATGCCGTCCGCGTCCGCGCCGAACGACGCCGCGTCGGCCATGAGCGCGCGCAGTTTCGCGTCCACCGACGCGTCCTCCTTTTCTTGGCGCGTCGCGTCCGCGAGCGCGTCCTCCCCGTCCTCCCAGTCCTCCCCCGAACCGGCGCCCTTGCCGCTGAAGAAGGAGGAAAAGTACGACGCCTGCGCGCTCGCGCCCACGAGGGCGGCGAGGCACAGCACCAGCACCAGGAGCGTCCGCGCGGGGAGACGCATCGTCGCGCGCATTCTTGACGAGTGGTTTTCGCCTCTCCTGTCGCCCTCGACGCCCCTCCGGCACAGGGAGGCACTGGCGCGGCGACGTCGTTTGAAACCGATGTTAGCGCAAAACATCTTCACGGTTTCAGCGTCTCCCGCCATGCGCCATTTCGCCGCCTGCGGCCCGTCCGAGAAAATCCGACTTGACAGTCGTAGTAGTTCCTCAAGCGCCGCGTTCAGGCGGCACTTTCCCCCGCGCCGCCCTTAAGCGGCAGGCTCGGCGCGGATCCCACCGCGGGTTCGGACGCGGGTGTCGCGAGGCGGCGGCACGGCTCGCGTCGATCGCACCCGCCGCGCTGGTGAGCGCTTGTCGCCTCACCTCGCCCGGGTGCCCAACAGATTTTCGCGTGTTTTGAGCGCGTGAATCGCATATACGTGATGGGGGAGGCGGGGGGGCACGCGGACGCTGCGGCGTACGCGAACCCGCCCCCCCCGGAGCCCTCGGATCGCGACCGCGAGTGGCACGCGCGGCGGTACGATGCGCTCGCGAGCGGTACCGGTCGTGACCCGCCCCGCG
>Ga0209666_1001199_pt1 | contig 19912 bp, 12 predicted proteins | sample SaaInlV_125m_DNA_FD_184679 | JGI IMG/M metagenome (GOLD analysis project Ga0209666, IMG submission 184679) | Marine microbial communities from expanding oxygen minimum zones in the Saanich Inlet - Saanich Inlet SI037_S3LV_10m_DNA (SPAdes)... | ecosystem: Environmental > Aquatic > Marine >...
AACAGACGCGCGCGAGGCGTGACGAGAAGCGCTCCCCGACTGACGCGCGGACCTTTTTTCCTTCGTCCCGACGAAAATCATCATCGCCGCCGCGCTCTCACAGGAGTCGTCCTCTTCGGAAGGCGAGCGCGTGTGCGAGCACCACGCCGTTTCGCTGTTGGGTTGCCACCTCCCCCCCGAGCGCATCCAGAAGGTGATCGTGGTGGCGAACGGGAAAAAGCGGGAGACGATCGCGGCGGCGGCGATGCGCGGCGCGCGCGGCGCCGACCACGTCGTCTGCGGCACCCGGGGCTTGGGCGCGGCGCGCGGCGCGTTGATGAAAGCCGTCGGATTAGGGGGCGTGTCGCACGACGTCGTGCGCCACAGCCGCGTCCCCGTGACCGTCGTGCCCATCACCGCGCCCGTGCCGGAGATGATCACCGTGCGGGACGCGCCGAGACGATGATCACCGTGAAAAAAAGATGAAAGACGCGGACGAGAAGAGCGACGAGACCGGGAGACGAGAGACTCGCGACCGCGACGGAGAGCTTTACGCGTTTTTCGTCGCGTGCGCTTCGAAGGACCGTCGTTGTTCGCGACGACAGACGAAAGACGTATGATGATGTGTTCAAATAGATAGTTTCAAGCACGTTTTTACAAGAAGGTACACATCTTTCACATAGTAAGCAAACTGAACCGTTAAAGCATGTTTGGCGGTTTCGCGCGGACGCGACGTTCGCCTCGCGTTTTCAACTCGTTTTTTCTCTTTCTGTTTGGCGCGTCGACGGAAGCGCGCGAAGAGCGTTTCTCCTCTCGCGCGACGACCGTCACGCGCCGAGAGCCTTTCGTGGGCCACTCATAAAAAATGGACGGTGGCACACGGCCACCGAACGCGTCGTTCGTCTTAACTCACGACGTTATGATTTACTTCTCGCCGACGACGACGGAGACCTCGGCGCCCTCGACGGAGTGCTTCTGCTTCTCTTTGGCGACGAACTCGGGCATCTCCCTGTGGTAGCAGCCGTACATGATGGCGGCGAGCACGAAGGCGCCGATGAAGTTGCCGAAGGAGACGGGGATGAAGTTGTTGCCGAGCATGTCGCCCCAGGTGACGTCGCCGTACTTGCCCGCGCCGATCATCATGCCCAGCGAGCACAGAAGCTGGTTCACGACGATGTGCTCGAACCCGGAGGAGATGAACATCACGATGCAGATCCAGATGGAGAAGATCTTCGACACCTGCTCCTGGGAGAGCTGCGCGAGCCACAGCGCGGTGGACACGAGAAAGTTGCACGCGATGCCGCGCGTCACGGCGATATCCCAGTCCATGTTCAGGCGCATGACGGTGGACTTGACGAGGAAGCACGCGTTGGAGTTGACGAAGTTGCCGGTGGTGCACCAGTCCTCCGCGAACGCGGCTTTCGCATCCGCCTGAGTCGCAAACACGGGTTCGCGGTTGTCGAAGTCGGAGAGGACGGTTTTCACGACGCCCGACTGCCAGGCGAGGCACGAGGCGACGAGCAGAGTGCCGCACCAGTTACCGTACCACGAGACGATGAACGAGCGCATGGACTCGTAGAAGTTCTTCTTGGTGGGCTCGTGGATCATCAACAGCGAGAACACGAGGTAGTTGCCGGTCACGAGCTCGGCGCCGGTGAAGACGATCATCATCAAGCCGAAAGGGATCCCGAACCCGCCAAACATCAAGTTGTTCTGGCCCGTCGTGCCTCCGAACCTGCCGCCGACCTGCGAACTCATGGTCGCGCCCAGGCCGAGGAAGAAACCGCCGAGCAGGGAGAGGAAGAAGAGCTTGAGGTGGCCGTACTGAGACTTCTTCTTGCCGGCGGCGAGGAACTGCTCGAGCACCTCCGCGTTGGTGAACTGCGCGCGACGCGACAGGTGCATCGCGATCGTGCCGGGCTGGATGCCGGACATGTTTGCGGTCGGAGGCGGTGTGTGTGGACGGTGAGGAGGCGGAGCGCTGCTGCTCGGTGCCTGTGGAGGTGGAAGGTGGACGCGGGTGCGGTGACGCGCGTGCGGGTGCGGGGAGGAGTGGCGCGACCGACGGCTCGATTCGCTTTATCCAACGTGAAAACGCGCGCCCTTTGGCGGAAAAGCAACCTGCAGCCTCAAATTTTGGCGGGTGGGTTCAACGAGATTTTTCGAAGCGGCGTATTTTCGCGTGACTGAAAGCACACGCACACCGACGTTTCGCGCGTTATTTTCTCAAAAAACCCGCGCCTTTTCGCGCGCGAGTTTCGCCAAAAGGCAATCACGAAGTTTCTGACGAGAAGACAGGGTCGCCAGTTGGCGCGCCGCTCGGCACCGCGTTTGACGACAGTGCCGAGTCGCGGCGCCGACGCGTGGGCGCGCGGCGCGCGCGGATGCGCCACGGACGCGCCGAGCCCCGATCCGGGTCCAGGCGCCGCGCGCGTCCCGCATCGAGACGCGCGGCCGTCCATCGCCCATCGCGAAGCCATTCATCGACGCATCCGAAGCTTCGGCGTTTGCCGACTCGATAGGGCGCTCGATCGAACTTTGCAGACCGTGAACGACTGTTCGGCGGGTTGACCGACGCGGGAATCGCCAGAAATGCCGTTCGAACTTTGACGGGAAACGAAAAGACGGTCGGTCAGTTTTCCGTTTTCGAAGAGTTTTTTACCTGCTTGGTTTTCGGCGCGGGGACGACCGGCGCGCCGCGGCGGAGAAGGAGGAAGAGTTTCGAAGCGCGTTTTTTCTTACAGATGCACACGTGACACATTACAACCAGCGCACGAACATATATACAGCGCGCGCGTTTTAAGATACGCACGCGAAAAAACGCGGCGCGGCGCGTGAATGAATGAATGAATGAATGAATCGACGAACGTGTCATTCGATGCCGTCCGACGCGCACTTAGCATCCCATGTTGGTCGGCACGGGGTTGACCCCTTGGAAGTGCGGCGCGGGCGGCGGCATTGCGTACGGCTGCGCCATGTTCGCGACGGCGCCGTTGGGCATCTTGAGCTGCGCGTTTTGCGCGACCCTAAGCGCGTGGTACGCCTGGCTCGATCCTCTGCGCGAGCCGTCTTGCTGCACTAACTGAAACGCCGCGCCGTACTGCGGGTAGGGCGGACTCTGTCCGAAGTTCTGACCGTCCGACCAGGAAGGCGTCCTTTGTAATAAATGGTACGCCTGGTTCGAGCCGTGCGTGCTGTTGTCCGGCGTGTTCTTCACGGACGAACCGCCGTTTCGTGTGGAGTCGGAATCCCGCGACGCGTTGTCCACGCTCATCACGCGTTTCATGCCGAGCACCTTCGGCACGGGAACCTGCGAGCCGATGAGCGACATGTCTGTGTACTGCCTGTTGGTGATGGCGAACGCGCTGCCTCGAATGCGCCCGGCGCGGTGAAGCGCTAATTCGTCATCCACGAACCGGATATCCAGCGTACGCTGGTGCGTGTACAGACCGGCATCCTGCATGGGTAAAACCCACGCGACTTCGTCGCTCTCGTTGTGGTGCGAGTGCCACCACCCGGGCGGCGTGACAAACACGCCGCCCGGGGTCCAGTCGCACCGGATGGGATCCACGATGTCGCCGTTGGTGTCGATCTCCTTGCCCATTAAGGTATAGACGCCCGGCTTCGCGGCGACCGCGAGGTCGAGCGCGACGGAGTTGTGCCTGTGCGGCCTCTGCACGTTCTTCGCGGGGATGGAGTTTAACAACGACCATAACACGTGCGTCAAAGTCTTGGTTTGCGGACACGCGACGTTCCCGAGTAACACGCCTAACCGGTTCCGTTCGCTGCCGTCCTCGGTGGGCGTGTGCTTGATCTCCTCCACGGTGGCTAACAGGTCCGCTTTTTTGTATAAAGTCGGTTCGAACTTCTTCACACACGGTTTACACCCGATGTAGTCCATTAAAGGCTGGTCGTGGACCCAGTAAATCGCCGCGCCGGAGTTGCCGTCGCCGTCCACGCACGTGTGCTGCATCGCGCCCTCCGTGACGGGAACGACAAACAGATCGCCGGTGGACCAGGTGATGGAGCCGTGCTCGCCGGAGGTGACGCCCGAGCCTCGAATCACGTAGAACGCCTGAGACGAAGCCACCGCGCGCGTGTCCAGCGTGTCGCCTTTCTCGACGCGCAGGAAAGACGCCATCAAGTTAGGGCTCGTGCACTCGTGGTCGATCTCGAGGTAATCGTCGATGTCGAAAGGAATGACGCGCGTCGGGCCGGACTCGTGTAAGCTGGGGGGGTGCACCAGGACCGGAATAGGCGCCATCTCGGGGTTCGCGGCGGAGCCGTACTCGTACACGTCGCTGCGGGACGTCCAGGCGGCCTCGGTGGCGGCCTGTGTGTGGCGTGAGGGGGGGAAAGAGGGAAGTTGGAGCTCCGGTGAGTCCGAGCTCTCTTCCCGGCGCGGAGAGAAAACAAAACAGCACAGCGCGACGCTCGTGAAAAAGGCTGCGCGGGAGTTTCACGACTCGCGCCAGTTGGCGGACACTTGGCCCGAATGCGTCGAGTCCACGCGTGGGTCCCGCGGGGTCGACGCGCGTCGCGGCTCGATTCGCGTCGGTATCGCGCCGGCGAGCCCCCGAAACCGAGGGGAACCATCTCGCGCGTACCATGTTCTGCATGACCACCTGGGCGGCGAGGTCTTTGTCCACGGCGGCGGACGCCATCGGAGAGTTGAGGGGGCTGCGAGGGTGGGTGGAGAAAAGGCGGGTGAGCGCTGATTCGCAATCTGACGAACCCCCTTCGCGTCTCAGAGCGCGCGAGGGACGGGGGATACGCGCGTCTTCCAGCGCGCGCGCGCGCTCGGACGACGGCGATGCGTACCTTGTGGGCGGGAGCTCGAGTGCGTGGAGCGTTGTGCGTCGACGCGCGGGCGCCCGCGAGGAGAGGAGACACGTCGCGGGTGCGAAGAAAGCGAAACTCCTTTCGCGAACAGTCGCTCGACCGGAGCCACAAGATCCCCAAAAAAGAACTTCCCCGAACTTGTTTCGCGCGAAAAGTCGCGCGCGAAACGCAAACGTCGGCGTTTCGCGACAGTCCCGAACGACGTTTCGGTATTTTTTCTCGAAAGGACCGCGGCTTCGCTCGGGCGCGCCACTTCGCGCCGCACGCACGCCTCCACCCACTCCCCCACCCCCACAGAGCAATCATGTCCGCCTTCACCCTCTCGTCCACCGCCGCCCCCGCGTCCGCGCGCGTCGCGATGCGCGGCTCCGACGGCGCCGCGCTCCGCCGCGCCGCAGCCGCGCCTGCGCGATCGGCGACGACCGCCCGGTCCGCGAGCCTGTCGGTCAGGGCGGGTCCTCTGACGCGCAACGACGTGACGGAGACCATCGTGTTCAACCGCATGAAGAAAGGGATCACCTGGGCGAGCCTCGCGGAAGCGGTGGGCAAGTCCCTGCCCTGGACCACCTCCGCGCTCCTCGGTCAGCACCAGATGACCCCCGAGCAGGCGAAGGCGGCTGGAGACATGCTGGGCCTTAACAAGGATGAGCAGATGCTGCTCACCTACGTCCCCTACAAGGGCTCCTTCGGCAAGCCCGGCGAGCTGGTGCCCACGGACCCGCTGATCTACCGCTTCTACGAGATGGTCATGGTGTACGGCCCCACGTACAAGGAGATGATCCACGAGGAGTTCGGCGACGGCATCATGTCCGCCATCGACTTCGACATGGAGTTCGGAAGACTGCCCAACGAAGCCGGCGACCGAGTTAAGATCGTCCTCACCGGAAAGTACCTCACCTACAAGTCCTTCTGATCCGAGATCCACCAAGGTCCGAATGGCGCGGCTTTCGGGTTGAAGCGTAGAAGGCGCGTATTCGTGTGTTTACGTATTCGCATTCTTTTCGTTCGTGTAGGTTGTAACACGTCACAAACAGCTCTTGTATGTTCTCATCTCACGACGTTAGACGTACATAGATTACAACTCAAACGAAACGCGCGTTCACTTCAAAGCCGCGCGGTCGTCTTCGCCATCAAAAAGTCACTTACTTGCGCCCGTACGCGTAGAAGTGGAGCCCCGCGACGAACACGGCGGCTGCGAAGACGTTCCCTAACGTTACGGGGATGATGTTGTTGAGCATCATGTCCGCCACGCTCACCTGCGCGCCGCACAGCATGCCGTGCGGAATCAAAAACATGTTCGCGATGGAGTGCTCGAACCCGAGCGCCACGAACGTGCTGATGGGCCAGAAGATGGCTAAGATCTTGCCGGCGACCGAGGTGGACGCCATCGTGCCCCAGACCGCCAGACACACGAGCCAGTTGCACAGGACGCCCTTGAAGAACGCGACCGTGAACGGCAGAGACGCCTTGGTGGTGGCGATCCCGACGACAGCAGCCTTCGCCGCGGGCGCCGCCGCGGTGGCGGCGCCGAAAGCGAGGTACGCCATCACCACGCTGCCGATGAAGTTCCCAGCGTACGACAGGACCCAGTTCTTGAGCAGCGCCTTGGCGTCGATCTTCTTGGTCAACAAACCGCTGAGCATCACCATGACGTTCCCGGTGAACAGCTCGGCGCCCGTTAAGATCACCAGCGTCAAACCCGCGGGCAGACCCACCGCGCCTTTCAGGAAGTTGCACAAGCCGGGATTAGCGGCGGCGAGCGCCGGCGACGCCGCGCCGATGCAGCTCATCAGCAAAGCGCCGATGCCGATGAGCGCGCCCGCAGAGAACCCGAGAGCCAGCGTGGTGGTGGGATCCTGCGTGGCCTTCTTCTCCGCCGCGCCGCAGACGGCGTTGAACACCGCGGGGGGGGGGAGCGCGTCGCCCGCGGGCGGCGCGGCGTTCGCGACGACGCGCACGCTTCGCGATTGCCGCGCCGTGCGAAACGCCGCGGCGCCTCTGAGCGCGACGGGCGCGCGCGCGACGCTGGAGAGCGCGGCGGCGCGCGTCGAGGCGCCGCGGGAGGGCGCGGCGCGGCGCGAGACGCGCGCGCGCGCGGAGACGGAGACGGTGGCGATGGAGCTCATGGTTCGAGGCGTACTGTGCGGTGGGCAGTGTCGTCCGGAGGGGTCGCGACGACATCGCCGTCGGACACGCCGAAACCCGAGAAAACTGCACGAAACTCGAAAGTACGCTCGACCTTTGGATTTCGCGCCATTTGGCAGCGCGCGAGCGAAGCCTGTCTGTGACACGTGGCGACTCTTGATGTCGATTCCGAGGATTTTTGCCGACGCGAAGTGTTTTTCGACTTCGAAGAGACACTTCGATGTTGACAACGCACCGCGCGCGCGTCTCCGACAGCGCCGCGAGGTGTCCTCTCCGCACCCCTCCCCGCGTCGCGTCCTCCCCGACACCGCGCCTCCTTCGTTTTCGGCCTCCCGACGGAGGCGTCTCGACGCCGTTCGCGCGTTCGAGATGCACGACCGCGCGCTCGAGTGTTCCGACGAGTCCTTCGGCGACTCCGCCGAAGCGTCGGGAAGATGCGTTCGACACCAGCACGGGTCGGTCTCCGGCCCCGCGACCCCCCCCGGCGGCGGCTTCGCCGCGTTCATGAGCATGCGGCTGAGCCGGGACGACGCCGTCAAGGACGACGCGAAGAGCGAAGAGCGCGTAGGACACGCCGTTCTCGTGCGCTCGTTCGAGCGCGCGTACGTCGAGAACGACGTGCAAGCCATGGTGGCTCTGTGCCGCGAAGACGCGGACTGGTGCGACGGCGCGCGGCTCGTGAAGGGACGCGGAAGAATCGCCGAGTTTCTGAAACGGGAGTGGGGCGCGCAGAGCGACCGCGTGCAACGCACGAGAGTGTTCACGAGCGGCCAGAACAGGGTCGCCGCGTGTTTCGAGCGCGAGTACATCGTCCCCGTCCCCGGGGACGTCCCCGGGGTCCCCGGGAACGGGGACGAAGACTTGACGGGGGACGACGCCTCCGCCGACGGCTTTTTCGACGCCGAGAGGAAATCGAAGCGGGTTCGAAAATTCATCGCGCGCGGCGCCGAGTTCTGGGACTTCGACGAAGCGGGCTTCGTGCGCTCGCGCGTCGGTATCGTCACGCAGACGCCTGTCAAATGCGGCGAGGCTGGAATCGTGGGATCGAGCTGGTCCAACGAGTGACGGAAAAACGTCTCTCGTTTGACGATTTTAGAGAATCCGTCTCGTTCTCCTCGCGACATTTTGACGCTGTTCATTTTTGAGCCGCCGAAAGGCGGTACTTTTTCTCGCACGCGCGCCGAATAGGCTTAAGGCTAGACCACGCACGTCGTCGTGCGTTGTGCATCATCACCGAACCTTCGGTGGTCTACTTTCAGTACGTCGTATTCGTGGATACGGCCTAGCTCGCGCCTCGTTCACGCGCCTCGTTCTTCCCCGTTTTTTTTCGCCGCCGCCGCCGCCGCCTCTAGCAGCGCCTCGGCGGCGAGCGCCTTCCTCGTCTCCGCGCGCGCGCTCGCGATGACGCGCGGCGCGTTGTCGGACGCGTCCCTCGGGTCCCTCAAGGACGAAGACGTTTTCGGCACATCGAACGCGGATTTTTTTTCCGTCTCCTCGGCGTCTTTAGACAGCGAAGCGTAATCCTCCGGGAACGCGAATCGGCTCTCGGCGAGCCAGCAACCGCCCACGCACACGCCCCACCTCGCCGCGCCCGGCGCGCGCGCGAAATGCTCGCCGACCCTCTGCACGTGCCTCTGTACGACGATGCGGTCCCTTCCGTGTTCTTTCTCCGCGTTCCAACGCGCGATCGCGCCCGGGTCCAGCCAAAGCCCGGGCGATCGCAAGTCACACGAGTCCGCGTCCAACAGAGACCGAACATTGTTGTGACTTTCGCCATTTGGGCGACGTTTCCCGCTCGCGTTTTCGGCATTCGCGTCGGAATCGTTTACCATCTCGCGCAGGTACTTTGCTAACTTCGGGACGTCGCTTTTCGCAACCGTGTACCACACGAACCCCGTGGCGTCCATCACCTTCTTCGAGTGCGTGTCCGTCTGGTACACGCGCTTCTTCTTCGCTTTCGTTCCCGCGTACGCGTACGCCACCTCGCTCAAAGCGAAAGGCCGCACGCACGACAAAGGCACCAAAGCGCCGGCGGCGAAGAAGCGGAGCGTCGGAGCGCCCGCCAACTTTTCCACCAAGGCTTCTTTTTCCATCGAGACGGTGGACTTGTGAACGTCCTCGAAATACGCCGTAGCGACAACCCGCGCGACGTTTCCGGGTCGAGACGACATTAAACGAGGGTCCCACGCGTGAGTCGGCTCGTCCCGCCGCTCTTTCTTTTCGGCTTCGACGCCGAAAAAGCGAAGCGCCTTATTTTTTCTCGTCGCGCCAGAGTTGCCAGAGTTTGTTTTTCCCTTCCCCGTCGCGGGGGCCTCTCCGCGATCGTCGTCGTCGGAAATCTCGCGCCCGTCTTTCTCGGCGGACGCCGAAGCTTCCGTCTTCTCAGCGTCCGTCTTCTCGAGCCCCCCGCGCAGATACAGCTCCCTCCGCCGCGCGATCGCCTCGAGCTTCGCGCGACACAGCGGGACGTCGAACTCGAGGTACCGGAACCTAAGCGGCATGCCCGAGCGGTTGTGCATCAGCGAAAAGGTCTCGCGCTCCGCCAAACGCATGTCGCGCATCATCTCGCTCCCCTGCGCCGCGGCGTCGAACAAGACGTCGTCCAAAGACAACACAGAGGCGTGGAAAGCCTTCGTTGATTCTTCTTTTTCTTTTTCCGTCGCGAGAAGGCTCTTCTTCTCGTCGGAGGTCTCGTCGTCGCTCTTCGAAACGACACCGCTCGTCACTCCTTTGGACTTCTCGGAGAAGAGCGAAAACGTCGGCGTCTTGTTCCTGTTGAGTCGCTCGGCGTGCGACGCGTTGGCGGCGTACAGCGGCAAACCGCTCCCTTCGTTCGGCTTGATCCCTAAGTACGCCACTTCGGTGGGCGTTTTCAGCAGAACCGCCGGGTCCGTGAAAAAAGAACCAGCAACCTCCACATAACCGAGCGTCTCCGACGGAGCCACCGCGTCGTCGTCCGAGTCGTAATACGTCTCGTGTTCGTTCGTCTCGACAGGATTGCCGTCGGCGTCCTTCGGCAGACGCGGAACTTGTTTCCGCCTCGCCTTGAACTTCGGCACTAAACGCTGCGAGACGTAGAAGCACGTCTCGCTCACGGACTCGCCCTTGTGCGCGCGACGCAGAGACGCCAACCAAGGACCGAGATCCGGTGCGGGTTTCGTTTTAGTCGGTCTCGACGAAGAAGTCGGAGCCGACTTCACAGTCGTCCGGCGGCCGCTCCACGTCGTCCACGTGTCCGTCTCGTGTTCGGTCGCGGCGCTTTCGTTTTCGGCCCCGACCTGAGGAGGACGCCGCGTCGCGATCCGCGAGGCGGACCTTTGAGTCGGAATTTTTCTTTCCGAGTCGCCCGCGTCGGTCCGTCCTTCGTCTACACGCGCCGCGCTCTTCTCGTGGCGCGAGTCGTCGGAAGGCACGAAGTGCCTGACCACCATCCCCCCCTGCGCGGCAAACGCGTTCGCGAAAGCCGTCGCCTCCTCGTCCGTCGCGTCGGAGTCGCCGAAATTAAAAAGCGAAGCGTTGAGCGCGCGCGTCTTTTCGTGCTTGAAAAAGTACGAACCGGGTTGCGTTCCCTTGAGTCGCAACAGACGCTCGGGGGTCACGCCGAGCGCGATAGAGCAGAAACGCGCGGCGCGTACTTCGCCGGCGTCGCCGTACCGCGTCACCTGAAAGTCAGAGACGCGTTCGCGGTCGCACTCGAACACCGCGCATTTGTACCGCTTAGCGTCGAATCGTTTTTTTTCCAATTCGCGCGTTTTCTGCTCGGACGAAGAGACTTTAGAGAGAGTCTCTTCGAGAGACGCGAAAAAGGGAGACCCTTTCGGCGCCGGAGCCATCGTGAACGGCGACGTCGGGTCGCGCGCCTTTCGAGACTGCGCCTTCGAGAAAGACACGCGCTTCGGTTCTCGTTCTTTCGCTTCTTTCGGATGCGAAAGAAGTTCTTTCCCGCGGGAAGGGCGTTTTTTCCCGCTCGAGCGTCGCGTCGAGAGCGGCTTCGCGGCGGCGGCGGAGGTCCGCGCGCCTTCGTCGTCGTCGTCGTCGACGACTCGAGGCTTCTTCTTAAACGCCGAGAGCGAAGGCTCGGAGGGCGAAGGCTCGGAGGGCGAAGGCTCCGCTGTCTCGCGGCGGCGCGATGCTCTCCGCGGCGGCGCGTCCGAGCGCGTCCGAGCGTTCTCGATTCGCGAGGCTCGCTCCGAGGTAAGGTCGACCGATACCTGCGAGACGGATTTCCGAAGCCTTTTGCCCCGCGCGTTTCGCGTTCCTTTGCTGGGCAAAATTGCCCAGTCCTCGCCGTAGACGTCGCGCAAAAGCCGAACCTTCCTCCCCGGGGATTCCGCCGGGGATCCCGCCGGGGATTCCGCCGGGGATTCCGCCGGGGATCCCGGGGATCCCGAGACGCGTCTCTCGTCCTCCGCCTCCTTCCCCGGGGACGGCGACTCGCTCACAACGCCGCGCGGATAGAGGGGGAGCGGGTACTCATCAATCTTCGAAAAGTCCGGAGCGAACTTTTTGTCAAACCGTGGCGGCGGCGCGTACGGTTTTTTCGGAACTTTTGAGGTCTTTTTAGGAACCGTCCCGACTTCCGTTCGGTTCAGGGTCGGTCCTCCAGTGCTCGCGCTCGCGTCCATCCTCGGCGCGCGCGCGAATGCGGCGCGTACGTTCTTCGTGCGGAGGGTCCGGTGACGTTCCGGAGCCGGAGCCGGAGCCGGAGCCGGAGCCGGCGCCGTTTTTTCGTCGGAAGGGCGTTCCGTCGGAAGGGCGCCTCCCACGAGTCGCGCGATGACCCGCTGCGCCTCCTCCATCTCCAGAACCGCGAGGCGTTCTTCCTCCTGCTTGCTCCTGCGTTCCGGCGCTTCGTCGTTCGCCTCCTCCTCAGAAGCGGAACTGGCTCGTGATCGTTTTCGTTCGCCTCGCCGCCGCGCCTCGTGTGGGCGAACGGTCGTCGCCGCAACCGGCGGAGACTCTTCTACATTTTTTTCGCGCTCGGCTTGGGCTTTGTTCTTCAAGCGACGAAGGCGGTCGCACTCGCGACGCTTCGCCTTCTTCGCCGCCTCGGCGTCCTTCTCGGCGTCCTTCTCGGCGTCCTTCTCGGCGTCGGGCGAAGGCGTCGCCGCGCCGTCCGCAACCGCGCGCTCTTCTACATTTTTTTCGCGCTCGGCTTTGGCTTTGTTCCGCAAGCGACGAAGGCGGTCGTTCTCGCGACGCCTCGCCTTCTTCGCCGCCTCCTTCGCCTCCTTCTCGGCGTCGGGCGAAGGCGTCGCCGCGCCGTTCGCGCCCGAGTCGTCGTCCGAACGAGGCAAAGTCGACGGTCGTGCCGCAGCTGCCGTCGGCGGCGCCACAGGCGGCGCCATCGGCGGCGCCATCGGCGCCACCGGCGGCGCCACCGGCGGCGACGTCAGCGCCGTCGCAATCGCCGCCGCCGCGCCCGCCGCGCCAAAGAGGTTCGCCGCGAAAAACGCGGGGTTCGGTCTTGACGGGGTTCGATCTGCATCGACGGGCGCCTTGGGCGACGTTTTAGACACGCAGTGCGCCTTCGGAGACCCCACCTTGTCGCCCTCGTCCAGCACGTCGTCCGCGTCCTCGATCTTCAGATGGGACGCGACGGCGACGGTGGGCGGCGTTTGATGTACGCGTCGCGAATCAGACGCGCATGTGACGCGCGGAGCCTTTGCCGCGACGCTATGGGTATTTAGTCTCGCCGACCCGAACCCGAACGAAGTCGAAGCGCCCACCGGCGTGGCGCCTCCCGCGAGAAGAGCCGGGAGCCCGGTCCACTCTCGTGACAGGGACAAAGAGCGTCTCTGCGGGACCATCGGGATCTCCAGCGGGTCGTACCCCGCCGGCGTGGCGAGGAACGGCGTTTGTCCGAGCGGCGCGACGCTCGATAGAAACGCGGGACTCGCCGCCGCCGCCGCCCCGCTCGCGAGAGGGATCGCGTTCGCGTTCGAGAAGTGGCTTACGCTCGAGAGGGGGCTCACGCGCGCCTGCGCGTGCGCGATCAAGCTGGCGAGGCCGGTCGCGCCCACCGCCGCCGGCGCGAACGAGGCGCGCGCCGCCGGCGACGGCGCGATGGAAGCCAAAACGCGTCCGAGCGCGCGCGATTCCGAGACGCCGTCGATCGCGTTCGCTCCGGGAGCCCCAGCCCCTCCCAGCCTGAGCGGCGAAACGGCCGCGACGGCCGCGCGCAGCCTGTCCCACTCCGCCTGTCCGGCCGCCTGCTCGGCGCACGCGCACGCCGCGGCGACGAGAAGGCGCGCGGGATCGTCGTCGTCGAACCGATTCGACGAATCAATCGGGTCCGCCAACGCAGAGCCAAACGCGTTTGGCGCGTGCTCCTCCCCGAGGAGCGATTGCTGCGAGGAAAAGTCGTACTCGACGTGTTCCAGGCTCACGTTCCTCTGCGCCAAAAACGCACAAACGCCACCGCCGTACGGCTTCACAGTCTGAGAAATCTCCGGACCGAGCGCGTCCGTCGCGGCGCGCCGCGCTAGGGCGAGAAAACGCAACCGCAGCGACCTCGTCTCCGCGACTGTTTGGCGGAAAGCCAACCTACTGGCAGGGTCCGATTCTTTTTCTTTTCGCGTCGTCGGGAACTTGTCCACCATGCGGAACGCGGCGTCCAGGCCGTCCGCGGCGACGAGCGGGTCGCCGCTCTTCGCGCCGGCTTCCACCAGCTTTTTGCAAAAAAACGGAAGCCAGTTCTCGAAGGCGCCCGCCGAGAAGCGCGTGACGATTCCGTGCTCTCCTTTCGAGACGTATCGGAACCACTGGTGCTCGGAGTGTCTCCTGGTGTCCCCCAAGCCGAGAAGCATCACCGCGACGTGCGTGTCCTTGAACTGCGGCACGTGGAACCCCTTGGGCAGGAAGTGGTTTTGGGGGTCGGGAACCACCAGCGCGGGCCACGGGAAATCCCCCACGGCTAAACCCGTGGTCATCACCCAGACGCGTTCCGAGCCCCATGACTCGAGGTTGTATGACACGTCCTTGTGCCGCTTCGCGCGCTCCGCTGGCGTCTCACCCGCGCGCCCGAGAAAGTCGACCGGGGAGAACGGCTCGGACCCGAACCCCCCGGGGGGGGCGTGCGGGTCCATCGCGAACGCGGCGGGCGGGCACGCGCGCGCCGAGATGGACGAACGCTACGCTCGGAGACGACGACGACGCGATATCGCGTCGCGCGCGGGCGCTCCCGTTCGAGGGGGACGCCGGACCCGCGTCACGGGTCCGACAGGTCCGACCGACGTGTGCGTTCGGAGCGGTTCGGTTACCGCATCGGGCGCGTCAGCGACGATGCCCGTGGACGCGCGCCTCTCGCGGGACGCGCCAGCCTTAATGCGTCGACATCGGACCGATCGATCAACATCGTTGTCACGTCGTTTTCCGGAAGAAAAAAAAATCGCGCGCGGCTCATTTACGCAATTCGGCGCCTCCGCCGCGCTACCGATCGCGGCGCGGCGCGCACGTTCGCCCGCGGAAGCCTCCGCGATGAAGCTCTCGCCTCTGGCGCACCAGGCGGACGCGCACGACGACGGCGCGTGGGCCGTGGCGTGGTGCAAGTCGAGCGATGGGGACGACCTGCTGCTCACGGGATCGGTGGACGAGTCCGTGCGATCGTGGCGCGCCACCGGAGACGGACTGGAGATGGTCCACGAGTACCAGGGTGCGTGCGCGGGCATTAGTCGTCACGAAGCAAAAAGTTTTCTTTTCGTCTCCCGTCGGAAGAACGGCGCGATCGAGACGATCGCCATCCCAGCGCTCCGACGCGTCGTGACGGCGCGTCCGACGTCGTCGTCGTCGTCGTCGTCGTCGTCGTGTCGCTAGGGATCGCCCATTCGATTCGCGAACGAAAAAATACTTTTTTCGAATCTGTACGTCGCTCACCATCTCTTTCCCTCTCTCTTCGTTCGTTCCTCACAGGCCACTCCTTGGGTGTCGTTTCGCTCGCCGCCTCCCCCGACGGCGCGACGGTCGCGAGCTCGGCTCTGGACTCGCAGATCCGTGTGTGGGACGCGCGCACGCACGAGACGCGCGTGATCATCGCGTGCCCCCCTGCCGAGAACTGGCACGTCGCGTTTGTGCCAAACTCCCCCGACACTTTATTAGTGGCGGGCGGCGCCTCGAAGAGTGTCAAGCTGTACGACGTCTCGAGCGATACCGAAAAGGCGGGCACGGAAAGAGGCGTCTTAGCGTTACCGAATACTGCGAACGAGACGTCCGAGACGTCATCCCGGTTCGCGCAATCCGTCGCAGTTTCCGACGACGGCAAACTCATCGCGTGCGGCGCCGCCGACGGCGCCGTCGCCATCTTCGACGCCGTTACCTCAAAGTTTTTGCACTTTCTAGAGGGACACAACGCGCCCGTGCGTGGTTTGGCCTTCGGACCAGACAACAAGACGCTGTACACGGCGTGCGACGACGGGCACTGCCACGCGTACGACGCGGCGAACAAGTCTCTGTTAGACGCTCTTCCGGGCCATAAAGGGTGGGTTTTAGGTGTCGCGTGCTCAAAAGACGGATTCGGCGTCGCGACGTGCGGCGCGGACGCCGCGGTTAAGCTGTGGGACGTGCGTTCGACTTCACAGGCGGAGAAGTGCGCGCAGACTGCTTCCGCGCAGACAGAAGCCGTGTGGGGCGTCGCGTTTTCGCCCTCCGACGACAAACTCGCGAGCGCGAGCGACGACAAATCAGTCGCCGTGTACCAGTACGTGCCGTAGAAAGGTTTCTTCTCTGTGTGCATGGAATGTGCGGCGAATTTTTTGCGGGTCAGACCCGCGCGGGTCAGTGAAGGAAATGACGGTCTAACGAGGGTTTAATTCAGATTTCAAAAAATTCGCCGCCTTTTACACGTACCCTTTTCGCCCCGCCGCCGCTCTTTTCCGCCGCCCGCCGCTCCCGACGTTTTCAATCGGCTCGCGGCGGTCTTCGCGCCACTCTCCGCCGCCGTCCCGGACGCCCCGGCCAACAGCACGCACCATGGGAGAGAAGAAGGAGAAGAAGGAGAAGAAGGAGAAGAAGGAGAAGAAGGAGAAGAAGGAGAAGAAGGAGAAGCGCGACCGCGACGACGAGGATGGGGGGAAGTCCAAGAAGCCCAAGGGGAGCATCAGCCACGCGGTGCACGACGGGCGCGTGCTCGCGAACGTGGGCGACCGCGACCTCGCGGCTTCCGCTACCAAGTTCCCCCGCGTCTTCTACAAAGCCGCGAAGAGCATCGCGAGCATGAGTGAGTCCGAAATCGCGACCCGACGCGAGCAGCTCGGCATCACCCTCGAGGCGGCGCCGCCCGGGGAGACGTTCACGCCTCTCGCGTCGTTCGACGAAGCGGGTTTCCCGCCGGATGTCCTGCGGGCGACCGCGAACTTCCAGAAACCGTCCCCGATCCAGTCCCAGAGCTGGCCCGTGGTTCTCAGCGGGCACGACATGGTGGGCATCGCCGCGACCGGGTCGGGGAAGACGATGGCGTTTGGGCTACCCGCGCTGACCCAGATTTTGGCGCGAGGCAAAGACAAAGTCGAGCCGGGAAGGCCGATGGTTCTGGTTTTGGCGCCCACGCGCGAGTTGGCGCAGCAGACCGCCAAGGTGTTCGACGAGGCTGGCCAGTGCTGCGGCGTGCGCACGGTGTGCGTCTACGGCGGGTCACCCAAGTTTGAGCAGAAAAAGCTTCTGACGCAGAACGGCGGAGCCGCCGTGGTCGTCGCGACGCCAGGAAGGCTTCGCGATTTCATGAACGACGGCGACGTGCGACTCGATCGCGTGTCGACGTTAGTGCTGGACGAAGCCGACCGCATGCTCGACCTGGGATTCGAACCGGAGATCCGCGAGATCGCCGGCGCGACAAGAGCGGACCGCCAGACGGTCATGTTCTCGGCGACGTGGCCGCAAACCATACAGGGCCTCGCGGCGGAGTTCATGTGCAACCCGGTGAAGGTGCGCATCGGCGCCGAGGGGCTCAAGGCGTCGCATTCGATCACGCAGATCGTCGAGGTGGTGGAGCCCAACGACAAGGACGCGCACTTGTCGCGCGTTCTGAAGAAGTACCTCGGGAGCGCGGAGAAGAAAGACACGCCGAGGACGCTCATCTTCGCGCTGTACAAGAAGGAGTGCGCGAGGTTGCACGAGAACCTGCGACGCCAAAACTGGCGGTGCGCGTGCATTCACGGGGACATGACGCAGAGGGACCGCGAGGATTCCGTCGCGAGGTTCAAGAGCGGTACGAGTCCGCTTCTCATCGCCACGGACGTCGCGGCCAGAGGGCTCGACATCAAAGGCGTCGAGTACGTCGTCAACTACACGTTCCCGCTGACGACGGAGGATTACGTGCACCGCATCGGAAGAACCGGCAGAGCCGGCCAGACCGGTTTGGCGCACACCTTCTTCACGCAGCACGACAAGGCTCGCGCGGGTGAGCTGGCGAACGTGCTACGGGAGGCGGGCGCGGAGGTGCCCGCCGCGCTCACGAACTTCGGGACGCACGTCAAGAAGAAAGAATCGAAGCTGTACGGTGCGCACTTCAAGGAGGTGGACATGTCCGTCAAGGCGAAGAAGATCACGTTTGACTGAATGTGATGCGCCAAGCTAAAAGCAATCTCAACCCGCCGCCGTAAGAAGGCGGTCGTCAGAAACCTCCTTGTACATAATAGTCAATCTATGCATACGACACCGTTCGCGCACGCACCGGGGGTCCGTGATACGGCGTATAGTACTACCATCATCACCCTATCATTTCCGGTCTTTCCCTCGTCGTTTCTTCTTGCCCTCATCGGAAAGCGCCTTCTCCAGCTCTTCGTCCAGGGCGCTCCACTCGTCTAACGGCGACTCGGGCGGCGTCGCCGCGGTTGTCTTTGTTTTTTCAGACGGTTCGCGAACGAAGCTTTCGCGTAAGCTTTCGTCTGCGACATCGACCCCTCTCGCGACGCTCCTCGCGTCGATTGCGGCCGCGTCGCCTTTTTCCGCCGAGTAGGCGGGTTTTTTTCCGGCGGAGGCAGACTCACTCGGAGGCTTCGAACCCATTTTGGACGCGTCCTCCCGGGACGCGGGATTCGCGCCGCGACCGTCGCGTCCCCCCGCCTCCCCGTTCGCACCATTCGCACCCGCCAGCCTCCGCTCCGGGGTCGCGGGAAGAGGCGTAAGACCTCTCGCCTCGGCCTCCTGCTTCTGCCGGCGGAACACGCCGGGCCGGTACTTCGGCACCTCGTCTTGGTTCACGTACCCGGCCCTGACTCGGATGGGCTTGCGGACGGAACCGTCCGCGCGCGTCGAGGCCGCGATGACGCGCTCGGGGAGGTCCTCGCGGAAGCCGGGGGGCATCGGGCGCGCGGGAGGCTGACCCGACTCGCCCGGGGGGTCAGCCATCGCGGCGGGGCGCGGGAAAATGCGCCGCGCGAGCGCGACTGCTTCGCGGCCGCGACGCGCCGGTGGACGTGCGCGCGCGCGTCAGCGCGCTCTGGCACGCGAGGGCGAGCGACCGGCGTGATATTCGAGGCCCTTTTCCTTTCTTCCAAGAGGCGTTTTTCGTAAACGAAGGCCCACCGCGCGGCGGCGTTCAGAGCTTCCCCGCGCGTCCATCCGGGATGACGCCCGAGCCTTTGACGCGCGTCGCGACGCGCGTTCGCGCGTGGACGCTCACGTGCCAGTTCGTTTGCTCGACGGTCGCGACGCTCGCGCTCGCGCACCCGTGCGCTTTGACGGGCGCGGCGCAGAGGCTGGGACTCTTCGTGTACCTCGTCGTCGCACTCGGCTCTTCTGTCTCCCTCTTCGCGCGCGTTCAGAGCTTTCACGGGTGCGGCGCGCATAGAGTGGACCTCTCCGCCCTGGCGCGGTCGCCGAAAACGCACTTCTACGCGTGTGTCCTCGTGGACGCGGGAATGCTCGTCGCGATGCTCCTCCTGGTGGGCAACACGGAAGACTCGAAGACACACGAAACGAGCGCGACACACGATAGGACTATGAAAACGAGCGCGTTTCATCGCATAGAGGTTGCGGCGTTCGCGGGCGCGTTGGGGTGGGGCGCGCACGTCGCGCACTGCGCCATCGCGTACGTCGTGTACACGACCGTCGAGCGAAACACGGTGCTCGTGGACGTCGGCGGTCTGTACCAGCCTTTGATCTCAAACCAGGCGGACGTAGAGGCGGCGGCGTTCGAGCCGAGGACGAAAGCGACGCCGGCTTCGGCGGCGGCGTGACTTTTTGACGGTGAAAAGTTTTTTTAGTCTGATATAAGACTAATAAGACTAATAAGACTTCGCCTCCGTCTCCGCCCTCCCCTCCACGGCCGCGAGCAAGCGCGCCGCCGCGTCCGCGACGCCCGGCGCCGTCCGCGTCTTCGGCACGGGGGATACGTCGCGGAAACTCGGCAGACGCGGAAGCGCGCGGCGGTCTCCCTTACTTTCGCGCCCGTTTTTTTTTCGGTCATCAAACTCTTCCTCCTCGTTCTCCTCGACGAACCTCGGCGCCACCGGAACGGGCGCGTCGTCCCTCCCCGTGGCGCGCGACGTGAGTTCCATCCACGCGGCGTCGCGGTCGACGGCGGCCAGAGCCGTGACGGCGTCGATCGCGCGCGCTCGCACTCTGAACGCGTTTTTGTCATCGCGCGATTTCGATTTCGGCGTCGACGGCCTCGCCTCGCCGTCCGCCTCGCCGATTGCGAAGGGAACAGCCGCCGCGAGCGCGAACGGCGCGACGTCCGTCATCGCCTCGCGCGTTCGCTCGTCCGACGCGAGGTTGAATAGGAGCGACAGGACACACGTCCTGACTGTCGCGGACGCGCGTGTCGTTTCGGTTCCTGGTTCGATTCCGTCGGAGATGTCAAACAGACGTTCGGAAGACGCGTTTTTCGCGTACTCGTACGAAGCCGTCATGGTCTTCCCGTCGATGAGCGCGACGCGCTCGAGGCGGGAAGTTATGTCATCTCTTTTCCTGTCCAAACTCGGAACGCCGTGTCGCAACGCTTTGAGCA
>Ga0209666_1001207_pt1 | contig 19823 bp, 18 predicted proteins | sample SaaInlV_125m_DNA_FD_184679 | JGI IMG/M metagenome (GOLD analysis project Ga0209666, IMG submission 184679) | Marine microbial communities from expanding oxygen minimum zones in the Saanich Inlet - Saanich Inlet SI037_S3LV_10m_DNA (SPAdes)... | ecosystem: Environmental > Aquatic > Marine >...
TGTTCGACAGCCTGGAAGATGCGCGGCAAAAGCTGGCGCTGCCATATGACAAAACACTCCCCATTCAGGTACTTTAAAACGAGCCCTGAGATCATCCGCCTGGCTGTGATGCTTTATGTTCGTTTTCCGCTCTCACTCCGTAACGGGGAAGATCTTCTGCACGAACGAGGCATTGAGATCAGCCACAAAACAGTTCGGTTTTGGTGGAATAGATTTGGCCCAATGTTTGCAGAAGTTCGCTGCCATCCACTCTTTAGTCCACAACCATTTCAATCAGGAGCGCCAGCTCTACTCACGAGACAATTTCAAGCTCAATCGAAGCGCTGCTCTTACTGAGTGGCGCCAACTATTGAGCGTATAGATTCAGGCTGCGCTAGCAATCTGATGCGAGTTCTCATTCGTCTGACAGCACCTTTGGCGGGATCTGCGTGGTGCGACTTAGAATATCGACACCAAGCCCTTTCCAAAAATGCAACAGGTCAATGAAGATCCAATTTTCACTTAATTTTTCGCCCTCACGGCGATAGATATCGATTACGCGCATTTCGCCGCGCTTGTCGCTGGCGGGCATGCCCATAAAGCCGCCGGTATGGATGGCGGTGAAATTAGGCCAGCCGAAGAACCCGCCAAATTTGCCCTCGGCCATACGGCAGATATGGTTTGTTTTGGAGCGGTCGGCGAAAGCGGCGCGGAAGGGGCCGGAATGCTGTTTGGCATAACGCTCTATCGTGTATGTCGCGCCAATACCGGCCGGACCCCACCAAATCATATCGTCATTCCAAGAGCGGGCCAATTCCTCTTCCAAAGGCAATTCCAGCCCCCATGTACCCAAGTCACTGATCATTGCATTGATGGATGCAAGGGTGGCTGCGCCTTGGGCTTCGGGTTGCGCATCATATAGCAACCCATCATGGGTCATTGGGCCGGGCTGGACCAAATGCGTAGCGGTTTGAGGAGGGAAAGGATTAACCCCCGCCTGAATCATCAGATGGGGTATGTCGAAATACATGGCGGTCTCAACAATTTTGCCCTGTTCAACTCGGTTAAACTCACAATAGCGCAGAAAAGCCATTTTGCCTGTGCAGGGTATTCCAAGCCAGTCTTGATCGAACAACCCCATCAAATGTCCCATCGACATCACCCATGTCGATTGAAACCCATCCATTTCATTCTTGCCAGCTAAGAAGATATCCATGCGCCGTTGCATACGGGTGAGGGAGGCACGCAATGGCAGCCAAAAGCACTCAGCCACAGTCTGAGCTGAGGTTTGCTCATTGAAGGGGTGAAAGCCGCGCCAGAGATAATCTTGCGCGCAATAGCGCTGCATGACCAGTGCGATATCCGCACACTCAGCTCGGTCAATTTCGGCATAATAATCTCTAACAACCTGTTTTTCGAACTGAAAGTCCATAAGTCACCTTTTTGCATACGCTTGCAAAAAACTCTTGCCTAAATAAGGGGCCCCTGTCTAGTGTAATTTGAATACGTTTGCAAAATGATTCTGGCTGCGGGAGAGTATCAAACTATGGCTGAAATTCAGCTGAGAAATCTTTCCAAGAGATGGGGCACTTTCGTAGGTGTTGACAACTTTGATCTGACAATTGCAGATAAAGAATTTTTGGTTCTGCTCGGACCCTCGGGCTGTGGCAAGACCACCACCATGCGCATGATTGCCGGACTAGAAGATGCGACTGAAGGCGATATTCTGATTGATGGCAAAGTGGTGAACAACCTGCAACCGAAGGATCGGGATGTCGCTATGGTCTTTCAATCCTATGCGCTTTACCCAAATATGAATGTCTATGAAAACATCCGTTTTCCACTAAAGGTGCGTGGGGTTGATCCCAAAACACATGATGCCAAGGTCCGCCGCGCCAGCGCAATGGTCGAGCTTGACCCCTTCTTGCATCGCAAGCCGGCAGAGTTGTCCGGAGGGCAGCGCCAAAGAGTGGCTTTGGCCCGGGCCATTGTACGTGAACCAAATGTGTTTTTGATGGATGAACCTCTGTCCAATCTTGATGCAAAATTGCGCGTCTCGACGCGGGCGCAGATCAAGAATCTCAGTCATGAGTTGGCGGTCACAACCGTCTATGTGACCCATGATCAAATCGAGGCAATGACTTTGGCAGATCGTGTGGTTGTAATGGAAAAAGGCATTGTTCAGCAGGTTGGAAGTCCAACGGAAATTTACGATCGCCCCGCCAATAGTTTTGTTGCCAGTTTTATTGGCAGTCCCGCCATGAACTTAATTCAAGGTCACTTACAAAATGGTCGCTTCACATCGCCAGGGGTTGGGATTGACGGGTTGCGAGGCCCTGATGGCCAGGTCACCCTAGGCTTTCGGGCAGAGGATGCCCAAATCGCGGAAGAGGGGAGCGGACAAATTCGCGCGCCCATTTATTCCATCGAGCTGTTGGGCGATGCCACCATGGTTACGATCCGTATCAATGAGGCTTTGGTCAGCGTTAAGGCTGATAAGGGCTTTCGAGCAGCTATACACGATCAGGTATCCATCGAAGTTCCAATAAAAATTTGTCACCTGTTTGATCATCAAACAGGGGCGCGCATTGGAGAGTAATCTCCGTTCATACCTTCGGCATAAATTTGCCGCGGGACACTAGATGCCAAATTGCAGAGTGCATCAAAACATAGGGAGAATGAAATGTTATTTAAAAAACTAGCACTCGCCGGAGCGGTGACCGTGCTTTCAGGGACAACGGCACTTGCCGGTTGTGGTCTGTCCGCAGGAAATGTGAATATTCTGGGCAATGATTTCGCGGCAATCCAAGCGGTTGTGGCAGGCGCACGCGAATGTGCGGGTGATGGCGTGAATGTCAGCGCGAACCTCACCACGGAACACCGAGATCTACAGGTCGCCGCATTGACCGCCAATCCTGCGCAGTATTCCTCCGCTATTGTCGCCAATAGCTCAATTGTGCCCTTGCTCAATGATGGGCTTATCCGTTCCTTGGATGATCTTGTTGCCAAACATGGACAAGGCCTTCAGCCTTCGCAACTGATCACCATTGATGGCAAAGTCATGGCCGTGGCCTTCATGGCCAACGCACAGCATTTGTTCTACCGATCAGATGTTCTGGCGGCCGCTGGTGTACAGCCTCCCAAGAGCTATGAAGACGTTTTGGCCGCAGCTGCGAAAATCAAATCCGCAGGGCTCATGGATCACCCGGTGATCATGAACACCAAGACCGGCTGGAACCTAGGTGAGGAATTTGTGAACATGTATATGGGCACAGGCGCGCCATTCTTCAAAGCGGGGAACGCAGAGGTTGCGATCAATAACGACCACGGGGTTGCAGCGCTCAATATGCTGAAATCTTTGACCGAATATTCCAATCCGGATTACTTGACCTATGACTCCAACGCAACCGCCGCAGTCTGGGAAGCCGGCCAAGCCGCACTCGGCATCATGTGGGGATCGCGCGGCGGCCCAATTTTGGATGACGAAGGCTCAACCGAAGAGGTGACTGGCTCCACGGTTTTGACTGGTGCTCCAACATTGATGGGCGACAATGTGGCCTCAACACTTTGGTGGGATGGCTTTACTATTTCGGCCAATGTCAGTGATGCAGATGCTGAAGCCACCTTTGTGGCCTTGGTCAACGGCATTTCCGATGATGTGGTGCGTGCCAATAATGACGCCGCCGTATGGCTCAGCGCAGTTTATGAGCCCAGCGCCGCTTCCGCTGGTGTATCGGCAACAGCCATGTCTGGCGCAAACCCATATCCAATGCTGCCCTACATGGGCTTGCTGCATGGTGCTTTGGGCGCGGAAATCACCGAATTTCTGCAAGGTTCAGAAACCGCGGAGCAAGCCTTAGCTGATGTTGAAGCGGCCTATACCGCAGCAGCTAAAGAAAAAGGCTTCCTAAAGTAAGACCTGCCACAGATCTGGGTGAAGCCTTTTGAGGCTTCACCCGTTCCCCCACCGAATTTGGATTCAAACCCACGCATGGCACATCGCACCTTCTTTTGGTTTATTTTGCCCTCTTTGGCCGCAATGCTCCTGTTCATTGCTTTGCCGCTTGTTTCTGTGGCGGTGCAATCTTTGCATATTGAACATGAACAAGTCCTGAAGGTCACAAAAAATTGCGGTCCCTTTGGATGCAAAGAAGAAACAACCGTAGACGCCGAAGCGACGCAAATGCTGCGCGACCAAAAACCTTTGGGGCGTTTCAATGGATTGAACACCTATTTTGACCGCGGCCATCTGGCCACAGCGGAAGTCGCGCAGGCCTGGCAAGAACGAAGCTCATTGGGCGGGTTCTTGGCCGATCTTTACAATTTGCCATTGTATAAGGCTATTGGCTTTACTTTGGTCTACACTTTCGTTGTCACGCCGCTGGTCATCTTGCTGGGACTGGCGATTGCGCTGGGCGTGAACCGGGTCACTCCGATCCTGAAAGGGCCAACAATCTTTGTGTCCCTTTTGCCCATGATCGTTACACCATTAATTGGCTCTCTCATTTTATTCTGGATGATCGATGCGCAGGGGATCATCGGCAAATCTTTGCAATATCTTTTCGACGATCCTGAGCTGTCGCTCAAAGCCTCTCCGGCGCTGACCTGGATGACCTTGATCGTTTATGGCATATGGCATTCAGCCCCTTTTGCCTTTGTGGTGTTTTACGCGGGCTTGCAAACGGTAAATTCGGATTCCTTGGAAGCGGCGCAGATCGACGGCGCAAACCGTTGGCAGCAATTGCGCTATGTGGTGATCCCACATCTGATGCCTTTGGTGATCTTTATCTCGTTAATCCAACTGATGGATAATTTTCGCGTCTTTGAGCCCATCGTCGGCTTTTCCGCCCAGGCGAATGCTACATCATTATCCTTCATCATTTTTAATGATTTGCGGGGCGATGTCATGCGATTCAATTCTGCTGCGGCCACATCGGTTTTGACAATACTGGGCGTGACGATCTTGCTTTTGCCAGTTTTGATCCGCACATGGCGGGATTTCAAAGGGAAGGCGATATAATGACCAGCCGCGCAAACAGAGCTTCAAAGCCGCTGATGATCGCCTCAACCGGCTTTGTGCTGATCTGGGTCTTTATTGCGGCATTTCCATTTGTCTGGACGCTTTGGGGCTCCTTCAAAGTGCAGGGTGATTTTTTCTCAAAAGCCGATTGGCGCTATGCGCTCAAGGGGACGCGCACAGCGATTGAAACGGGCGGGCTGTTCACCGGCGCCGGGTACGAGGGCGCTTGGGTGCAGCAGGAGTTCTGGCGCGCCGCGCTCAACACCGCGATTGTGGTGCTGTTCACGGTGCTCATTTCACTCACCCTTGGGACCTTAGGCGGCTATGCTTTGGCCCGTTCTGGCCACAATTATGCATTTTGGCTTTTGATGATTGCTCTGGTGTTTCGCGCAATGCCGCATATTACCTTGGTCTCAGGCTACCTTCTGCCGTTTTTTGAATGGAACCTTTGGGGGCATTTGCCCACCACCATCATCGTGCTGGTTGCAATCAACCAACCCTTCACTCTGTGGATGCTGCACTCTTTCTTCCTCAATATCCCTAAAGATTTGGATGAAAGCGCCAAGGTGGATGGCTGCACCCAGTTCCAAGCCTTCCGCCATGTTATAATTCCTGTCATGTGGCCTGGCGTTATCACCACCGGACTGTTCAGCTTCCTTCTCGCCTATAACGATTTTGCGGTGACCTCGATGCTCCTGTCAAAAGACAACCAAACGATGGTGCCAGCCATTGCCGGGTTCTTGGGATCTACGTTTGAAGAGGGCAACGTGATGTTTGCGGTGGCTGCGGTGGTTTCAGCCACTGCTCCGCTCTTTGTCTTGGTCATGTTTTTCCAAAGGCAAATTGTTTCGGGTTTGACGGCCGGCGCGGTGAAAGGATGATCCAGACATGACAGGCAACCGGGTTCGCTAACAATTTTAGAGGTTAAAGATGGCAATAGAATATCTCAAACGCGGCAAGTCAGATGCCGCTCGTGCTGAAGAAGATGCAAAAACGGCGGAGGTGGTCGCCGCAACTTTGCAAGATATCGAGGCTCGGGGAGATGTGGCTGTTCGGGAATTGGCCAATAAATTCGATGGGTATGACCGCGAGAGCTATCGGCTCACCGCCTCGGAAATCGAGGCGCTGATGGCTGAGGTCAGCCCGGAAGATATGGCCGACATCAAATTTGCCCAAGAGCAGGTGCGCAATTTTGCCCAGGCCCAGCGGGACAGCATGCAAGATATCGAGGTTGAGACCCTGCCAGGTGTGATCCTCGGACACAAAAACATCCCGGTACAATCCGTGGGCTGCTACGTTCCTGGAGGCAAGTTTCCAATGGTCGCCTCCGCGCATATGTCCGTGGCCACAGCCAGCGTTGCCGGGGTGCCGCGGATCATTGCAGCCACGCCGCCCTTTAACGGCAAGCCCAATCCGGCCGTCATAGCTGCAATGCATCTGGGAGGGGCACATGAGATTTATGTATTGGGGGGTATTCAGGCCGTTGGAGCCATGGCTTTGGGCACACAGAGCATTGAACCAGTTCACCTGCTGGTCGGTCCTGGCAATGCCTTTGTGGCAGAAGCCAAGCGCCAGCTCTTTGGTCGAGTTGGAATTGATCTGTTCGCAGGCCCGACCGAAACCATGGTGATTGCCGATGAGACAGTGGATGCCGAGCTCTGTGCCACTGATTTGCTGGGGCAAGCGGAGCATGGCTATAATTCTCCAGCCATCTTAGTAACCAATTCGCGCAAATTGGCCGTAGCGACGCTGGCGGAGATCGACCGCTTGCTTACGATCCTACCGACCGCCCCGACCGCAAGCGTCAGTTGGCGGGATTATGGCGAGGTGATCTGTTGCGACACTTATCAAGAAATGCTGGAAGTCGCTGATGACATCGCCTCAGAACATGTGCAGGTCATGACGGATCGCGATGATTGGTTTTTGGAGCATATGACCTGTTATGGTGCGCTCTTTTTGGGCCCGCGCACGAATGTCTCCAACGGAGATAAGGTCATCGGCACCAACCATACCCTGCCAACAAAAAAGGCCGGGCGCTACACGGGCGGGCTATGGGTCGGAAAATTTCTTAAGACCCATAGCTATCAAAGGATTCTCACCGATGAGGCCGCGGCGATGATTGGCGCCTATGGTTCGAGGCTTTGTCTGCTGGAAGGATTTGTGGGCCATGCCGAACAATGCAACATCCGGGTGCGCCGCTATGGTGGGCAGAATTTACCTTACGGGGGGGCTGCCAAATGACTCTTGCCGCGGCGAAAGCCTGCCTTGCGCCTCTTCAATTGGCAATGGCCAATTTCGCTGAAGTACCGGTCCGGTCCAGCCTCAAGAACGTGTTTTCGCAGACAGCGGATATTCAGTTATGCCACCCCTTCGGAAGGCTGTGCGGCCCTGAAGCGCTGTACGAAACGGCCTATGCGCCGCTCTTCGCCGCTCTTCCTGATTTGGAACGGCGCGAGATGATCACGATGGCAGGCACAACACCGCAGGGACAAGACTGGGTCGGCATAATGGGCAATTATATGGGCAGCTTTCTAGCGCCCTGGCTTGGTATACCGCCAACGGGCCATCTCACCCATATGCGCTTTCACGAATTTTACCGCCTCGAAGAGGGGAAGGTCACCGAAATGCAGGCGATCTGGGACATTCCAGAAGTCATGTTGCAGGCAAACGCCTGGCCCATGGCGCCGCAGCTTGGGGCGTTTCTGTGCACCCCCGCGCCGATGACCCAAGACGGGTTGCGCCTGTCCGGCAATGGCGATGCGGCGATGGAACGTGTTGTCTCGATGCTGACCGATCTATGCCGTCACCCTGCTGAGGGTGGCCCAGAGATCATGCAGCTTGAGACCCATTGGCACCCGCGTTTCAACTGGTATGGACCAACGGGCATAGGCACAGGACGCGGCATTGCTGGCTTTCGGCATTGGCATCAAATTCCTTTCCTGCGGGGCATGCCAGACCGAAAGCTTGATGCGATGGGCGATTTGATGTCGCATTGGATCAGTGAAGGTGAGTATGTCTGTGAAACCGGCTGGCCGAATATGCGCCTGACCCTCAGCGGCGATGGTTGGATGGGCTTGCCGCCGCTGGGACAGGAAGTACTGATGCGCAGTTTAGATTTTTGGCGTGTGGAAAACGGGCTTATTCGAGAAAATTGGGTCTTGGTCGATTTGCTGGATATTTACCGCCAGGTCGGAATTGATGTCTTCGCACGGCTCGCGGAATTCAATAAAGCCAAGCCCGGTGGATCCATCAGCCTTAACAAAGGAATGCCGTCATGAATTTGCCGCAAACCCCAAGTTTTTATTTGACTGGCAAAAGGGCTCTGATCACCGGGGCATCTTCCGGCATTGGCCGCGCCTGCGCTGTGGCGCTTGCCGATTACGGTGCTGCGGTCACATTGGCCGCACGGCGCGTCGATAAACTGGAGGAGACGGCAGCGCAATTGCGGGATGCTGGTCAAACCGCCGAAGTTCTTGCGCTAGATGTCGGGGACATCGAGGCCACAGCAAGTGCGGTGGAGCGCCATGGTCCCTTCGACATTTTGATCAATTCCGCCGGCACGGCCCGCCATTCCAAAGCCACTGACACCATGCCTGAAGACTTTGATGCTGTGATGACTGTCAATTTGCGCGGCGCGTATTTCCTGTCCCAAGCTGTGGCGAAGGGGTTAATCGCGGCGGGGCGGCCGGGATCTTTGATCAATATCTCTAGCCAAATGGGCCATGTCGGCGGCATGGAGCGCGCGGTCTACTGCGCTTCAAAATTCGCCGTCGAAGGGTTCACGAAAGCTATGGCGATTGAATTTGGGCCACATAATATTCGGATCAATACCATTTGCCCCACCTTCATCTTAACAGAGCTCACTCAGCCAACCTTTGATGATCCAGATAAGCGTGCCTGGGTTTTGGATAAAATCAAATTGGGCCGTGCTGGGGACGTGAAAGATATCATGGGGGCGGCGGTTTATCTGGCCTCAGACGCTGCGGCGTTGGTGACCGGCACCGCTGTGATGATTGATGGAGGTTGGACAGCAGACTGATGTCGCAAATTAAAGTCACCTCTGCCGATGTCGCCGCCCTGGCTGGGGTGAGCCAATCTGCCGTCAGCCGTGTTTTCACACCCGGCGCGTCGGCCTCGGCAAAAACCGCACTTAAAGTTCAAGAAGCAGCGGTGAAATTGGGATATCGCCCCAATAGCATCGCGCGCGCAATGGTTAGTGGCAAAAGTCGGATCATTGGTTTGGTAGTGGCCTATTTGGAAAACCAGTTCTATCCAGAGGCTTTGGAAAAACTCTCGGCAATGCTGCAAGAGCGTGGCTATCATGTGCTGATTTTCATGGCCAATACCGCTACGGACAACCTGGATGAAATCCTTGATGAAATCTTAGACTATCAGGTGGACGGAATTGTTGCCGCCTCCGTGGCGCTCTCCTCGCAGCTCCTTGATCGATGTCAAAACGCCGGGGTGCCTGTGGTTTTGTTCAACCGCAGCCAAGATTTGCAATCTTTGTCTTCCGTCACCTCAGACAATCTTCAAGGCGGTCGAAAAGTTGCTGAGTTTCTATTGGCCACAGCGCCAAATCGCATTGGCTATATCGCCGGTTGGGAGGGGGCCTCGACGCAGCGTGACCGCGAATTTGGATTTCGTCAAAGACTCGCAGAGGACGGGCGCGATATAGATCTGCGCACGATTGGCAATTTTCATATGGACAGTGCCCGCCAAGCCACGCTGGAGATGTTTGATCGCGGGGATCCACCAGATGCGATCTTTGTCGCAAATGATCATATGGCCTTTGCGGTTATGGATACGCTGCGCTTTGAACTCGGTCTATCTGTGCCGCATGATGTTTCTGTGGTCGGCTATGACGATGTGCCGACAGCGGCCTGGCGGGCCTATGATCTGACGACTGTGCGCCAGCCCGTTAATCAAATGGTGGCTAGAACTGTGGAGACCCTGCTGCGGCAAATTGATGATCCCGACAGCACACCCAGCCGAGTCGCGCTGGATGGACCTCTCATAATTCGTCGCTCGGTGCGACTTCCAGAAGGATGGACAAATGAAACCCTATGCGAATAATTGGCAAGATTTTCCCGATTACATAATCGGCATTACCAAGCAAATCTGGGAAGACAGAGGTATTGAAAGCCTCAATCATTATTATGCCCCCGATATCGTCGTGCGCAGCCCTATGGGCATTCAAAGAGGCAATGAAAGCGTAAAAGCCTCAACGATGACAACGATTCACGAGTTCCCAGATCGTCAACTCTTTGGGGAAGATGTGATTTGGTCTGAAACGCCAGAAAATGGCCACCTGTCATCGCATCGGTTGATTACCAAAGCGACCCATTTGCAAGACGGACAATTTGGTAAGGCGACCGGCAAGCCATGGACCGTTCGGGTTATTGCTGATTGTGCAGCCAAAGGGGAAACCATCTATGATGAATGGCTGGTGCGCGACTATGGCGGCATTGTGCGCCAACTGGGATATGATCCAGCAGAATTTGCAGCGCAGCTTATTGAAAAAGAAGGCGGTCCTGAGGCCGCGCAGCCGGTTTTTTTGCCAGAAAATGACATCGACGGAGGCTATCACGGCCGGGGAAATGATAACGCCTGGGGCCAAAAATATGCCGATATTCTCAATCGGATTATGGCCCAAGATTTCAACCATATTTTCAAATGCTATGACCGAGCGGTTATCGGAGACTATGCTGGGGGCAAAACTACATTGGGCCGCGACGACAGCATTGGCTTTTGGCTGGGTCTACGGGCCTCTTTTCCCAAGGCAGACTTTAAAATTCATCACCAAATTGGCATGGAAGGTGGCATGCTCTGCCCACGCGCGGCGATCCGTTGGTCCCTGGATGGTCTGCATGAGGGCTGGGGCAGCTTTGGAGCGCCCACAGGCAAGCCTGTGCATGTTTTTGGTATGTGTCATGCAGAATTTGGACCCTGGGGCCTGCGCCGTGAATATGCGCTTTATGACGAAATCGCGATCTGGAAACAGATTTTGATGGCGGGCCAGTAAGCTGCGTTTTTGGATCTTGCAAAAAGGAACATAGGATGACCCCAGAAGAGATGGAAAAACGCATTGTCCGCTATGGCGATCTCATTCCATGCAAAACAGCCTTTATCGACGCCCACACGCCTGGAAGCGATCAAAAAGAAAATTTCACGATTATTGGAGGAGGGGTGTCTGAATCACCTGACCAACATGTGCATATTGCTGTGCCGCATGGGTTCAACATTGGGGCAGCAGGACAGCCGCCGAAATGTCGAAATTCATTGCACAATCATCGTACGGCAGAGGTTTTCTTTGTTCTATCCGGCCGCTGGCGCTTTTTTTGGGGCGAGCGGGGCGATGCTGGTGAGGTGATCTTGCAAGAGGGCGATATCATTAACATCCCCACCAATATGTTCCGAGGCTTTGAAAATATTGGAACAGATTATGGGATGATTATGGCCATTTTGGGTGGAGATGACGCTGGCGGCGGCGTTATCTGGGCGCCGCATGTGATTGAAGATGCCAAAGACCATGGTCTGATCCTTGGGGAGAATGGCAAACTTTATGATACAAAGACTGGCGAACGCCTCCCAGATGGGGTGGCACCGATGGCGGTTTTGACTGAAGCAGAATTGAAGCAAGTCAATGTACCAACCCCGATGGAGGTGGTGGGCGGCTATGTGCGGCGCTATCTTGATATGGTGGCATTGGCACACAGCGGCGCAGTCAAAGTCATTGGCGAAAAAGGGTTGATCCGAGATCGCCCTGGTTTTGAGATTGATTTGATCACCCGCCATTGCGCTACTGATCAGCAGCATGCACATGATCGGTCAAGCGTCTTGATGCCTGTCAAAGGCCATTGGCGGATTTCCTGGGAGGGGGGGGGCACAACGCTGGCTCCGGGAGATACGATGTCCGTGCCGGAACATCTTCCACATAGCGCAGTGCCGTCCATGACGGGGGAAGCCGCGCTCTATCATATCATTGCCACCGATGACCCTGCTGGCCCCACTTGGGTGGCTTGATCCTTGGCTGGCTCTCTCGTTCTTTTGCCTGGTATGATGTGCGATGCGCGGCTCTTTGCACCGCAGATAGCCGCGCTTTCTGCCGGCCGGGCGGTTTTGGTGCCCCCCTTAACGGGCACCAATACAATCGCCGGCATGGCGCATTTGGTCTTGAAATTTGCGCCCCCGCAATTTGCGCTCGCAGGGCTGTCGATGGGGGGGATCGTCGCGATGGAGATCATGCGCCATGCGCCTGAACGCGTGACCCATCTCGCCTTGATGGCCACAAACCCCAAAGCAGAAGACCCAGCCGTAAGCGCCAATCGTGAGCATCAAAAGGCGCAGGTACGCCGAGGCCATCTGCGTGCAGTTCTGCGCGATGAAATGAAACCAAATTACCTGACAGATAGCGCCCATAAGGACGATATTTTAGATCTCTGCATGACCATGGCCATGGACCTTGGCCCCGAGGCCTTCCTCAACCAATCTGAAGCGCTCGCCACCCGCCCAGACCAACAAGACAATCTAAAGCTGGTGAATGTGCCGAGCCTGATCCTTTGCGGCAAAGAGGATCGATTATGTCCGCTCGATCGACATGTGTTGTTGGCCCAGCTCATTCCTGGGGCACGGCTTGAAGTTATTGATGGGGCTGGCCATTTGCCGACACTTGAACAGCCCGAGGCCACCACCACCGCGCTGCGCATCTGGCTCGATGGTGCTACGAACGCCCTACCCCTGCCCTCTAAGGAGATTGAACATGTCTAAAGTATTGACCACGCATACCGGATCATTGCCCCGAACACAGGAGGTTGTCGATTTCATCTTTGCGCGTGAAAATGAAACCCCTTATGATCAAGCAGAGTTCGACAAGACCATGTCCGCTGCTGTCGCCGAGACCGTGACCCGGCAGAAAGAGGTTGGAATCGACATCGTGAGTGATGGTGAGACGTCCAAGATCTCCTATGCCACCTATGTCAAAGACCGCTACACAGGCTTTGCAGGCGACAGTGACCGCAATGCACCAGCCGATTTGGCGATGTTTCCGAGCTTTCTCAAGCGCTTGGCCGATGGCGGTGGCACCCCCACTTATGCGCGCCCCATGTGCGTGGGTGAGGTCACATCAAAAGGACAAGGTGAATTGGGGAAGGATATCGCCAATCTCAAATCTGCGATGGCAGCGCAGGGGATCGAGCGAGGTTTTATGAATGCCGCCAGCCCCGGTGTCATCTCCTTATTCTTGCAAAATGGCTACTACCCAAATCGCGAGGCTTATCTCGCCGCTTTGGCGGATGCGATGAAGCAGGAATATGAAACCATCATAGCCGCCGGCCTTGACCTGCAACTGGATTGCCCGGATCTTGCGCTCTCCCGGCACATGCTCTTCACCGACATGAGCGATGATGATTTTCTGAAGGTTGCCGCCACTCATGTAGAGGCGCTGAACCATGCTCTGTCGAATGTGCCCGAAGATCGTGTGAGAATTCATATTTGCTGGGGCAATTATGAAGGGCCACATATCTGTGATATTCCGATGTCGAAAATGTTTGACACGCTGATGTCCGCCAAGGCGCGCTATGTTTTGTTTGAAACCTCGAACCCGCGCCACGGGCATGAATGGACCGTTTTTCGTGACCGCGAGGCTGATATTCCTGATACAAAGGTTTTAGTTCCAGGAGTGGTCGACACGACAACGAATTTTGTCGAGCACCCGGCTCTGGTGGCACAGCGGATTGAAAGATTTGTGGATATTGTCGGTCATGAACGGGTGATAGCTGGCAGCGACTGCGGCTTTGGGACCTTCGCAGGCTTTGGCACTGTTGACCCAAATATCGCTTATGCTAAGCTAAGCGCCCTGGTCGAAGGTGCCGCGCTGGTCAAATAACATCTGGCTCGGCACTGTCAGACAAGACTAACTTGAGACGGGGAGGGCGGTTTTATATCGTCGCCGTATGACAAAACGCTCTCCATTCAGGTACATGAAACCTGGCCCGGGGTTCCTGGACCATCTTGCTTAGGCCCGTGGACCGGGAACCAAGAACCAGGGCTCTAGCGGACAATAAAGCACGCACCGTCACCCATTATCAGTGTTACCTGTGCACAGTTGGCGTTGGTTAGTTTTGCTCGGTCCGTGGTCCGTGGACCAACTGCAGGGGTTACTGTGCCTGATCGCTAAAGTTGAGCCGTACGACCTAGGAACGGGGACCCCCAATTTTAGGGCCTCGCGTCTCGGACCACGGGCCTTTAGTATTAGCCGTGTAAATTCATTCGGAGGTAATTTTGTTTGCCACCACCAACTGAGGAAGCAGACATTGCGTTCGCCAAGCACTAACGGCTGATATGCGGACATTGTGTGCATTCGCTGCAATTGCATTAATGGCGGCTTTTGGTGTTTAATACTTTGCCCTAAGAGTGACAAATGGTGAGATCTCAAAGGCGTGCGAAACACACCTTTACACGATTGACGATCGGTCAATCACCTAACACAGTAACCCAGATTGTTAGGTGGCACTCATATGTCCAGCGTATGTAGTTCCCGGCGCATGATCTTGCCTGTGCTGGTTTTGGGCACGTCATCGACGAATTGGACTTTGCGTGGGCATTTATAGGCTGCAAGAGTTTCACGGCAAAACGCGATGATCTCATCTTCAGTACAGGCCGTATTAGTTTTCAGAACAATATAGGCCTTTGCAATTTCCCCTTTGATATCGTCGGGTAGTTTGCCTACGGCAGCAAGAGCGACTGCGGGATGTGCGGCCAAAACCCGTTCAATCTCGGCAGGGTAGACGTTATAACCACCGGTAAGGATCATGTCTTTCTTGCGATCCACAATAGATACACAGCCTTCCGCATCCATGGTGCCCAGATCGCCCGTGTGCAGCCAACCATCCGGCTCAAGCGCTTCGCGGGTTTTTTCTTCATCGTTAAAGTAACCCATCATCACGATAGGGCCTCGGACCATCAATTCGCCCACCTCGCCGCGAGGCATAGTTTTGGCAGCATCTTCAGCATCTGCGATCCGGAGTTCGCAATAGGGCAACGCACAACCAATTGAGCCGTGCTTGTTGTTGCCGTAAAGAGGATGTGTTGAGCCAAGACCGGCAATCTCGGTCATGCCCCAAAGCTCTATCAAAGGCACTTTGAATGCTGTCTCAACCGCTTCCATGGTGGCGACAGGCATGGTTTGACCGCCGACATAGCAGCGTGTCAAACTCGACAAATCAGCGTCTTTAATGGTTGGGCTATTTACCATGAACATGTACATAGCGGGTACACCGTCAAATATCGTCGCTTTGTGGGCTGTGATGTCAGCAAAGGCCAAATCAACATCAAAGGCACGATGCAGAACCAGTTTGCTGCCAAACATCATCATGCTCATCATGATAACATTCGCATAAACATGGGGGCATGGCAGAGCGCTGACGATGCAATCATCTGCGCCACGCATCTGCATTTGGCTTGTCATAGCGCCATTGGTGATCACTGCATGGTGGGATTGCATGGCACCTTTGGGATGTCCGGTCGTGCCTGACGTATAGCCAATTGTAGATAGGTTAGCGGGGTCAATTTCTACTGGTGTTGGGGCTGAAATATTGGCTGCGATCAACGCATCAAATGAGATTGCGCCATCTGCAATATCACTGCCAAACGAGATGATTTCTTCGACATCCGAAACCTCTTTAACGCCCATGATCGCAGCCACTTTTTCAGGAGAGGCGATAATCGCTTTTGCACCACAATCTTTAACGACATATTCAATTTCACTGGGGGTCAGCATCGTATTGACCGGATTAATAACAGCGCCAAGTCGCGCTATGGCGTAATAACTGACGATCCATTCCCATGAGTTCGCAGCGTACAGCGTGACTGTATCGCCTTGCACGATGCCCAAATCGCTTAAGCCGCCTGCGGCGCGTTCAACCAAATCGTTGATTTCGTTAAACGAGAAAGTTCGCCCTTCAAACACTAAGGCATCTTTGTTCGAAAACTTGAATGCGGCAGCCGCTGGAATTTGACCGATGTGATTAAGCATTTATTCTCCATATCGACACGCGGGGTTTTTCTCTGCGAGTGAGACAGCTTTGCCGGAAGTCACGCAGGCCCCTTATCAATAAACCGATCAAGAAAGCGCTTGTCAATTTTTTCTACAGGCCATCACTCTTATACACTTCAGAATACTAGGCTGGATGAGCAGCCCTCAGGATACGCTCATTCACAACAAGTGTTTGCAGGTTTGCGATTTCGTATTCTCCGGGTTCTTTGTGGACACCAGACGGTCTTTGTCTGGATGTGGAACAGTCAATTTACACCCTTACCAGTTCTGTCAAAGCCGATTGACCTGAAATCCCGTCATTTTGAAGAAACGCCATTGGCGCACCGCGCAGCATCGGTCAAAAAGGGCCCTAAGCAGCCCTTCGCGGCGATTTGAATTAATGACTGCTTTAGTCCAATGCCTAAAGTAGAGATATTGCGCCAAGAGGTGAGGGAACTGGACCACGCTCCTTGAACTTATTGTTGGCATTGCATGCTCATAGTTGAGGTTGGAAGATTTTGCTTAGGGGCTGTCCCTGGATCAAGCTACACATTGCTAGTCACTGCGTTCAATTTGGGCTCTTATTAATCCTCACAAGCAGATGCCGCTGAGCAAAATTAATCCCAAACCCAAATCATGGATTTATGGCCCAGACTGTCATTTTCAGAGGTCCAAGGTTATCGACAATTAACGCGCGAAGTTAAGCGGGTTGAGTAGCGGACCCGTGAGCCTGGCTGCGCATGATGTTTGGCGTCAGAATATACCGCCCCACGACGGCGAGGTCGCTCGGCGCATCCTCGGGTGAGGGCTTCTCGACGAGCCCCGCGGCTCGGGTGAGGCCGGGCCGCGTCTTGGACGCGAACTCGTCCGGCGCGATGACGCCGTAGCGCGAGATCTCAGACTTCGGGACGCGGGTGGCGGCCACGACGCAGCCGCCGACTTCCTCATGCGCCTCGACCAATTGCGCGAGCCCGCCCATCTCGCCGCGGATGACGTCGTCGGGCAGGACCACCGCGAAGGGCTCGTCGCCGATGAGGTGCGCGGCGCAGGCCACGGCGTGCCCCAATCCCAGCAGCTTATTCTGGCGCACGTAGGCAATTTTTCCGCTGGGCATGCTTGCGCGGCGCACGGCTTTGAGCGCGTCCCACTTGCCGGCCGCCTCGAGACGCGCCTCCAGATCTGGCGCGTCGTCGAAGTAGTCGCTCAGCGCCGACTTGCCGCGCGAGGTCACGAATATGAAGTCCTCGATGTCCGCTGCGCGGGCCTCCTCTACGGCGTAGTCAATTAGCGGCCGGTCGACGAGGGTCAGGATTTCCTTCGGGATCGACTTCGTGGCGGGCAAAAAGCGCGTGCCCAGCCCCGCGACGGGGAAGATTGCCTTGCGGACGGCCACGGCTACTGCGCGCCCCACTTGTTCAGGATCGTGGACAGGTCTGCGGCGCGGGCCTCGACGAGTGCCCTGCTGCTGGCGGCCTCCACGTTGAGCCGCAGCAGGTTCTCGGTGTTGGAGGCGCGCAGGTTAAACCGCCAGTCGCCAAAATCGCACGACAGCCCGTCGGTGCGGTCCACCGAGGCGGCGTCTGGCTCAAAGCGGCTGCGCACGGCCGCGACCGCGGCGCCCTTGTCGGCGACCCGGAAATTAATCTCGCCGCTCGAGGGGAATTCGGCGCGCATTTCGGTGACGGCCTCGGCCAGCGTCTGGCCCGACTGGTTGAGGTGCTGTGCGATCAGCATCCAGGGAAGCATGCCGCTGTCGCAGTAGAAGAAGTCGCGGAAGTAGTGGTGGCCCGACATCTCTCCGCCGTAGGGGCCCGACGTGGCGCGCAGCGCGTCCTTGACATAGGCGTGGCCCGTCTTGCTCTGGGTGGGCACGCCGCCCGCGCCTATGATGGCGGCTCGAATCGCGCCGGTGACCCGCGGGTCGTGGATAATTGACTGGCCGGGGTTCTGCGCGAGGGCCGCCCGCGCCAGCAGCGCCACGACGTACTCGCCCTCGACGAATGTCCCCGCGGCGTCGAACAGGAAGCAGCGGTCGAAGTCGCCGTCGAAGGCCACGCCGAAGTCGGTGCCGGCCTCGGCCGCGGCACGCGCAGTTGCGGCGCGCATCTCCGGGAGGAGGGGGTTCGGCACGCCGTCAGGGAAGGTGGGGTCGGGGTTGCCCCGCACTGTGACCGCGTCAACTTCCGCCCCTCGGGACTGTAATTCTCCGAGCAAAACTTGGAGCGTGGGGCCTGCGGCGCCATTCCCGCAGTCGAACAGGATGCGCGGCGCGCCCATTGCCTTTGGGTCTAAAATGTCTGCGAGGTGCGTGGCGTAGGCCTCGCGCTGCGGGGCGCCCGCAACTGCGCGCGCGCCAGACGCTGCCGGCGCGGCGAAGTCGCCGGAGGCGGTGAGGTCCCGTATGCGCTTGAATTCTTGATTTGTGAGCGGCCGCGCGCCGGGGCCGACGAGCTTGAGCCCGTTGTAGTCGAGCGGGTTGTGCGAGGCGGTCACCATGAGCCCTAGCCCCAAGTTTTCCGACCCGGCCGCGAAGTAAACTTCCTCCGTGCCGCAGAGGCCGAGGCTGAGGGCGTTGCAGCCGGCCTCGGTGAGGCCCCGCAGGGCCGCCGCCGCAAAGTGTGCCGAAGTCTCCCGCGCGTCAAACCCCACGCAGGCTGCCTCGGCGCCGAGCACTTCGGCGGCCGCGCGCGCGGCGCGGTAGTAGAGGCCGGCAGTTACATTTTCCTCAATGACGCCGCGCACGTCGTAGGCCCCGAAGGCCGACACGTCAAATGGTGGGGACACGTCGCCCAAGGGTTCTCCGCCTGAATTCTTCACGCCGTCGAGCATATCACGGTTTCTGCGTCGTGCATAATGTTAAGTGACTTCGCACATTTTCTAAGCCGTCCACGCGCGATAAAATATACTCTTGCTTGCCGCGCGGCGCCTCCGCCGTCACGCCCTGTCAGGGTGCGGCCCCTAGCCGCCGCGCCACCGCCTCCACGACTCACTTGTCGCGCGTGATGATTAGAACCCAGCCGGACTTGCTGTAGGGGACCCACTTGCCCTTCCGCTCCCTGATCTTCACGTCTCTTCCTCAAGATGTTTTTCTTAAAGCCTCCGGCCACGGCTACCGCACTGGCGGTGGCTGCGGCCTCCGCCCCGGGCGCAACGCAAAGCCCAAGAACATAAACTGGATTCTGACAATCAGAATTCATATCACCTTGATACATAATCAGTAGAAATCTAGATGAAAAGCCTGAAAGACATTAAAACATTTAAATTTTTCTTACGGGTAAGATCCCTTGATAATTTCTCCCATATCGGAATTTTGGTGTTAAGGTCCCACTGGGGATCCACTTAAATGAACAGTGATACTACGAAGTAAAGATAGCTATGCTTTTATTTTTATTGTTACTTCTTCAACAAATCCTACTCCCGCAACCAAGTATTTCGATAGTATTGCAAATGGCCACCCTCTGGGTGGCTTTTTGCGTTTTTTCGGATGATTAAGGCCTGAGAGTGTGCATCCAATCCAAACTGTTCTCAGTGACCCCATCCGGGTGGTATTCGGCGCCTAGGGGGCGGGTCCAGCCGAGCGCCTCTATGGCTGCGAAAACCTGTGTATAGTCCACTGTGCCTTGATCGGGACTTTTGCGGTTGGGGAGTGAGGCAAATTGAATGTGACCGATGAGGGGAAGCCGCGCCTGCAATTGGGTGATGACATCGCCCTCGCTGCGCCCGACATGATAGCAATCAAACATCAATTTGAGGTTGGGTTGATTGACTGATGTAATGATCTCTTCGGCC